>ERZ773156.5-NODE-5-length-305264-cov-28.8448_pt1 | contig 305264 bp, 254 predicted proteins | sample MGYA00511895_ERZ773156 | MGnify/ENA primary metagenome ERZ773156 (study PRJEB29015, sample SAMEA2737850) | human gut metagenome | biome: human gut; feature: human-associated habitat; material: faeces | place: China | collected 2012 ... | reverse complement strand
GGTCATCGGGCATTATCTGAACATAAAACACTATCAGTAAGTTGGAGTCATTACCTGATAATTAATCCCCGGTATGCCCGAACATTCTGGCGGCGAAGCGTGAAGCCCCTCTTTTGTCACAAAAAAGTGTTATTTATCGTTGTGTGGCTGATGCTGTTGGTCTCGATGATCGCTATTTTGTGCGCGCCTTTCGAGTCACAGTTTATTGCTGGTTATTTGATGCCAATCGTTTTTATTCTTTTTACCCTGGGGATTGGTCGTCTGAGCTATGCGCTCATCTCTTTACTCTGGGCGGCCTCGGCGCTCATGCTGTTGACCTACAATTATAATTTTCTTAATGGCGTTGAATCGGGCCACTCGCTCTCCTTTATCTTGTCGGTACTGATCTCTTTCGCCATCTGCCTGCTTTACATGTCGCGGATCTATCAGAAAAGTGAATGGCTGAAACAGGGGTGGCAGGAGAGGGCGCTTACCGATCCGCTCACCGGTCTGCCTAACATTCGTGCGCTGGAAGTGTTTTTACAGCACCATCCCGAAGCCAAAATCTGCTGCCTGCGCCTGGATAATCTGGAATTTCTGAGCCGTCATTACGGCATCCTCATGCGTGTACACTGTAAAAAGATGATCACCGCGTCGCTGCAACCGTTATTGCAAAAAGACGAGAAGCTCTTTCAGTTGCCAGGCAGTGAGCTGGTGGTGGTCTTGTTGGGTCCGGGCACGGCTGAACGTCTGCAATATATGGTTGATCATCTGAACAGCCGTAAGATTGTCTGGAACAAGACTGAGCTCGACATTGAGTTTGGCGCCTCCTGGGGCGAAGTACCGGATGGGGAAAGCCTGCACCACACGCTGGGTCAGCTGAGCTGGCTGTCCGAGCAATCCTGTGGCGGGCATAACGTTCTGGCGTTAACCAACAGTCTGGATGATGTCTCTGGTCAGACGACGGACAGGGTGCTAATGCTGGCCCGCATAAAACGCGCCCTTGATATCGGCGGTCTTCACCTTTACGCCCAGCCAATTCACAACGCGCGCGGGGAAGGGTACTTTGAAATCCTCTCCAGGCTGGAAAGCGATGGCGAGATCATCACCCCTGACCGCTTTATTCCGCTGATTGCTCAGTTCAACCTGAGCCACCGGTTTGACCTGAACGTGTTGGAAAAATTGCTGATGTGGATGCGCAGCCATCCGTCCGGACGTGCAGGAACGCGCTTCTCCGTCAATCTAATGCCGCTGACGCTGATGCAAAATGAGATTGCGGCTGAGATCATCGCGCTTTTTGAACGCTACGCCATTGCGCCGCAAAATATCATCATTGAGATCACCGAGGAACAGGCTTTCTCAGACTCGGGAAGCAGCATCAAAAATATCCAGCAGCTGCGTGATTACGGCTTCCGCATTGCCATAGACGACTTTGGTACCGGCTATGCCAACTTTGAGCGCCTGAAGCGGCTGGAGGCCGATATCATTAAGATCGATGGTTGCTTCGTGAAAGATATCTGCACCGACAGCATGGATGCGATGATCGTGCAGTCCATTTGCAACATGGCAAAAACGAAATCGCTGTGTGTGGTGGCTGAATATGTGGAAACGGCTGAACAACGCGAGATGTTGTTGCGATTTGGCGTAGATTATTTGCAGGGCTATTTGATTGGTAAACCCCAGCCTCTTACGGCGCTGGAAGCATAAAAAAACCGGGAGCGAGGACTCCCGGTTTTTATTACGCGGTATGAATTACAGAACCAGTGCTGCAATAGAGGCAGACAGGACGCTCACCAGCGTTGAACCGTAAACCAGCTTCAGGCCAAAGCGAGAAACCACGTTACCCTGCTCTTCGTTCAGGCCTTTAATCGCGCCAGCGATGATACCGATGGAAGAGAAGTTCGCGAAGGAGACCAGGAAGACGGACAGGATCCCTTCCGCACGTGGGGAGAGTGTGCTGGCAATCTTCTGGAGATCCATCATCGCCACGAATTCGTTGGATACCAGTTTCGTTGCCATGATGCTGCCCACCTGCAACGCTTCGTGAGCCGGTACACCCATCACCCAGGCAACCGGGTAGAAGATATAGCCCAGAATGCCCTGGAAGGAGATACCGAGTACGGCCGCAAACAGGGCGTTCAGCGCAGCGATCAGCGCGATAAAGCCAATCAGCATCGCGGCAACGATAATTGCAACCTTGAAACCCGCCAGAATGTATTCACCCAGCATTTCGAAGAAGCTCTGCCCCTCGTGCAGGTTAGACATCTGAATATTCTCTTCGCTGGCATCCACGCGGTACGGGTTAATCAGCGAAAGAACGATAAAGGTGCTGAACATATTCAGAACCAGGGCCGCAACCACGTATTTAGGTTCCAGCATAGTCATATACGCGCCCACGATAGACATGGAAACGGTAGACATTGCTGTCGCCGCCATGGTGTACATGCGGTTACGGGACATCTTGCCGAGGATATCTTTATACGCAATGAAGTTCTCAGACTGACCGAGGATCAGTGAGCTGACTGCGTTAAAGGATTCCAGTTTACCCATGCCGTTAACTTTCGATAACAGGAAGCCGATCGCACGGATAACCACCGGCAGAACGCGGATGTGCTGAAGGATACCGATCAGGGCAGAGATGAAGACGATAGGGCAGAGTACCTTCAGGAAGAAGAAGGCCAGACCCTGATCGTTCATGCTGCCAAAGACGAAGTTGGTCCCTTCGTTGGCAAATCCGAGCAGTTTTTCGAACATTTCGGAGAAGCCTTTCACGAAGCCGAGGCCTACGTTGGAGTTCAGGAAGAACCACGCAAGTAAAACTTCAATGACCAGCAGCTGGACAACATAGCGAATACGAATTTTTTTGCGGTCTGTGCTGACCAGCAATGCAAGTGCAGTAACGACAACAAGTGCCAGGACAAAATGAAGGACGCGGTCCATATTTGCTCCAAATATGAGGCAGGTTTAATTTCCGTGCACATTCTATGTAACAAGCACAAAGAAAACGAGATCAAGCCCACACTATAGTTACATCCTGTGACGAGTCTCAAAAATAGTGATCAACAATACATTTTTGTTATGTTAGGTAAATGAGTGAAAAGTTAAGTTTGTGTGCTACGCTTCACAAATGTCTGCGCATTTTCACATTCTGTGACCTTGCTCCACCTGCCTGTCTATCGTTCCTGGCTATCAGAGAAATCATGTTAACCATTTTAAATGAACTTGATAATCATTCTCATTTTGATAGCATAAAACATAGCAAAGGCTATATTTCCAGAGGCAGAAATGACGAATAGTCGCGTAGAGAGTAGCAGCGGCAGAGCGGCACGCAAGCTGCGGCTCGCATTAATGGGACCGGCATTCATTGCCGCGATTGGCTACATCGATCCGGGTAATTTTGCGACCAACATTCAGGCCGGGGCCAGCTTCGGCTATAAACTGCTGTGGGTTGTGGTCTGGGCCAATCTGATGGCGATGCTGATTCAGATGCTCTCCGCGAAGCTGGGTATTGCTACCGGAAAAAACCTGGCGGAGCAAATCCGCGATCATTATCCACGTCCGGCAGTTTGGTTTTACTGGGTTCAGGCGGAAATTATCGCCATGGCCACCGATCTCGCCGAGTTTATCGGGGCGGCGATCGGCTTTAAGCTTATTCTGGGCGTCTCTCTGCTTCAGGGGGCCGTGCTGACCGGGATCGCCACTTTCCTGATTCTGATGCTCCAGCGGCGGGGGCAAAAACCGCTGGAGAAAGTTATCGGCGGCCTGCTGCTGTTCGTCGCTGCCGCCTATATTGTTGAGCTGATTTTCTCCCAGCCGAATCTGGCGCAGCTGACGAAAGGGATGGTGATCCCGTCGTTACCCACTTCTGAAGCCGTTTTTCTGGCTGCCGGGGTGCTGGGGGCGACCATTATGCCGCACGTCATTTATCTACACTCTTCATTAACCCAGAATCTGCATGGCGGGACGAGTAAAGAGCGCTACTCCGCCTCGAAATGGGATGTGGCTATCGCGATGACCATTGCCGGATTTGTGAATCTGGCGATGATGGCCACCGCCGCCGCCGCGTTCCACTTTAACGGGCATACCGGGGTTGCCGATCTTGACCAGGCTTACCTGACGCTGGAGCCGTTGCTGAGTCATGCCGCTGCCACTATTTTTGGTTTAAGCCTGGTTGCTGCGGGCCTTTCATCTACGGTTGTGGGGACACTGGCCGGGCAGGTGGTGATGCAGGGGTTCGTACGTTTCCATATTCCGCTGTGGGTTCGCCGCTCGGTCACGATGCTGCCTTCCTTTGTTGTGATCCTGATGGGGCTGGATCCGACCCGCATTCTGGTGATGAGTCAGGTGCTGCTGAGTTTCGGGATTGCGCTGGCGCTGGTGCCGCTGCTGATCTTCACCAGCAACAAATCACTGATGGGCGATCTGGTGAATTCGACGTGGGTGAAACGCGCCGGGTGGGCCATTGTGGTCGTGGTGGTGGCGTTAAACTTGTGGTTGCTGATAGGCACAGCCGCAGGCCTGTAAAAGAAAAAGGAGCCGGAAGGCTCCTTTTTGTTGTTAATGGTGATGGCCGTGACCGTGGCCTCTGCCTTTTCCGTGACCCCAGCCGCCACGGCGGTCGTCACGATCTTTCCAGCCTTCGCGGTAGCCGCGTTCGTAAGCCTTACGCTTATCCCAGCCACGGTGATAGCCGTTATCGTGTTTCCACCAGCGGTTTTGACGCCATTCATAATGGCGATGCCAGTAGTCACGGTCGCGCCAGTAGCCACCGTCCCAGTATCTGCCGTAGTCATCACGATCGCCAATTTGTAATTTAATCGATGGCAACAGGGTGATTTCGCCCGCATTGGCGACCAGCGGGGCCGAAGCCAGTAATACCGCTGCAAGAATCAGTGACCTGAACATACTCTTCTCCTTCACGATCGGGGCCGCTGTGCGACCTGTTAACGCAATTTTACGAGTTGGTAAACATTCGTTTCATCGCCTCAACTCCTAAATCATGAACGAGAGCACTTTTTGCTAAAAGTGTTTTTAATCTGAACTGGACAGGATCGTATCTATCGTCTTGAGCTCTTCTGCCGTGAACCGACAATTTTCAAGCACGCCTGCTGCATCATCAATTTGTCCGGTCTTGCTTGCGCCGATGAGCACGGATGTCACCGCATCGTGGCGCAGGATCCAGGCCAGTGCCATTTGCGACAGCTTTTGCCCCCGTTTTTCCGCCAGCGCATTCAGCTTACGTACCTTTTCCAGCTTTTTGTCGGTGATCTGTTCCGGATTAAGGAACTTACTGCCGCTTGCTGCGCGAGAATCCGCCGGGATGCCGTTCAGATAGCGATCGGTCAACTGTCCGCCCGCCAGTGGAGAGAAGGGGATACATCCCACCCCTTTTTGCTGCAACACGTCCAGCAACCCCTCTTCAGGCGCACGTTCAAACATGGAGTACTTCGGCTGGTGGATCAAACATGGCGTGCCCAGATCCTCCAGTATTTCAATCGCCTGCCGTGCCATTTCTGCCGGGTAGTTGGACAGACCGATGTACAGCGCTTTGCCCTGACACACCACATGGTCAAGCGCTTTCATGGTTTCACGTAGCGGCGTTTGTGGATCCGGGCGGTGGTGATAGAAGATATCGACATACTCCAGCCCCATACGCTTGAGGCTCTGGTCCAGGCTTGCGATCAGATATTTACGCGAGCCCCAGTCACCGTAAGGCCCGTCCCACATGGTGTAGCCCGCTTTAGTGGAGATGATCAGCTCATCGCGCCAGGGCAGGAAATCCTCCAGCAAAATGCGCCCAAAATTACGTTCGGCCGAACCAGGAGGCGGGCCGTAATTATTGGCAAGGTCAAAATGCGTAATACCCAAATTGAAAGCACGCTGTAAAAGTTGACGGCTGTTTTCGAGCAACGTCGCGTCGCCAAAATTATGCCACAGCCCCAGCGAGATGGCGGGAAGCTTAAGACCGCTTTGCCCACAGCGGCGATATTGCATTGTCTGATAACGATTTTTGTCAGGCTGATAACCCATTTGTGAGACCTCTGGCGCTGGAAAGAAACATCCGTGTATACGTTTACACTAATCTGAAGAAAATGAGCATAGCGCAGCTTTTTTCGTAAAGCATTCTTTCCAGCCCCTGATTGTCGTCAATTCTGGACACGCTTCACGCTTATTTAATACTCAGAGTGAGGTCAACGTCAGAAGGACACTTATAATATGCGTACCCCCTATTGCGTCGCCGATTACCTGCTGGACCGACTAACAGATTGTGGTGCCGATCATCTGTTTGGCGTGCCGGGCGACTATAACCTGCAATTTCTCGATCACGTGATAGACAGCCCGGACATCTGCTGGGTGGGCTGTGCCAACGAACTGAACGCGTCTTACGCCGCAGACGGCTATGCCCGCTGTAAGGGCTTTGCCGCACTCCTGACGACATTCGGCGTTGGGGAGTTAAGCGCCATGAACGGTGTGGCGGGCAGCTTTGCCGAACATGTTCCCGTCCTCCATATTGTAGGGGCCCCGGGTATGGCGGCGCAGCAGCGAGGAGAGTTACTGCACCATACGTTGGGCGACGGCGAGTTCCGCCACTTCTATCATATGAGCGAACCCATCACCGTTGCGCAGGCGGTGCTTACGGAACAAAACGCCTGCTATGAAATTGACAGAGTCCTGACCACCATGCTGCGGGAGCGCCGTCCGGGCTATCTGATGCTGCCCGCCGATGTGGCGAAAAAAGCCGCTACACCTCCTGTAAGCGCTCTCACTGTTAACCCCGCACCGGCCGATTCAGCCTGCTTGCAGGCGTTCCGTGAGGCTGCCGAAAAGCGCTTGTCTACGAGCAAACGCACCGCGCTGTTAGCGGACTTCCTGGTACTCCGCCACGGTCTGCGCGCGGCCCTTCAGACGTGGGTGAAAGAGGTGCCGATGGCACACGCCACCATGCTGATGGGCAAGGGCATTTTTGACGAACGACAGAGCGGTTTTTACGGCACCTACAGCGGATCGGCGAGCGCCGCGCCGGTCAAAGAGGCCATCGAGGGTGCTGATACGGTGCTGTGCATTGGCACGCGCTTTACCGATACGCTCACTGCCGGATTTACCCACCAGCTTACGCCAGACCAGACGATAGAGGTTCAGCCCCACGCGTCCCGCGTCGGCGACGTCTGGTTTACGGGTATCCCGATGAGGGAGGCCATTGAAACGCTGACAGCGCTGTGTAAAACCTATGTTCGTGATACGCGAGCGCCATCGGATCACAGCGGCTTTTCGTTCCCGACTATTGAAGGGGCGCTGACTCAGGAGAGCTTCTGGCGTACCCTGCAAACGTTTATTCGCCCCGGAGACATTATTCTGGCTGACCAGGGGACGTCTGCTTTCGGCGCTATCGATCTGCGTTTACCGGCGGACGTGAACTTTATCGTCCAGCCGCTGTGGGGATCGATTGGCTACACGCTGGCGGCGGCGTTTGGCGCGCAAACGGCGTGTCCGAACCGACGCGTGATTGTCCTGACGGGCGACGGCGCCGCGCAGTTGACCATTCAGGAGCTGGGATCCATGCTGCGCGACAAGCAGCGCCCGATTATTCTGGTGCTTAACAACGAAGGATACACGGTGGAAAGGGCCATCCACGGGCCGGAGCAGCGCTATAACGATATTGCCCTCTGGAACTGGACGCAGATACCGCAGGCGCTGAGCCTGGCGCCTCAGGCAGAGTGCTGGCGCGTCAGCGAAGCGGAAGCGCTGGCGGAGGTGCTGGATAAAGTGGCACACCATGAGCGGCTTTCGCTGATCGAGGTCATGCTGCCGAAAGCCGATATTCCGCCGCTGCTGAGCGCGCTGACCAAAGCGCTGGAGGCGCGCAATAACGCCTGATTACCTGTCGTTTCGCCATGCCATCAGCATCGGTTTGCCCGCCAGCAGGAGCCAGGCGGGCAACATCACGATACAGAGCAGCGGCAGAAGCGTGGTATCCGGCACGACAACGGCCGCCATAAACAGGCTCAGCCACGCATCGCGCGTGACCACCAGTACCAGCCCCAGAATGGAGCAGGAGACGGTAATCGCCGCAGGGACAGCGTCAACGTGCTCATGCAGCATCAGCCCCAGCGCGACGCCAACAAATACCGCCGGGAAGATACGACCTCCCCGGAAACCACAGGCCGCCGCGACCACCAGCGCCGCCAGTTTCACCAGCGCGAACAGCAGATAATCTGAGACGCTGAAGACCTGGCTGAAGGCCAGCTGCTGCATCTCGTCCAGACCCTTAAACAGCGTAACCGTCCCGCCGATAGCGCCTAAAACGCCCAGAATAAAACCCCCCATGCCCAGAATCAGCACCGGATGCTTCAGCCTGTGCATCAGGCGATGCAGGCGAGGAAGACACCACACCGCGACCATCCCCAACGCAATGGCGATCGCGACGACGACGGCGCCGCTGAAAATATCGGTGAGTTGCATCTGGCCGTAGTGGGGAATGGAGAGTGAAAAATGGGGATGGAAAAACAGGCTGGTGGTGAGGGCTCCCGCAGCGGCGGCCATTAGCGGCGCGAAGAGTTTATCCCAAAGCGGCACCTCATGATCACTGCTGAGCGTTTGCGAAAAAATGAGCGCAGCCGCGACCGGAGTGCCAAACAGCGCCCCGATGGTGCCAGCGGAGGCCAGGATCGTCCAGTCCAGCGCGCCAACGCGCGGGAAAAGACGCGCCCCCAGAAAGACCGCCAGCGCGATATTCACCGCCATAATGGGATGTTCAGGCCCGAGGCTTACGCCGCCCGCAAGACCGATTATCAGCGCGATGATAAGCCCCGGCAGAGCCGAGGGGGAGACAGGCGCGCCAATCAAGGGTTCCAGTGCCGGGTCCGGCCCGGCATGGCCCGGGCTATAGCGGATCACCAGCCCTACGGCAATCCCGGTCAGGGTCAGCATCACCATGATCCAGCCCGGCGAGTCAATGCTGATGCCGAGTTTTACCGGAAGCGCGGTCCATAAAATCGTTTGCAGCACCGCCGCCACTTTCATGACGACGATGAGCACCAGGCTCGACGCCACGCCAATAATCAGCGCCGGGACAGCCAATAACAGCATGGTTCTGGCTCGCGGATGGAGCATGATGATTTCCTTGTACAAAACGGCTTAACGTTACTTTGCACAATCAGCATTGTGGCAATAGTGCAAAAGGTGCTGAAACGGTAAAGTTATTATGTGACGAAGATCGATAATCCATGGGCAGTCACCTTCTGGTCGTTGTTGTTATCACGCCTTGAATTTACAGTGTCCCAAAGATTTATTCTGACTTTAGCGGAGCAGTAGAAAAATGACAAAGTATGCTTTGGTAGGTGATGTAGGCGGCACCAACGCGCGCCTTGCCCTGTGCGATGTGAACAGCGGTGAAATTTCTCAGGCGAAAACCTATTCAGGGCTGGATTACCCAAGCCTGGAAGCGGTGGTTCGCGTCTATCTGGAAGAGCATAAAGTGAGCGTTGAAGACGGTTGTATCGCCATCGCCTGTCCGATTACCGGCGACTGGGTGGCGATGACCAACCACACGTGGGCCTTCTCAATTGCCGAAATGCGGAAAAACCTCGGCTTCTCGCACCTTGAAATTATCAACGACTTCACTGCGGTTTCCATGGCTATCCCAATGCTTAAACCAGAGCATCTGATTCAGTTCGGCGGTACGGCCCCGGTTGAAGGCAAACCGATTGCCGTTTACGGCGCGGGAACCGGTCTGGGGGTGGCGCACCTGGTCCACGTCGACAAACGCTGGGTCAGCCTGCCGGGCGAGGGCGGTCACGTGGATTTTGCGCCGAACAGCGAAGAAGAGGGCATTATTCTTGAGGAGCTACGCGCCGAGATTGGTCACGTGTCGGCCGAGCGGGTGCTTTCTGGTCCGGGTCTGGTGAACCTGTATCGGGCGATTGTCAAATCAGACGGTCGTCTGCCGGAAAATCTGCAACCGAAAGATGTGACCGAACGCGCGCTGGCCGACAGCTGTATTGACTGCCGCCGTGCTTTGTCGCTGTTCTGCGTCATCATGGGGCGTTTTGGCGGCAACCTGGCGCTGAACCTTGGCACCTTTGGCGGGGTCTATATTGCGGGCGGGATCGTGCCGCGCTTCCTCGATTTCTTTACCGCCTCCGGCTTCCGTGGCGGCTTCGAAGACAAAGGCCGCTTCAGGAGCTATGTCCAGGACATTCCTGTTTACCTGATTGTCCACGACAACCCAGGCTTACTGGGATCCGGCGCGCATCTGCGTCAGGTTCTTGGTCAGATCCTCTGACGCTCATTTCCCTCTCCTGCGGGAGAGGGAACGTGCTACAGGTGCATGAGCTGGCGGAACTCTTTCACTCTGCTGCGGCTTACCGGCACCTGAAAATCCAGATCCTTCAGCCGCAATATATAGGTGTTGTTAAACCAGGGTTCGATTTCGCGGATCTTGTTCAGATTGACGCAGAACGAGCGGTGGCAGCGGAAGAAGTGGGCGGCCGGGAGTTTATTGCAGAATTCGGTGATGTTCATCGCCATGACGTAGGATTCACGCCGCGTATAGACAAATGTCATTTTTTCATGCGCTTCGGCATAGTAAATATCGTCGACAGGCGTGACGATGATCCGTTCGTCCTTCACCAGATTAATTGTGTCGTTTTCCCGCGCTACCGGGCTGGCACTGGCGGGTAAGGACTGCTGCTGCCACGCGGCTTCCAGCTTATGCAGCATGCTGATAATACGCGACTCCTGGTACGGCTTTAGAATATAGTCAAACGCCTCAAGCTCGAAGGCCTCCACGGCATGCTCTTTCCACGCGGTGACAAACACAATAAACGGCTTGTGGGCGAACTGATTGATATTTTGCGCCAGCAGGACGCCGTCCAGCGACGGAATATTAATATCGAGGAATATCGCGTCGACCCGGTTATGCTGTAAAAATTTCAGCACGTCCAGACCATCCTCAAAACAGCCAACAATCTCCATCTGGCTGTGGGTTTTGATAAGCCAGCTCAACTCCTGTTGAGCCAGAAATTCATCTTCTACGATGATGACTTTCATCTGTTACTCCGGCCTACGGCAACAAGGATATGGGGGCATTCACGGGCGTTCGCTCATTCGGAACATAAAAGGCAATTTCGGTGCCCGGCTCAAGGCGGTGAATATGCAGCCCGTCACCGTACAGCAGTTTGACCCGGTGATGCACATTCAGCAGTCCGATCTTGTTGCCTGGCATTTCGTTTGATTTGACGCGTTCGATAACTTTCGGATCGATGCCGTGCCCGGTATCGCGCACGGCGATACGCACGCGGTTACCGCTTTCCGTTACGCTAATTGTTACCACGCCTTTGCCTTTACACGGCTGAATACCGTGAACAATGGCGTTTTCCACCAGAGGCTGGATCAGCAGGCTTGGGATCACGCAGTTGACCTCTTCATCAATATCGTAAATGACCGTCAGCTTATCGCCAAAGCGAGCCTGCTCGATCGCGATGTAATCCTTGATTTGATACAGCTCTTTTTTGATGTCGATCTGCTCGTCGTCTTTTAGCTCAATGTTGTAGCGAAGATAGCGCGACAGATTAAATATCAGCTGCCGCGCGGTGTCCGGATTCAGACGGATGGAAGAGGAGATAGCGTTCAGCGCGTTAAACAGAAAATGGGGATTGATCTTGCTTTGCAGGGCGCGCAGCTCTGCCTTATTTGCCATCTCGCGCAGCTGCTCTGCACGCGAAACCTCTAGTTGAGTGGAGATGATCTGCGACAGGCCAATCGCCATCTCCTGGAGCGAGGAGGTGATTTGGTGCGCATGACAGTAGTAAATTTTCAGCGTCCCCGTGACCACGCCTTTTTCCCACAGCGGGATCACCAGCATTGAGTGGATCTCTGGCGTCCGGTGGGCTTCGTCATTGTTTTTAATGATGATTTTTCCGTAGTTAATCGCCTGTCTGGTGGTTGGGCTGATGGTGTCGTCGCTGTCGCGATAATTGTGCTCACCGACGCCAACGTAAGCCAGCACGTGATCAATATTGGTGATAGCGACCGCATCGGCATGAATATCACGGCGGATGATATCGCAAACCTGACGTAAAGATTCGGCGTTAACGTGCCGGAAAAGCGGCAGCGTCTTGTTGGCGATATCCAGCGCCAGCTTGGCCTGACGCGCGGCGCTGGCCTCTTTTTCGCCTTCCACGCTTTGCACCAGCAGCACGATAAAACCGATACAGACGCTCCCGAGGATCATCGGAATACCGATCTTCGAGACGATATCCAGCCCCAGCGCAACGGTTGGCGCCCAGACGATGACCAGGATCATGGTCAGCGTTTCGCAGACCATCCCCGCGATAATCCCCGCACGCCAGTGCTGCTTTTTCGGGATTTTGCGGTTAATCCAGCCCGAGAGCAGCCCGGCAATAATGCTGGTGATAAAGCAGGGAACTGCCGTCACGCCGCCAATATCAATCAGGTATCGATGGGTGCCAGCGATAATGCCTGTGATAATCCCGACCCAGGGACCAAAGAGGATCCCGCCCGACATGACGGCGATGATGCGCACGTTCACCAGCGAGCCTTCTACCGGCACCCCGGACCAGGTGCTGAACAGGGCAAACATCGAAAAGATAAACGTGACGGCCAGCAGCTCTTTTGGCGAATGGGCAGATTTATGCAACAGTTCGCGGAACAAGCGGATGCGGATAAGGAAAAAGAGACAGATCAGCATTAATGCCGCGCGGTCGAACACCGCGAGGAGCATATTGAAGATTTCGTGCACGGTCAGGCCTGGGAAAACGGGAAAAATCTATGATAGAAAACATAGGGCCTGATGACCAGCTATCCATCAGATTTATCAAATGGGGAAAAACCATAATTCTCAAAGGGGATTGCTGGCTTTTGACTGAAAGCCGGTGCTTTTCCGTTTGGGGAGAAACGTCAGGTAACGATACTGATAATATTGTGTTAAATCGTAGCGCTTAAAACTGCCTGTTCGCGATAGGAGTTCCGCTTTTCACTGCAATCGCATTCCCGTTTTAGCGCAAAATAGTGTTTTGCCGTTATCCTCTCGACAGCGTCTTTTTCTTCAGGTTATTTTCTAAGCACGCCACACGGGTGGCAGCGTCGCTCGGACGGTCCGGGCGCTAACGTGACTCTGAGGAATCTATGGCTGAATTCAGTCCTGAACGCCGTTTTACGCGTATCGATCGTCTCCCCCCTTATGTTTTCAATATTACTGCTGAACTAAAAATGGCTGCGCGTCGGCGCGGCGAAGACATTATCGATTTCAGTATGGGTAACCCTGACGGCCCAACGCCGCCGCACATTGTTGAGAAACTCTGCACGGTTGCCCAGCGTCCCGATACCCATGGGTATTCCACCTCGCGCGGCATTCCACGCTTACGTCGGGCGATCTCCCGCTGGTATCAGGATCGTTATCAGGTCGATATCGATCCTGAAAATGAAGCGATTGTGACCATTGGCTCCAAAGAGGGGCTGGCCCACCTGATGCTGGCGACGCTGGATCACGGCGATACCGTACTGGTGCCGAATCCGAGCTACCCGATTCACATCTATGGGGCGGTGATTGCCGGGGCGCAGGTGCGTTCTGTCCCGCTGGTGGAAGGCGTCGACTTCTTTAACGAGCTGGAACGGGCGATTCGTGAAAGCTATCCGAAGCCGAAAATGATGATCCTCGGTTTCCCGTCAAACCCAACGGCACAATGCGTTGAACTCGAATTCTTCGAGAAAGTGGTCGCGCTGGCTAAGCGTTACGACGTGCTGGTGGTACACGATCTCGCCTACGCCGATATCGTTTATGATGGCTGGAAAGCGCCGTCAATTATGCAGGTACCGGGTGCCCGTGATGTGGCGGTTGAGTTTTTCACCCTGTCGAAAAGCTACAACATGGCGGGCTGGCGAATTGGTTTTATGGTGGGAAACAAAACGCTGGTGAGTGCCCTGGCGCGTATTAAAAGCTACCATGACTATGGCACCTTTACGCCGTTACAGGTCGCGGCCATCGCGGCGCTGGAAGGGGATCAGCAGTGCGTGCTCGATATTGCCGCTCAGTACAAACGCCGTCGTGATGTGCTGGTAAAAGGGCTTCATGAAGCAGGCTGGATGGTGGAAATGCCTAAAGCCTCCATGTACGTCTGGGCGAAAATCCCCGAGCCGTATGCGGCGATGGGTTCTCTGGAATTTGCCAAAAAACTGCTTCAGGATGCGAAGGTTTGCGTCTCTCCAGGCATTGGCTTTGGTGACTACGGTGACACGCATGTGCGTTTCGCGCTGATTGAAAACAGCGACCGTATCCGTCAGGCAGTGCGGGGCATTAAAAGCATGTTCCGTGCGGATGGCCTGCTTGCAGCGAAGAGCGTTGCGGAACAACCCGAGTCGTAACAGACCCCAAAAAAAACAGGCGCCAACGGCGCCTGTTTTTTTGACTGCATTTTCTTAACTAGATCATCAGAGCAAACGTTCCGGCCCAAACTAAAACAATAACCGAAATGCCCATAAAGAAATATTTCACGTTTCATCGCTCCGCGTATCTTCCGGTACGCATTAAAAAAACAGAGTCCAACTGAGTATAGAGAGTTGAAATCATGCGAAAGGGGAAATCGGAATTATCCCGTTACGTCGCTAACTTCAGCTCTGAATTCTGTGCTTTCCTGTCGCCAGACGGCGCTAATGTACGCCTAAATTTCAGGAGTGACAAGAGGCATTTTTTTAAATAATTTCCTACACTTACGAGTGTCGTGGAACGGCGACAGTTTGATTTCGGTACGCAATAAATGCCTGTTGAGCGACGGTCGATAAAAGCCGTTACGCACTGTGATTACAGGTGTTTGAAAAGGTTAGTTTCTTAGCGAAACTAACCTTCGAAAGGGGTCAGATATAGAGTGAGGCTTCGCCCAGGGGACGGGTTTTAAAGCGGCGGTGCATCCACAGATACTGCTCAGGCGCACGCATAATCTCAAACTCAATCACCTTATTGATAAAGGTCGCGGCTTCACTCTCATCTTCAGGATAGTTCGCCATCTCTGGGGAGATATGCAGACGATAGCCTGACTTATCCGCTTTTCTGACCATGGTCACCGTCAACATCGCGGCGCCTGAGAGACGTGAAATCACAAAGGTACCGTTCGTCGTAGCGACATCTTTAACCGCAAAGAAAGGGGCAAAGCTGCTGCCTTTAGGACCGTAGTCCTGATCCGGGGCAAACCAGACTGCTTCACCTTTTTTCAGGGCGCCAACCATACCGCGCAAATTGTTACGGCTGATCATCGCCTTATTTGAACGCATGCGGCCCCGCGTTTGTACCCATTCCATCAGCGCGCTGTTATGCGGGCGATAGGTTGCCATCATCGGCTGACAAAGGCCCATAACGCGGCCACCCAGCTCAAGCGACATAAAATGCACACCCACAACCATCACGCCGCGGTTTTGCATCTGGGCACGTTTCAGGTTATCCAGACCTTCCACGTCAAACCATTTACGGACACGCTCGTCTGGCCAGAACCAGGCCATACCGGTTTCAAGCAGCGCCATACCGATAGATTTAAAGTTTTCCGCAATCAGCGTTTCGCGCTGCTGCGCATTGTAATGCGGAAAGCAAAGTTCGAGATTTTTTCGGGCAATGGACTCACGACGCTTAAGGAAGTGACGCGATGCGCTGCCGAGCTTCGAACCCAGGAAACGGATCACGGGATAAGGAAGTTGAACCAGCAGCCAAAGTACGCCAAGGCCAAACCACGTAAACCAGTAGCGCGGGTGCAGAAACGCCCGCTGAAATTTGGATTGAGACAAAATAGTGGAACCTATGTAAAGCCTGTGAAGGTAGCGCAGACTTCGCGATACCACGTGCCATTAAGACCGTAGGACGAGGTCATGGTTGCAGGCTTTACCGTTCTTTACGACGTTGCCTGGCCATTGCTGACTTGGGTGGGCGGCATAATGTAGCACCGTTATACATTATGAGCTATCACTCGTTTTTGTTTAAAAAAGCGGCAATTGCGGAGTGGTTTGATTTTGCTATTGTTAAATCTGCGTTCCCGCATGCCTCCTGAAGGTGCAGACCATGGAAACCTACCTGCAAACGGTGAAAGAAGAGTGGGTGAAGCTAATTAATGAAACCGATCCCGATGTGCATCGGCTTGCGACTGAGCTTGCCAGGGACAACGCAACGCCCCTGGTCGCTGAATTCTATCGTGTTGTGCTGGCAGATCCGTCGGCAGCTGAATTCCTGACCACCGAACAGGTGGAGAGGCAGCTTCAGGAGGCGCTTCGTCGCTGGCTTATTGATGTGCTCTCATGCCGTGTGGAGCAGGTTGAAGAGCAGATGCGGGCGCAGCAGCGCGCTGCGGATGTTCATGCCCGTATTGGTATTTCGGTTGATTTAGTTGAAATGGGCTTCCGTGTTCTGAAAAAGCTGCTGTTACCTGTCATTACTACCAGCGCCCATTCGCCTGAGGTGAAGCTGCATATTTATCACTACGCGATTAACAGTATCGATCTGGCCATGGAAGTGATGTCGCGGGCCTATGTATTTAGCGAGAACAATGCGGCGAAAGAGGACGAAAATTACCGCATCTTTTCCTTAATGGAGAACGCAGAAGAGGAGAAGGAGAGACAGACCGCGGCGCTGCTGTCATGGGAAATGGTGCTTCTGTATAAGATCACGCTTAATTCCAGTATCGGCAACAGTCTGCCGCTGGGGCAGTCTGAATTTGGACTGTGGTTTAGCCATAAAGGTCGGCACTATTTCAGCGGGATCGCTGAGGCCGGTCATATCTCTCGTCTGATTCAGGAATTCGATGACCTTTTTAACGAGGTCCGTCTTTCAGGGCAGGGTCTGAGTGATAAAGCGCAGCGGGATAAATTCTTGCAGCGAATGCGTAATACGCTCTCGCAAATCATCACGCTTTTGCGCGAACTGTTTGACGAAGTGTCGCGACACGAGGTGGGGGTTGATGTCCTGACCCGCCTGTTGAATCGCCGTTTCCTGCCAACCATCTTCAAACGCGAAATCCTGCACGCCACCCGGGCGGGAACAAAGCTCTCGACGCTGCTGATTGACGTCGACAAATTTAAACAAATCAACGATACCTGGGGGCACAATACCGGGGACGAGATCCTGCGAAAAGTCTCCGGCGCGTTCTACGACAACGTGCGAACCTGTGATTACGTTTTTCGCTACGGCGGCGATGAATTTCTGATTGTGCTAACGGAAATCTCAGAGGTGGACGCGCTGCGAATCGCCGAGCGTATCCGCAGGCGGGTGGAAAAAATCAAGGTTAACTCCCCAACCGGCGATATTATCCCGCTCTCCCTCTCGATAGGGGTGGCGATGTTCAACGGGCATCCCGATTACGAACGATTGATTCAGGCGGCGGATGAAGCCTTATACGGCGCGAAACGGCGTGGCCGAAACTGCGTGGAGCTTTGGAAGGGGGCGTAAGGAAAGACAGAAGTGTCCCCTGCAGGAATCGAACCTGCAACTAGCCCTTAGGAGGGGCTCGTTATATCCATTTAACTAAGGGGACGAAGCGGCAAGAGTATAGCGTTATTTACACTTTTCGTTAAGCGCATTGCCGCCTGACTGGTCAAAGAGTCACCGTTCACGCCGATTTTTCGGCAGTTTTATCCTTTTTTTCCTGAGCCTTAAGCTCGGCCTTACGCTTGTTGGACATGTCGTTACGGATTTGCGCATGGCTCAACAGCGCAAAGATAAAGGTCCCGCCACAAATGTTGCCTGCGAGGGTTGGCAGGGCGAACGGCCAGAAAAAGTCGCTCCAGTGGAGTGTGCCGTTAAATACCAGATAAAGGATTTCAACGGTTCCGACAACAATGTGCGTGGTATCGGCGAGTGCGATAAGCCAGGTCATCAGGATAATCACCACGATTTTCGCGCTGCCCGCTGAGGGGAACATCCACACCATAGTGGCGATGATCCAGCCGGAAATTATGGCATTAGAGAACATTTCAACCGGCGTGTTTTTCATCACATCCATGCCAATTTTCACAAATGCGTCGCGGGTCGGTTCATCAAATATTGGCATATACTCGAACGCCCAGGCGGCTATACCCGTACCGATGAGGTTCCCCAGTAGCACGACGCTCCACAGGCGCATCAGTAAACCGAAATTACCGAGGGTCGGATTTTGCATGACGGGCAGTACGGCAGTGACGGTATTCTCCGTAAAAAGCTGCTGTCTCGCCATAATGACGATAATAAAGCCGAACGTGTAGCCTAAATTTTCCAGCAAAAACCCGCCCGGTACGCCTTCCAGCTGAACGTGAAATATCCCTTTGGCGAGCAAAGAGGCGCCCATTGACAGACCGGCTGCAATGGCTGACCACAGCAGGGCCATCGCGTCGCGCTCCATCTCTTTTTCCCCGTCCTGGCGAATATGCTCATGAATAGCCATGGCGCGTGACGGCAGGCGATCTTCATCGACTTCTATCTCTTCTCCCCGGTCTTTCTCCTCACTTTCAATCTCAAGTTCTTCATTGTTCTCGCCAATTTTTTCTTCGTTAATGTCTTTCATAACAGCTCCTTCGGGGTAATTGCTCATTTAAGCGTAGCGGCTTTTAGCGCCTTGCCCGTGGGGATGCTCTTAAATTGCTGTAAATGGCAATAAAGGTGAGACATCTCTTTCAAAGCCAATATAAAATTGCCAGCGAAACGAATTCTGAAAGACAGGCTATGCTGAAATTAGCGTGATGACGCGAGCGGGTCGTCATTGTCCTCGTAGACATCGGTAAGCGTGCTGTTACAATCACTTGCACGTTTCAGGCGGAGCATCACCGGCTCCGTCACAGATGGCATTCAACGATAGCCATATTGAACAGGGAGAAATTTATGAAGCTTCGGCTGTCGGCGCTTGCGCTGGGCGTAACAATGCTTGTGGGCTGCGCCAGCTCTGGCGAGCAAACGGGACGCTCCGATCCTCTCGAAGGATTTAACCGTTCAATGTACAGCTTTAACTATAATGTGCTGGATCCGTATCTGGTTCGTCCGGTTGCCGTGGCATGGCGTGACTACGTTCCGCAGCCGGCGCGTAACGGGCTGAGCAACTTTACCAGTAACCTGGAAGAGCCAGCGGTTATGGTCAACTACTTCCTCCAGGGCGACCCGTATCAGGGGATGGTGCATTTCACCCGCTTCTTCCTGAACTCCCTGCTGGGTATGGGCGGCTTAATTGATGTCGCGGGCATGGCGAACCCGAAATTACAGCGTGAACAGCCGCACCGTTTCGGCAGCACGCTGGGGCATTATGGCGTAGGTTATGGGCCGTATGTGCACCTGCCATTCTACGGCAGCTTTACCGTGCGTGATGATGGCGGCGACATGGTGGATACGTTGTATCCGGTGCTGTCATGGCTCACCTGGCCGCTGTCGATTGGTAAATGGACCGTGGAAGGAATTGAAACACGTGCGCAACTGCTGGACTCTGACGGTCTGCTGCGTCAGTCTTCCGATCCGTACATCATGGTCCGCGAGGCCTACTTCCAGAACCATGACTTTATTGCCAACGGCGGTAAGCTGAAGCCGGAAGATAATCCGAACGCGAAAGCCATCGAGAACGAATTAAAAGATATCGATTCGGAATAAATAAAAAAGGTGAGCAATGCTCACCTTTTTTAATCGTGTTGGGATTAGAACGCGTAGTTGAAGTTGGTACCAAACAGCCAGGCTTTACCTTCAGAGGTAAACTCGTAAGGGCCTTCCTGGAAGGTCACTTTCTGTCCATGCATGTACGACACGCCCGCGTCGATAGAGGCATTCTCGTTGAACGCGTAGGTTGCCCCCGCACTCACCCAGAAACGGTCCTGATCCGGAATGGAGATAGAACGCTTATCTGCCGGTACCGGGCTGTCATCAAATGCCACGCCAGTACGGAACGTCCAGTTGTCATCCATATAATAGGTCGTACCAAGTGCGATACGGTAAGCATCGTGGAAGCTTTCGTCTTTATAGAACAGCGTCTGGCCGTTGCTGCCGGTGGCTTTCAGCTCCTGGAACTGGCTCCAGCTGGTATACGCGAGGCTATAGTGAATAGCCCACTGCGGCGCAACGCGGTTATAACCTGACACTTCCCACATTTCTGGCAGATGCAGTGACAGTGAACCCGGTACGGTTTGATTCGAGGTACCCCATGGAATGGTGGTGCCTGCGCCCGGTACCATACCGTTGACTGGGCTCAGGATGCCGCTTTTGTAATCGCCATCGAAGTCAATCTTCACTTCTGAGCGGTAGGTCAGACCCCAGCGGTTGTTTTTATCCAGTTCATACAGGATACCGGCGTTCCAGCCGTAGCCCCATTCATCGCCTTTCAGGCTGGCAATTTTATTGCTGTTTTTCGGCAGCGCAGCAGTTTGCTCCCCGGAATAACGCTCGATTTTTGCATCAGCGTAGACAGCATCAAAGCCCAGACCAAAGCTCCAGTTATCGTTCAGACGATATGCGCCGCTCAGGTTAAGGTTCAGGGTCGTCAGGTCGGTTTTACCGCCGTATTCCCCGGCCGGATAGTTGTTATTGAACTCCGTTGCCAGGCCATAGTTAGAGGTGACAGAGGCACCCCAACCAAACTGTTCATTGATTGGCGCAACAAAGTGCAGGTTAGGCACCCACGCGGTCGGCGCAATGTTATCCGCCTTCAGATCTGCGCCGGTGAACTGAGATTTGCCAGAAATATTGACATCAGGATCGATGTAAACCGCACCGGCAGAGAAGGTAGGGCGATCAAACATCATGATCAGCGCCGGGTTACGGCTCGCGTTGCCTGCGTCATCGGCAATCGCACCTTCCCCGGAATACGCACGGCCAAGGCCAGAGGAAGAAAATTCGTTTAACTGGAAGCCCGCTGACCAGGCGGACGTTGAGACGATTGCCACTGCAACTGCTAAAGCAGTTTGTTTGAACAGGGTTTTCTGGCTCATGACCATAACCTCATTGAGTTATTTTTATTCAATAATTGTTACATACCGTAACAGGAGCGCGAAGTGTAGGGTCTGAGGTATGACTTACAAATCAGACCAGTGGCGAGAGTATAGGTCTGACCAGCTGGGATGTTGCAAGTTTGTTTATTAATATTTTCAGATATGTTTCTTGAAACGAGATCTGGTTGGCAAAATTGTGACCAGTGCGATTCCTCTGAAAAGGGGAATTTTGTTTTAGATCATTTTTTAGTGTGATATTGCTCACTTATCCGATTTTGCGCCATTAACGGCTGGAGGGGGCTCGTCCGGGGGCGTAAAATAGACGCATCGTGTTTATCTCGCGCCCTGCGCGAATACAGAGGAAATTGAGCTATGAGTAAATGCAGTGCTGATGAAACCCCGGTTTGCTGCTGTATGGATGTTGGCACCATTATGGACAACACCGATTGCACCGCCTCTTACAGCCGCGTATTCCCTAACCGTGCTGAAGCGGAAGAGACGCTGGCCGCGCTGAGCCAGCGCGCGCGTGAAGTCGAATCCGATCCGTGTGAAATCAAATCCACCTTCACGGAAGTAGAAGGCGGCGTGCAGCTGGATATCGACTTTGTGTTCGCCTGCGAAGCAGAAACGCTGATCTTCCAGTTAGGCCTGCGTTAATACTTTTTGCACGGGCCTATGATCGTGTAGGCCGGGTAAGGCAACGCCGCAACCCGGCAACAAATCTCACAAATGCCTCTGCTATGCAGGGGCATTTTCTTTTTCTTCTCTATGCCTTAGCTCGCAATTTTTCGCTTCCCCGATTGGCTCAATGTAAAAAAATAGTTAAGACTATTATCAGGTCAGACCACTTAATGTGCGCGCAAAATTTTTTTACAGGGGAGTGTTATGAGTCAAGCATTACCGCTTATCACCCGACACGGTGACCGCATTGCCATTATCAGCGGGTTACGTACGCCGTTTGCGCGTCAGGCAACCGCGTTTCACGGTATACCGGCTGTCGATCTGGGAAAAATGGTGGTGGGGGAGATGCTGGCTCGCAGCGAGATCCCGCCAGAGGTTATTGAGCAACTGGTTTTCGGCCAGGTGGTGCAGATGCCGGAAGCACCCAATATCGCGCGTGAAATCGTGCTGGGTACCGTCATGAATGTTCATACCGACGCCTACAGCGTCAGCCGCGCCTGCGCCACCAGTTTCCAGGCGGTGGCGAACGTGGCGGAAAGCCTGATGGCGGGGACCATTCGCGCGGGGATCGCCGGCGGCGCGGATTCCTCCTCCGTGCTGCCCATCGGCGTCAGCAAACAGCTGGCCCGCATCCTCGTGGATGCCAACAAAGCTCGCACTACCGGTGCAAAGCTTAAACTCTTCTCGCGTTTACGCCTGCGCGACCTCATGCCCGTGCCACCTGCCGTTGCTGAATACTCCACCGGCCTGCGCATGGGCGATACAGCCGAGCAGATGGCAAAAACCTACGGTATTACCCGCGAACAGCAGGATGCACTGGCGCATCGCTCGCATCAGCTCGCTGCGAAGGCCTGGTCGGAAGGCAAACTTGCCGACGAGGTTATGACGGCTTATATCCCGCCTTTCCGCGAACCGCTGGTGGAAGATAACAATATCCGTGGCACCTCGACGCTGGAGGATTACGCAAAACTGCGCCCGGCGTTTGATCGTAAACATGGCACCGTTACGGCGGCCAACAGTACGCCACTGACGGACGGTGCCGCCGCCGTGATCCTGATGACGGAATCCCGGGCGAAAGAGCTTGGCATCACACCGCTGGGCTATTTGCGTAGCTACGCCTTTACCGCCATTGATGTCTGGCAGGACATGCTGCTCGGTCCGGCCTGGTCCACGCCGCTGGCGCTGGAGCGCGCGGGGCTAACGCTCTCCGATCTCACGTTAATTGATATGCACGAAGCCTTTGCCGCACAAACGCTGGCAAACGTGCAGCTTTTGGCGAGCGAACGTTTTGCCCGCGACGTGCTGGGCCGCGCCCACGCGACCGGCGAAGTGGATCAGAGTAAGTTTAACGTGCTTGGCGGATCCATCGCCTACGGCCATCCATTTGCGGCGACCGGCGCGAGAATGATAACCCAGACTTTGCACGAGCTGCGTAGCCGCGGCGGCGGTTTTGGTCTCGTTACCGCCTGTGCGGCGGGCGGCCTGGGTGCAGCAATGGTTCTGGAGGCTGAATAATGGAAACGACATCTGCATTTAACCTGGCTGTTCGCCTTGATAACGTGGCTGTTATCACCATTGATGTACCCGACGAAAAGATGAACACCCTGAAGGCCGAGTTCGGCGTTCAGGTGCGTGCGATGCTCAGACAGATCCGCGAAAACAAAGCGATACGTGGCCTGGTATTTATCTCGGCAAAGCCGGATAACTTTATTGCCGGGGCCGATATCAACATGATTGCCCGGGCGAAAAGCGCTCAGGAAGCAGAAGACCTGGCGCGTCAGGGGCAGCAGGTAATGGCGGAGATCCATGCGCTGTCGATACCCGTTGTCGCTGCGATCCACGGGGCCTGCCTGGGCGGTGGGCTTGAGCTGGCGCTGGCCTGTCACAGCCGCATTTGTACCGACGATGCGAAAACGGTACTCGGACTGCCGGAGGTACAGCTTGGATTGCTGCCCGGTTCAGGTGGCACGCAGCGCCTGCCGCGTCTGGTGGGCGTCAGTACGGCGCTGGAGATGATTTTAACCGGTAAACAGCTGCGCGCCCGTCAGGCATTAAAGGCGGGTCTGGTTGATGAGGTCGTTCCGCACGCCATCTTGCTTGAGGCCGCCGTTGAGCGGGCGCTGAAAGGTCGTCAGGCGAAACGCCCTCTGCCGGTGCGCGAGCGTATCCTCGCCGGGCCGCTGGGGCGCACGCTGCTGTTCAATATGGTGGGTAAAAAAACCGAGCAAAAAACCAAAGGGAATTATCCGGCAGCGACGCGCATTCTGAAGGTGATTGAAACCGGTTTATCGCAGGGCAGCAGCAGCGGTTATGCTGCGGAAGCGAAAGCCTTTGGCGAGCTGGCGATGACGCCGCAGTCGCAGGCGCTGCGCGGCATTTTCTTTGCCAGCACGGAGGTTAAAAAAGATCCGGGCAGTGAAGCTGAACCGGCTCTGCTGCGCGCCGTTGGCGTTCTGGGTGGTGGGCTGATGGGCGGCGGCATCGCATTTGTCACCGCCAGCAAAGGCAAATTGCCCGTACGTATCAAAGATATCAACCCTAAGGGTATCAACCACGCGTTGCAGTACAGCTGGCAGAACCTTGATCGCAAAGTGAAACGCCGCCATATCAAGGCCAGTGAGCGCGATAAAACCCTCGCGATGATCACTGGCGCCACCGACTACAGTGGGTTTGCACACCGCGATCTGGTGATTGAAGCCGTGTTCGAAGATCTGGCCCTTAAGCAGCAGATGGTGGCGGACGTTGAACAGCACTGCGCGCCGCACACCATTTTCGCGTCAAATACCTCGTCTTTGCCGATCGGCGACATCGCGGCGAAAGCCGTGCGCCCGGAGCAGGTGATAGGGCTGCACTATTTCAGCCCTGTCGAAAAAATGCCGCTGGTGGAGGTTATCCCGCATGCCACAACCAGCCCGCAAACTATTGCCACCGTGGTGAAGCTGGCGAAAAAACAGGGCAAAACCCCGATTGTGGTCGCGGACAAAGCCGGCTTCTACGTCAACCGCATTCTGGCACCGTACATTAACGAAGCGATGCGGTTGCTGACGGAAGGGGAGAAAATTGAGCACGTCGATGACGCTCTGGTGAAGTTTGGTTTCCCCGTCGGCCCAATCCAACTTTTGGATGAGGTAGGAATTGATACGGGGACTAAAATTATCCCTGTGCTGGAAGCGGCTTATGGCGATCGTTTTGCGCCGCCTGCAAACTTTGTTTCTGCAATTTTGAAGGACGATCGCAAAGGCAGAAAAAATGAACGCGGTTTCTATCTTTACGCCGCGAAAGGGCGTAAAAGCAAGAAACAGGTCGACCCTTCGGTTTATGCGCTTATTCCTGTCACGGGTCAGGCAAAATTGTCGGCGGTTCAGTGTGCTGAGCGCTGCGTAATGATGATGCTCAATGAAGCGGCGCGCTGCTTTGGTGAGCAGGTGATCAAGAGCGCACGCGACGGCGACATCGGCGCCGTGTTTGGTATCGGTTTTCCGCCATTCCTTGGCGGTCCGTTCCGGTATATGGATACCCTCGGGGCGGGTGAAGTGGTTGCGATTCTGCAACGTCTGGCCTCGCAATATGGTCCACGGTTTACACCTTGTGACGAATTATTGCAGATGGCGGAACGGGGTCAGACATTCTGGCCCGTAAGGGAAACTGATTGCGTAAACTGAAGTCAAAGAAGGGTAAATCCTGAGGTGATGGAACCTGTTCTGGCGAAATTGTAAACAGAGATTGACTATACTTACGCCATTGAGGTAAAAAACAGCGTTTCATTCACCGAATGGATCAGGCACAATGCCCGGCCATCGGGTTTTCTACCTCAGAGCATTAATCGCGGGTAGTTAACGCCGGTGATTCTGGTTAACAAAAGCGGTGCAATATGCAAGTTTTTATCATGCGTCACGGCGACGCGGCACTCGATGCCGCCAGTGACTCAGTACGTCCTTTAACCGTCTGTGGCTGCGACGAATCCCGTCAGATGGCGACATGGCTTAAAGGTCAAAAAGTGGACATTGAACGCGTTCTGGTGAGTCCGTTCCTGCGGGCAGAACAGACGCTGGATGTGGTAGGGGAGTGTATGAACCTGCCATCCAGTGTGGATGTGCTCCCTGAACTCACGCCGTGTGGCGATGTTGGCCTTGTCAGTGCTTACCTTCAGGCGCTGTGCAATGAAGGTGTCGCTTCCGCACTGGTCATTTCCCACCTGCCGCTGGTCGGCTATCTGGTATCTGAGCTGTGCCCGGGCGAAACGCCACCGATGTTCACAACGTCCGCCATTGCCAACGTCACCCTCGACGAAACCGGCAAAGGGGTCTTTAACTGGCAAATGAGTCCGTGCAACCTGAAGATGGCAAAAGCCATCTGACGTGACGTGCGATATGGCGGGGTGCAGCGTGCCTCCCGCCATCCTGTCAGGGCAACTCTGGCGGCTGCCACTCCTCCACTTCAATCAATACCAGCAATGCGGCATCTCCGCCGTACTCTTTGGGTGCCTGATGAAACGCCATCACGTGCGGGTGCTGAGCCAGCCACAGCGGTGTCTGTTGCTTAAGAATATGTTTGCCGTGACCGTGCATCACGCAGGCGCAAAAAACATGCTCGCGACGACATGCCGCGATCAACGCCCCCAGCTCCTGTTTCGCCTGCATCTGGGTCAACCCATGCAGATCGAGGAACAGCTCCGGCGAGTAATCTCCCCGGCGTAATTTTTTCAGTTCAAAATGGCTGACGTCTTCGCGCACGTATTTCACCGCACCCTGAGTACTGAGCAGCGGCTGAAACTCATCTGAAAAATAGTGGCTGTTATCGGCCTGCTCCTGGAGCAGACGTTTGACCGGAACCTCGCTGATTTTTTTACGCTGCGGGCGATGGACAATGGTGTCGTGCGTGATTTGACGCGTCCCGGTCATCAGCTGGCGGAAGAGAGCCTGATCCTCCTCGCTGAGCGATGTTTTCTTTTTCATTCGTCATTCTCATCTCGTATTTCCGATAGTGTACCCGACTAAACGCATTTTTTAACCTCAAGCGACACGCGTCATTGCTGATTTATCGCCGTCTTCATGGCAAACTAGCCGCCGAAAATTATGCGAGCATGCCCTGGAGGAAAGAGTGGATAAAATTTTTGTCGATGAAGCAGTAAACGAGCTGCATACCATACAGGACATGTTGCGCTGGTCGGTTAGCCGCTTCAGCGCCGCCAATATCTGGTACGGCCACGGTACGGATAACCCGTGGGATGAGGCCGTTCAGCTGGTGCTGCCGTCTCTCTATCTGCCGCTGGATATTCCGGAAGACATGCGCACCGCGCGCCTGACCTCCAGCGAAAAACACCGCATCGTTGAGCGCGTGATCCGTCGCGTGAACGAGCGCATTCCGGTGGCTTACCTGACCAACAAAGCCTGGTTCTGCGGCCATGAGTTCTATGTTGATGAACGCGTGCTGGTGCCGCGCTCGCCGATTGGCGAGCTGATCAACAACCACTTTGACGGCCTGATTAACCATCAGCCGCAGCACATTCTTGATATGTGCACCGGCAGCGGCTGCATCGCCATTGCCTGCGCGTACGCCTTCCCGGAAGCGGAAGTGGACGCCGTCGATATCTCCACCGACGCGCTGGCCGTCACCGAACACAACATTGAAGAGCACGGGCTGATTCATCACGTCACGCCTATCCGCTCTGACCTGTTCCGCGACCTGCCGACGCTGCAATACGACCTGATCGTCACCAATCCGCCGTACGTGGATGCAGAAGACATGTCCGACCTGCCGAACGAGTACCGTCACGAGCCGGAGCTGGGTCTGGCGTCCGGCTCTGACGGGCTGAAGCTGACCCGCCGCATCCTGGCCTGCGCGCCGGATTATCTGACCGACGACGGCGTTCTGATTTGTGAAGTGGGCAACAGCATGGTACATCTGATAGAGCAGTACCCGGATGTGCCGTTCACCTGGCTTGAGTTCGACAACGGCGGTGACGGCGTCTTCATGCTGACCAAGGCGCAGCTGCTTGATGCACGCGAATACTTCAGCATTTACAAAGATTAATCCAGCGGGCTTCGGCCCGTTTCACAACGCTCAAACACAAACAACAACATCGGAGCCGTGATGGCAGGAAACAGTATTGGACAGGTATTCCGTGTGACCACCTTTGGCGAGTCGCACGGTCTGGCACTGGGTTGTATCGTTGATGGCGTCCCGCCAGGCATCGAACTGACCGAAGCCGATTTACAGCATGACCTTGACCGTCGGCGTCCGGGTACCTCTCGCTACACCACGCAGCGTCGCGAGCCGGACCAGGTCAAAATTCTCTCCGGCGTATTTGAAGGCCGTACCACCGGGACCAGCATTGGTCTGCTGATTGAAAACACCGATCAGCGTTCTCAGGACTACGGCGCGATTAAAGACGTCTTCCGTCCGGGCCACGCTGATTACACCTACGAACAAAAATATGGCTTTCGCGACTATCGCGGCGGCGGACGTTCTTCCGCACGTGAAACCGCGATGCGCGTGGCGGCAGGGGCGATTGCCAAAAAATATCTCCAGCAGAAATTCGGCATCGTTATCCGCGGCTGTCTGACCCAGATGGGCGACATTCCGCTGGCCATCAAAGACTGGGAGCAGGTAGAACTTAACCCGTTCTTCTGCGCCGATGCCGACAAGCTGGACGCGCTGGATGAGCTGATGCGTGGCCTGAAAAAAGAGGGCGATTCCATTGGTGCGAAAGTCACCGTGGTAGCCGACGGCGTGCCGGCTGGCTGGGGCGAGCCGGTATTTGACCGCCTTGACGCCGACATCGCCCACGCGCTGATGAGCATCAACGCGGTGAAAGGCGTTGAAATCGGCGACGGTTTTGACGTGGTTAAGCTTCGCGGCAGCCAGAACCGCGACGAAATCACGAAGGCGGGTTTCCAGAGCAACCATGCGGGCGGCATTCTGGGCGGCATCAGCAGCGGGCAGCAAATTATTGCCAATATCGCGCTGAAGCCCACGTCCAGCATTACCGTGCCGGGCCACACGATTAACCGCGCTGGCGATGAAGTTGAGATGATCACCAAAGGGCGTCACGATCCGTGCGTGGGGATCCGCGCGGTACCGATCGCAGAAGCGATGCTGGCGATCGTGCTGATGGATCACTTCCTGCGCCAGCGCGCGCAGAATGCGGATGTGACGACCACCATTCCACGCTGGTAACTATGAAAAAAACCGCAATCGCTCTGCTGGCGCTGCTGGTCAGTGGAGCAAGCCTGGCCGCTACGCCGTGGCAGAAAATCACCCATCCGGTAGCGGGGAGCGCGCAGTCCATTGGCGCTTTCTCCAACGGGTGTATCGTCGGCGCGCAGGAACTTCCGCTGCAATCGGATACCTATCAGGTGATGCGCACCGACCAGCGCCGTTATTTCGGCCATCCTGACCTGGTGCTTTTTATTCAGCGTCTTGGCAACCAGGTGCATAATCTGGGGCTGGGCACGATGCTGATTGGCGATATGGGGATGCCTGCCGGTGGCCGCTTTAACGGCGGTCACGCCAGCCACCAGACCGGACTGGATGTGGATATCTTCCTGCAATTGCCGAAAACGCGCTGGAGCTCAGCGCAACTGCTGAAACCGCAGGCGCTGGATCTGGTCTCGGCCGACGGTAAACGTGTCGTCGCCTCGCGATGGTCGCCGGAAATTTCCAGCATGATTAAGCTGGCGGCAAAGGATAACGACGTCACGCGGATCTTTGTTAATCCGGCCATCAAGCAGCAGCTTTGCCTGGATGCGGGAACGGATCGCGACTGGTTGCGTAAAGTGCGCCCGTGGTTCCAGCATCGTGCCCATATGCATGTTCGCCTGCGCTGCCCGGCGAACAGCCTGGAATGTGAAGATCAGCCGCTGCCACCGCCTGGCGATGGTTGTGGTTACGAACTGCAAAGCTGGTTTGAACCAGCCAAGCCTGGAACCTCTAAGCCTGAGAAGAAGACACCGCCTCCGTTGCCGCCTTCCTGCCAGGCGCTACTGGATGAGCATGTACTTTAATGGATAATTTCGTCGACCTGTTCATGGTGTCACCGCTGCTGCTGGCGGGGCTCTTTTTTGTTGCAATGTTAGCCGGATTTATCGATGCCCTGGCGGGCGGCGGCGGGTTGCTCACCGTTCCGGCGTTGCTGGCGGCAGGCATGAGCCCTGCCCAGGCGCTTGCCACCAACAAACTCCAGGCATGCGGCGGTTCGCTCTCCTCGTCGCTCTATTTCATTCGGCGTAAAGTTGTGAATCTCGCCGATCAGAAGCTCAATATCCTGATGACGTTTATTGGCTCAACGGCGGGCGCGCTGCTGGTCCAGCACGTACAGTCCGACATTCTGCGCCAGATCCTGCCGCTGCTGGTTATCTGTATCGGCCTCTATTTCTTACTCATGCCAAAGCTCGGGGAAGAAGATCGACAGCGTCGCCTTCACGGCCTGCCGTTTGCGCTGATCGCCGGTGGCTGCGTCGGTTTTTACGATGGCTTCTTTGGCCCGGGGGCAGGCTCGTTTTACGCGCTGGCATTCGTGACGCTGGCCGGGTTCAACCTCGCCAAATCCACCGCCCACGCCAAAGTCCTCAACGCGACCTCCAACGTTGGCGGTCTGCTGCTGTTTTTCATTGGCGGCAAGGTTATCTGGGCAACCGGGTTTGTGATGATGGCAGGGCAGTTTTTGGGCGCGCGCGCAGGCTCGCGTCTGGTATTAAGCAAAGGGCAAAAGCTGATCCGCCCGATGATTGTTGTCGTCTCGGCGGTGATGAGCGCCAAACTTCTTTATGACAGCCATGGACAGGAGATCCTCACCTGGTTGGGGATGAACTAATGAACAGTACGCATAACTACGAACAGCTGATTGAGATCTTCGATAGCTGTTTTGCTGATGATTTTAATACCCGTCTGATTAAAGGCGACGACGAACCGATCTATCTTCCAGCTGATGACGAGGTTCCGTATAACCGCATCATCTTTGCCCACGGCTTTTACGCCAGCGGTTTGCACGAAATTTCGCACTGGTGTATCGCCGGGAAAGCGCGTCGCGAGCTGGTGGACTTTGGTTACTGGTACTGCCCGGACGGGCGCGACGCCGCCACCCAGGGGCAGTTTGAAGATGTGGAGGTGAAACCCCAGGCGCTGGAATGGCTGTTCTGCGTGGCGGCGGGTTTCCCGTTCAACGTGAGCTGTGACAACCTCGAAGGCGACTTCGAGCCAGACCGTATCGTCTTCCAGCGCCGCGTTCATGCGCAGGTGATGGAATATCTTGAGAAAGGCATCCCGGCACGTCCGGCACGCCTGATCGAGGCTTTACAGAATTATTACCACACGCCGGAGATCACGGCGGAACGCTTCCCGTGGCCGGAAGATCTTTAACAGAGGAAAGAAGATGATCGCAGAATTTGAATCACGCATTCTGGCGTTAATTGATGACATGGTGGAACACGCCAGTGATGATGAGCTGTTCGCCAGCGGTTATCTGCGTGGTCACCTGACGCTGGCGGTAGCCGCGCTGGAAGCCGGGGACGATCACTCTGCCGACGCCGTTCACGCGGAAGTCACTCGCAGCCTGGAAAACGCTATTCAGGCCGGGGAACTCTCTCCGCGCGACCAGTCTTTAGTGCTGGGCATGTGGGATAATTTGTTCCAGCAGGCGAAAGCGAAGTAAGTGTATCACCGCCCTCTCCCACAGGGAGAGGGCCGGGGTGAGGGCACCAGACCGCACCCTACTTGACCATTTTCCCCTTCAGCAATTTCCGCACCCACAGTCGGTTTGGATTCAGCCCCGCGAGCGTAACCCTGTCCAGCGGAACCGGCTCGTCGCTCATTTGCGCGGCTAACGCTTCAGCCAGCAGCGGCGCGGAGCACAATCCCCGCGAGCCTAAGCCACCCAGCATAAACAGCTCGGGGTGAACGGGCGCACTTACCGCCGTTTCTTTGCTGTCTGCAAGATCCTGATAGACTTCAAGCGTGGCGTCATAGTCCGGCACGTTTCCCGCCATCGGCAGGTGATCGCGGGTCGCGCAGCGTACGCCGCAGCGCGCCTGACCCTCACTGACATCAACCTCTTTCGCCCACGACGCATCCGGAAAACAGTCGACCAGGCGCTGTCGGTTTTGCTGCTGATCCGCTTCGCTGTACTGCATATCTGTTTCACCGCGATGGTAGCTGGCGCCGATGCAGTGATGGCCGTTGGAGGGATTTTGCGGCGTCAGGTAGCCGTCGTAGCACAGCACCTGACGCAGTTTGCTCAGTTCGGGCGCGGTCGGGATATGGCTCACCTGGCCGCCGACTGGATAAACCGGCAATGACGCTGTCTGGGTAAACTGAGTGATGTGATGTCCGTTGGCCAGTACAACGCTGGCATGCTGCGCCTCTTTACCGTCAGCGAAACGCAGCTTCCAGTGTGCAGTGCGGCTTAGCGATTGAACCTTATGGGCATAATGCACTGTCAACCCACGCGACTGCCCGAGGGCTATCGCCGCAGAAGTCAGTTCAGCCGGACACAGCCAGCCGCCGAGTGGATACTGAATTCCGCCGCAGCCGGTGTCGACACCAGCGGTCTCAGCAACCTGCTGAGCCGTCACTGCATGGGCGATGGTTTCCGGCAGCCCCAGCGACAGCATTTGGGTGATTTTCTGCTGGCTCTTCTCGTCCCAGCCGAGCTGCGTCACGCCGCACCAGTCGTGGTCGAACGCAACAGGCAGGCTATCGTAAAGGCGGCGAGCAAACGTAAACGCCGCCGGGAAGAACTGGAACAGTGCCGGATCGTGTGCACTTAATAAGGGATAAAGCGCGCCCTGACGGTTGCCTGATGCGCCCGTCGCCGGTGCCTCGTCAGCGCAGTAGAGCGTCACCTGCCAGCCACGGTGCAGCAGCGCCAGCGAGAGCAGGGCGCTGGCAATACCCCCGCCCACAATAGCGACCTCACGCGAGGTGCTGGCGCGGCGGGCAAACCAGGGGGCCTGCGCCGGGATCGCCAGATCCTGTTCCATCACCCCGACCAGCATGTCGCGTTTGCGGCCAAAGCCTTTGGTTTTCCGCATGGTAAACCCCGCCTCCTGCAACCCACGACGGACAAAGCCCGCGGAGGTGAAGGTAGCAAGCGTCGCGCCCGGGCGCGCCAGACGTGCCATGGCGCTGAACAGGTGCGGGCTCCACATGTCCGGGTTTTTAGCGGGCGCAAAACCGTCCAGGAACCAGGCGTCCACTTTCTGATTCATTGAGTCATCAAGCTTATCGGTCAGGTCGTTAATATCGCCCAGCCACAGGTCGAGGGTGACGCGTCCGTCATCCAGATACAGACGATGACAGCCGCCGATAGCCGGTGGCCACTGGGTCTGAAGCTGTTCCGCCCAGTGGGCAAGCTCCGGCCAGCGCTGATGGGCAAGCCGCAGATCGTGCGCGGTAAGCGGAAATTTTTCGAAACTGATGAAATGTAATCTTTGTAAGGTAGCCTCGGGGTATGCAGCGCGATACTGATCGAACGCCTGCCAGAGGGTCAGAAAATTCAGCCCGGTGCCGAAACCGCTCTCCGCTACGACAAACAGCCTGCGCGGATGTTCAGGGAAGCGGGTGCTGAGATGATTTCCTTCGAGGAAGACATAGCGCGTCTCTTCCAGTCCGTTATCATTACAAAAGTAGACGTCATCAAAATCTCGGGAAACAGGTGTACCCTCAGCGTTGAATTCGAGGTTGGCAGGTTGTATGGCGTTTTGTTTCACGTAAGTTACTCGTCCGACAGGCAGTGGCACGATCTTAGCGATGTGAGCCCATCGGTGCAAATTTCCACAGAAAATGGCTGATCGGACTTGTTCGGCGTACAAGTGTACGCTATTGTGCGACTCGAAACTTTTTATAGTGCGACTTACAGAGGTATTGAATGAAACGTGCAGTGATTACTGGCCTGGGCATCGTTTCCAGCATCGGTAATAACCAGCAGGAAGTCCTGGCATCTCTGCGTGAAGGACGCTCCGGGATCACTTTCTCTGAAGAGTTTAAAGATTCTGGAATGCGTAGCCACGTATGGGGTAACGTTAAACTGGACACCACCGGTTTAATTGACCGTAAAGTGGTTCGTTTCATGAACGATGCCTCTATCTACGCCTATCTTTCCATGCAGGAAGCGATCAAGGATTCTGGTCTGAGCGAAGACGTTTACCAGAACAACCCACGCGTGGGCCTGATTGCAGGTTCCGGCGGTTCTTCTAAAGCTCAGGTGTTCGGTGCTGACGCCATGCGCAGCCCGCGCGGCCTGAAAGCGGTCGGTCCATATGTTGTGACCAAAGCCATGGGTTCAGCGGTTTCCGCGTGCCTGGCAACGCCGTTCAAAATCCACGGTGTGAACTACTCCATCAGCTCCGCATGTGCGACCTCCGCACACTGTATCGGTAATGCGGTTGAGCAGATCCAACTGGGCAAACAGGACATCGTATTTGCTGGCGGTGGCGAAGAGCTGGGCTGGGAAATGGCCTGTGAGTTCGACGCGATGGGCGCACTGTCCACTAAATACAACGAAACGCCAGACAAAGCGTCCCGTACTTATGATGCACACCGCGACGGTTTTGTTATCGCTGGCGGCGGCGGTATGGTTGTGGTTGAAGAGCTGGAACACGCGCTGGCGCGTGGCGCGCACATCTATGCTGAGATCGTGGGCTACGGCGCAACGTCTGACGGCGCTGACATGGTTGCTCCATCCGGTGAAGGCGCGGTGCGCTGCATGAAGATGGCGATGCACGGTGTTGATACTCCAATCGACTACCTGAACTCCCACGGCACCTCAACGCCGGTAGGCGACGTGAAAGAGCTGGGTGCGATCCGTGAAGTGTTCGGCGACAACAGCCCGGCTATCTCTGCAACCAAAGCCATGACCGGTCACTCTCTGGGCGCGGCGGGCGTGCAGGAAGCGATCTACTCTCTGCTGATGCTGGAAAACGGCTTTATCGCGCCAAGCATCAACATCGAAGAGATGGACGAGCAGGCGGCTGGCCTGAACATCGTGACTGAAACCACCGAACGTGAGCTGACGACCGTTATGTCCAACAGCTTCGGTTTCGGCGGCACCAACGCCACGCTGGTGATGCGTAAGCTGAAAGCGTAAGCGTTTGAAGGTATAGTAGAAGGGAGCCGCGCGGCTCCCTTTTTTATGCCTGAACACGGAGTTATGCATGAAGGCTGTTACCCCTGAGAAGAGCGCTCCTTCCGGGAACCTTTCCCTTTTCCGCATCGCCTTTGCGGTGTTTCTGACCTATATGACCGTTGGCCTGCCGCTGCCGGTGATCCCCTTGTTCGTTCACCAGGAGCTGGGCTATGGCAACACCATGGTCGGCATTGCGGTGGGCATTCAGTTTTTAGCGACGGTATTAACCCGGGGCTACGCCGGTCGCCTGGCGTATCAGCACGGCGCAAAACGCTCGGCGTTGCAGGGCATGTTTGCCTGCGGGCTGGCGGGGGGAGCCTGGCTGCTGGCGGCGCTGTTGCCAATAGATGCAGCGTATAAATTCGCGCTGCTGGTGGTAGGGCGCCTGATCCTCGGCTTTGGCGAAAGCCAGCTGCTGACCGGCACCCTGACCTGGGGAATGGGGCTGGTGGGACCTGCGCGTTCCGGAAAAGTGATGTCCTGGAACGGGATGGCGATTTACGGCGCGCTGGCGGCAGGCGCGCCGCTGGGGCTGCTGATCCACAGCCAGTTTGGTTTTGCGGCGCTGGCAGGCACCACCATGGTATTGCCGCTGCTGGCGTGGGCGTTTAACGGTTCGGTGCGTAAGGTGCCCGCCCATAAAGGCGAGCGTCCTTCGCTGTGGAGCGTGGTGGGGCAAATCTGGCAGCCGGGGCTCGGGCTGGCGCTTCAGGGGGTGGGCTTCGCGGTTATTGGTACCTTTGTCTCCCTCTATTTCATGAGCCGCGGCTGGGCGATGGCGGGCTTTACGCTGACGGCCTTTGGCGGCGCGTTTGTATTGATGCGCGTGCTGTTTGGCTGGATGCCGGATCGCTTTGGCGGCGTGAAGGTGGCCGTGGCGTCACTTGTCATTGAGACCGTGGGGCTGGTACTGCTCTGGCAGGCGCCGTCCGCATCCGTTGCGCTGCTGGGTGCGGCGTTAACCGGCTGCGGCTGCTCGCTGATCTTCCCGGCGCTGGGCGTTGAAGTGGTGAAGCGCGTGGCTCCGCAGGTGCGCGGCACGGCGCTGGGCGGCTATGCGGCGTTTCAGGATATCTCATACGGCATCACCGGGCCGCTGGCGGGGCTGCTTGCAACGTCGTTTGGCTATCCTTCCGTATTTCTCGCCGGTGCGGTGTCAGCGGTGGTGGGGATTGTGGTGACGATGGTGGCGTTTCGCAAGCGGTAGTATGTTGCCGGGTGGCGGCTTCGCCTTACCCGGCCTAATGTTCGAGCCGTTGTAGGCCCGGTAAGCGAAGCTCCACCGGGCAAATCCTCACGCAACCAGCCAGAAAATCGCCAGCGCAATCACCAACGCGATCAACATCAATCCCGGACGGGCAGAAAGCGTTTTGAACGTATCAACTACGGGGGCAAACAGCGGGCTGTAGATCGGCTGAATGTTTCTTACCTCCGGCACGCCGCCTTCCCGCTCGGCGCGGCGAACGAAGATCTGATTGAGCACATCCTGCACCTGGGCGGTGGTCAGCACCGTTTGCGGCGTAGCCTGCCAGCTCTGCTGAGCGTAATCCCGGATCGTATCGAACTCGTGCGGTTCCAGCGGTTGTTTCAGCGCCGCCTGTACGCTGTGCAGGGTCGGGGCGCTCTGGGTGCTGAGCGTCTGACGCGCCTGGAGCCAGGTGACCAGATGGGTAAACTGTTTTGCCGGGATCATCTCGCCCGCTTTCACACCGGAAAGTTCCAGCATGGATTGCCAGATAAGCTTTGTTGGTTCGCCGGTTGCGGCAGCCAGCTTAGTGACCATCTGCTTGAGCGTATTATGCTCCGCAGGCTGCAATGGCCGTTCTGTAGACGGGCGCTGTTGCGGCTGCGGGATAGAAAGCTGATTGCTTTGCAGCAGGGTCAACACGGTTTTCAGCTGTTCCGGCGAAAGCTGGCTCAGGGCGGTATGACCGTACTGTTGACGGATAAAATCACTCACCGCCTGGCGATTATTCCCCTGGCCCAACAGCTCGGTCAGCTGCGAGATAATCTGGCGGGTGGTATGTTGCTGCTGTGCGCTGGTAAGACGCTGGTTCAGGTTTTGTTCGGCGGCAGGGAAATGGCGCGACTGTAGCGGCGCATCGTTTCTGACGCCCAAATCGTGCTTCACGCCGGCCCACACCTCTGCGTTTTGCTGTGAGGTCAACGCAATAAGACGCGTGATCAGACGCTCCAGTACGGTGCGTTGCTGCGTGGAGAGCGGTTGTTCGCCTGGCGTGTTGGGCGTTACGGGGCCTTCACCCGGAGGGCGCGGAGGCGTACCTGAAATGGGCTGCATCGTCAAAAATCCTTAAAGTCAAACTCTGCGTAACCGGGCGGAGATATATGCCCGGCGGCGAGATTATGGCACACTTGGTAGGTTTACTTCCTCTCAAACAGGTACTCAGACGTGAAAATCCTCGTTGATGAAAATATGCCTTACGCCCGTGAGCTGTTCAGCCGCCTGGGTGAGGTTAAGGCTGTCCCTGGTCGCCCGATTCCGGTCAGCGAACTGGACGATGCAGACGCCCTGATGGTGCGCTCGGTGACTAAAGTAAATGAGGCGCTGCTCACCGGCAAAGGGGTTAAATTTGTCGGGACGGCAACGGCCGGGACCGATCATGTGGATGACCAGTGGCTTAAGCAGGCGGGGATTGGTTTTTCCGCGGCGCCAGGCTGTAACGCCATTGCCGTCGTGGAATATGTTTTCTCCTCGCTATTGATGCTGGCCGAGCGCGATGGTTTTACGCTGAAAGATCGCACCGTCGGGATTGTGGGTGTGGGCAACGTGGGCGGACGTCTGCAAAAGCGTCTGGAAGCCTGGGGAATCCGCACCCTGCTGTGCGATCCGCCGCGTAAGGATAACGGTGATGAAGGCGACTTCCGCACACTGGATGAGCTGGTCGACGAGTGCGACGTCATCACCTTCCATACGCCGCTCTTTAAAGAGGGGCCGTATAAGACCCTGCACCTGGCCGACGAAAAGCTGATCCGCCGTCTGAAGGCTGGCACTATTCTGATAAATGCCTGCCGGGGACCGGTGGTGGATAACGCGGCGCTGCTGGCATGTCTCGACGAAGGACAAGAGCTTAGCGTCGTGCTGGACGTCTGGGAGCCAGAGCCTGATCTCAACGTCGCATTGCTGGATAAGGTAGACGTGGGTACCGCACATATCGCGGGTTATACCCTTGAAGGCAAAGCGCGTGGCACAACCCAGGTGTTTGAGGCTTACAGCGCCTTTATCGGCCATCCGCAGCAGGTGGCGCTGGATACGCTGCTGCCCGCCCCGGAATTTGGCCGCATTACCCTTCATGGCCTGCTGGATGAGGCAACGCTGAAAAGACTGGTGCATTTGGTGTATGATGTGCGCCGCGATGACGCGCTGCTGCGTAAAGTGGCGGGTATTCCGGGTGAGTTTGACAAGCTACGCAAAAATTACCTTGAGCGCCGCGAGTGGTCTTCCCTGTATGTCATGTGCGATGACGCGTCAGCGGCGGGGCTGCTGCATAAACTGGGATTTAACGCCGTTCACCACCCGGCACGTTAATGTCTTCTTAATGCTCCCTGTCGGATGCTCCGGCAGGGACGCTTTTTATTTCTGGAGTAAACCACCATGTCTGAAGGCTGGAACATTGCCATTTTGGGTGCCACTGGCGCCGTGGGCGAAGCCCTGCTTGAAACCCTTGCTGAGCGTCAGTTCCCGGTGGGTGAGATTTACGCACTGGCGCGTACCGACAGCGCAGGAGAACATCTGCGTTTCGGCGGGAAATCCTTGATGGTGCAGGACGCCGCCGCGTTTGACTGGACGCAGGCTCAGCTGGCGTTTTTTGCCGCAGGTGCGCAAGCCACGGCGTCTTACATTGAAGAAGCGACAAATTCAGGCTGTCTGGTGATCGACCTGAGCGGCCTGTTCTCCCTGGAGCCGGATGTGCCGCTGGTGGTGCCGGACGTCAACCCGTTTGTGCTGGCTGACTACCGCAACCGCAACATCATTGCAGTACCGAACAGCCTCACCAGCCAGCTGCTGACCGCGCTGAAGCCGCTGATCGACGACGGTGGCCTGTCGCGTATTTCCGTGACCAGCCTGCTGTCAGCCTCCGCTAACGGCAAAAAAGCCGTAGACGCACTGGCAGGGCAGAGCGCGAAGCTGCTGAACGGTATCCCGATCGACGAAGATGATTTCTTTGGCCGCCAGCTGGCGTTCAACATGCTGCCGCTACTGCCGGATCGTGAAGGTTCGGTGCGGGAAGAGCGTCGTATCGTCGATGAAGCACGCAAAATTTTGCAGGATGACGGGCTGATGATCTCCGCGAATGTCGTGCAGTCTCCGGTCTTTTACGGCCACGCGCAGATGGTCGGGTTTGAAGCCCTGCGTCCGCTGGCGGCTGAAGAAGCCCGCGACGCGTTTGGCCGCGGAGAGGACATTGTCCTGTCCGAAGAGAGCGAATTCCCGACGCAGGTGGGCGACGCCACCGGCAGCGCGCATCTCTCTGTGGGCTGTGTGCGTAACGATTACGGTATGCCTGAGCAGGTGCAGTTCTGGTCTGTTGCCGACAACGTGCGTTTCGGCGGCGCGCTGATGGCGGTCAAAATCGCGGAAAAACTGGTGCAGGAGTATCTGTACTGATGTCAGATGTGGAACAAAAGCCGGTCCACAGAATTGCCCTCGGCATTGAATACGATGGCAGTAAATACTATGGCTGGCAGCGGCAGAATGAGGTGCGCAGCGTCCAGGAGAAGCTGGAGAAAGCGCTCTCTCAGGTAGCGAATGAACCGATAAGCGTCTTCTGCGCGGGCCGCACCGATGCCGGCGTTCACGGCACGGGGCAGGTGGTGCATTTTGACACCACCGCCGTGCGCAAAGACGCGGCCTGGACGCTGGGTGTAAATGCGAATTTGCCTGGTGACATTGCCGTGCGTTGGGTGAAAGCTGTGCCGGATGATTTTCACGCGCGTTTCAGCGCGACGGCGCGGCGCTACCGTTATGTCATCTATAACCAGCGCCTGCGCCCGGCGGTGTTAAGCCAGGGCGTGACGCATTTTTATGAACCGCTGGATGCAGAACGTATGCAGCGTGCGGCGCAGTGTCTGATTGGAGAGAATGATTTTACGTCGTTTCGTGCGGTGCAGTGTCAGTCCCGTACGCCGTGGCGTAACGTCATGCACATTAACGTCAGTCGGTATGGCGCGTATGTGGTGGTGGATATCAAAGCCAATGCCTTTGTACATCATATGGTGCGGAATATTGTGGGCAGCCTGATGGAAGTGGGCGCCGGACACCAGCCGGAGAGCTGGATTGCAGAACTGCTTGCAGCGAAGGACAGAACGCTTGCGGCAGCAACGGCGAAAGCGGAAGGGCTGTATCTGGTTTCGGTGGATTATCCGGACCGGTTCGACCTGCCAAAACCGCCAATGGGCCCGCTGTTTTTAGCGGACTAAACAAAGGTGCAATTAGGGCTTAGACAATATGGACGTAATACGTTTTCTGATTGATTTCATCCTGCATATTGATGTTCACCTGGCGGAGCTGGTCGCGCAGTACGGCGTCTGGGTTTACGCCATTCTGTTCCTCATTCTGTTCTGTGAAACCGGCCTTGTGGTTACGCCGTTCCTGCCGGGAGATTCACTGCTGTTCGTGGCGGGCGCGTTATCCGCACTGCCAACGAATGACCTGAATGTCCATCTGATGGTTGTCCTGATGATCATCGCCGCGATTGTTGGTGATGCGGTCAACTACACCATCGGGCGGGTGTTTGGCGAGCGGTTGTTCAGTAATCCGGACTCGAAGATTTTCCGCCGCAGTTATTTTGATAAGACCCATGCGTTCTATGAGCGCCATGGCGGTAAGACCATTATCCTTGCCCGTTTTGTGCCTATTGTGCGTACATTTGCACCGTTTGTGGCGGGAATGGGTCACATGTCCTATCGTCATTTTGCCATGTACAACGTGGTGGGCGCGCTGCTGTGGGTGCTGCTGTTCACCTATGCAGGCTACCTGTTTGGCGATCTGCCGGTGGTTCAGGAAAACCTTAAGTTACTGATTGTAGCGATTATTGTGCTTTCCGTACTGCCTGGCGTCATCGAAATTATCCGTCACAAACGCGCGGCGGCAAAGCAAGCGAAGTAAATGCACGCTGGCGGTTCGACCACTTTTTTATCCAAAGTTTCGGGCTGTTATGTTTTAATGTGCAACATTCATGGTCTGTTGGAGGCAAAAATGGCATTATTCGCCTCTTACAGCAAAACTGGCATACGACCAGGTTCAGGCAGAAAGGTTATCAATGAGCTGGATTGAACGAATTAAAAGCAACATTACCCCAACGCGTAAAGCGAGCATTCCTGAAGGGGTATGGACGAAGTGTGATAGCTGCGGCCAGGTTCTGTATCGCGCAGAGCTGGAACGCAATCTTGAGGTGTGTCCGAAGTGTGACCACCATATGCGTATGTCGGCGCGCAACCGCCTGCATAGCCTGCTGGACGAAGGTTCTCTGGTAGAACTGGGCAGCGAACTGGAGCCAAAAGATGTGCTCAAGTTCCGCGACTCCAAAAAATACAAAGATCGTCTGGCCTCTGCGCAGAAAGAGACCGGCGAGAAAGACGCGCTAATCGTCATGAAAGGCACCCTGCATGAAATGCCGGTGGTTGCCGCCGCGTTTGAGTTCTCCTTTATGGGCGGCTCAATGGGCTCCGTGGTCGGCGCGCGTTTCGTGCGTGCCGTTGAGCAGGCGCTGGAAGACAACTGCCCGCTGATCTGCTTCTCCGCCTCCGGTGGCGCACGTATGCAGGAAGCGCTGATGTCCCTGATGCAGATGGCGAAAACCTCTGCGGCGCTGGCGAAAATGCAGGAGCGCGGTCTGCCGTACATTTCGGTACTGACCGACCCAACCATGGGCGGCGTTTCTGCAAGCTTCGCCATGCTGGGCGACCTGAACATCGCGGAGCCAAAAGCGCTGATCGGCTTTGCCGGTCCTCGCGTTATCGAGCAGACCGTACGTGAGAAACTGCCGCCGGGCTTCCAGCGCAGTGAGTTCCTCATTGAGAAAGGCGCTATCGATATGATCGTCCGCCGTCCGGAAATGCGCCTGAAACTGGCCAGCATTCTGGCGAAGCTGATGAATCTGCCAGCGCCTAACCCGGACGAGCCGCGCGAAGGCGTGGTGGTACCGGATCAGGAACCCGAGGCCTGATAACTGAAAAGGGCAGGGCCGAATGGCGCTGCCCTTTTGCTTTCTAAACCGTTAATGACAACCGGGCATCATGGAAAATAAAAGCATTCCTCAAGCCACGTCGCCCCTGGCCGCGTGGCTTTCTTATCTGGAAAACCTGCACAGTAAAACTATCGACATGGGCCTTGAGCGCGTAAGCCAGGTTGCCGCGCGTCTTGACGTGCTGAAACCCGCGCCTTTCGTGTTTACCGTCGCCGGCACTAACGGTAAAGGCACCACCTGCCGCACGCTGGAATCTGTCCTGATGGCGGCGGGGTACAAAGTTGGCGTTTACAGCTCGCCGCATCTGGTGCGCTATACCGAGCGCGTGCGGGTGCAAAACACCGAGCTGGCGGAATCGGCCCATACGGCGTCGTTTGCCGCTATCGAAGCGGCGCGCGGCGAAACCTCATTAACCTATTTCGAATATGGCACCCTGTCGGCGCTGTGGCTGTTTAAGCAGGCGCAGCTGGACGTGGTGATCCTGGAAGTGGGGCTGGGCGGGCGTCTGGATGCCACCAATATGGTGGATGCGGATGTCGCCGTCGTCACCAGCATCGCGCTGGATCACACCGACTGGCTGGGCCCGGACCGCGAGAGCATTGGCCGTGAGAAGGCCGGTATTTTCCGGGCCAATAAGCCTGCCGTGGTAGGCGAACCGGACATGCCACATACCATCGCTGAGGTAGCGAAAGAGAAGGGCGCTCGTCTGCTGCGTCGCGGCGTGGACTGGCAGTATGAGGTGCAGGACAACGGCTGGCGCTTCAGCGATGCGCAGGGCGTGCTGGAGAGTCTGCCCCTACCGCAGGTGCCACAGCCTAACGCGGCGACCGCGCTGGCGGCACTGCGCGCCAGCGGATTAGCGGTAAGCGAGCAGGCAATCCGCGATGGCATTCAGAACGCACTGTTACCGGGACGTTTTCAGATTGTGAGTGAGTCACCGCGTCTGATTCTGGATGTTGCACATAACCCGCATGCGGCGGCGTACCTCGCAGGACGTCTCAAATCGTTACCAAAAACCGGGCGCGTGCTGGCGGTTATCGGTATGCTTCATGATAAAGATATCGGCGGCACGCTGGCCTGCATGGAGAGTGTGGTCGATAGCTGGTATTGTGCTCCTCTGGAAGGGCCGCGCGGCGCGACTGCTGAGCAGTTGATGGAACATCTCGGCAAAGGCGAAATCTACAGCAGTGTGGTTTCGGCCTGGCGTGCCGCGATGGCGGAGGCTAAACCAGAAGATACCGTGCTGGTGTGTGGGTCATTCCACACGGTGGCACATGTCATGGAAGTGATGGACGCGGGGAGAACCGGTGGCGAGTAAGTTTCAGAACCGTTTAACAGGAACCATTGTGCTGGTCGCGCTCGGGGTGATTATTCTCCCGGGATTGCTCGACGGGCAGAAAAAGCATTACCAGGATGAATTTGCGGCCATTCCGCTGGTACCCAAACCGGGCGATCGCGACGAGCCCGATATGCTGCCAGCGGCAACGCAGGCGCTGCCTGCCCAGCCGCCAGAAGGCGCAGCGGAAGAGGTGCGCGCAGGTGATGCAGCCGCGCCGTCGCTCGATCCCTCGCGCCTGGCGACGAACAATAACATCGAGATTGATCCGGTGCCGGTAGAACAGCCTAAGCCTGTTGAGAAGCCGAAACCGGTGGAGAAGCCGCAGCCGAAACCGCAGCGGGATAAAGCGGCCGAGCAACTGGCAGCCGCTTCAGAAACGCCACCGCAGGCAAAACAGGACGCGGCCCCTACCGGCAAAGCCTATGTCGTTCAGCTCGGTGCGTTGAAAAATGCAGATAAGGTCAATGAGATCGTGAGTAAACTGCGCGGCGCGGGATACCGTGTTTATACTTCACCCACCACGCCGGTACAGGGTAAAATTACGCGTATCCTCGTGGGGCCGGATGCGTCGAAAGATAAGCTAAAAGGTTCGCTTGGCGAGCTGAAGCAAATCTCCGGCCTGAGCGGTGTGGTGATGAACTACAGCGCCAACTGATAGAAATTATCCCCTCACCCTGGCCCTCTCCCCAAAGGGGCGAGGGGTCGGTTTACTCCCTCTCCCTTGAGGGAGAGGGCCGAGGTGAGGGGGAGGCAGACGTTCACAGAAACGTCAACGGTGCGGTGGCGTTGAGCATTTTTTTCAGCGCCTTTTTTATTTACGCGTGGGAAGGAAATCCCTACGCAAACGTTTTCTTTTTCTGTTAGAATTCGCCCCGAACTGGATGACAGGGCGTTAAATCGTGGGACACATATGGTCTGGATTGATTACGCCATCATTGCGGTGATTGGTTTTTCCTGTCTGGTTAGCCTGATCCGTGGCTTTGTTCGTGAAGCGTTATCGCTGGTAACCTGGGGTTGTGCTTTCTTTGTTGCCAGTCATTACTACACTTACCTGTCTGTCTGGTTCACGGGCTTTGAAGATGAACTGGTCCGAAACGGAATCGCCATCGCGGTGCTGTTTATCGCGACGCTGATTGTCGGCGCTATCGTCAATTACGTGATAGGTCAGCTGGTCGAGAAAACCGGTCTGTCAGGAACGGACAGGGTGCTCGGCATCTGTTTCGGCGCGTTGCGAGGCGTGCTCATTGTGGCCGCGATCCTGTTCTTCCTGGATACCTTTACCGGGTTCTCCAAAAGTGAAGACTGGCAAAAATCGCAGCTCATTCCGGAGTTCAGCTTCATCATCAGATGGTTCTTTGACTATCTGCAAAGCTCGTCGAGTTTCTTGCCCAGGGCATAAACCCTGAGATGTGGCTTAACGAGGAAAAGACGAATGTGCGGTATTGTCGGTATCGCCGGTTTCATGCCGGTAAACCAGTCGATTTATGACGCGTTAACGGTGCTTCAGCACCGTGGGCAGGATGCTGCGGGTATCATCACCATTGATGCAAACAACTGCTTCCGTTTACGCAAGGCGAACGGCCTGGTAAACGATGTATTTGAAGCCCGCCATATGCAGCGTCTGCAAGGTAATATGGGGATCGGTCACGTTCGTTATCCTACTGCTGGCAGTTCCAGCGCCTCTGAGGCTCAGCCTTTTTACGTTAACTCCCCGTATGGCATCACGCTTGCCCACAATGGCAATCTGACCAATGCCCACGAGCTGCGTAAAAAGCTGTTCGAAGAGAAACGTCGCCACATTAACACCACCTCTGATTCTGAAATCCTGCTCAATATCTTTGCCAGCGAACTGGATAACTTCCGCCATTATCCGCTGGAAGCAGACAACATTTTTGCCGCCGTTGCCGCGACTAACCGCCTGATCCGTGGCGCGTACGCTTGCGTGGCGATGATCATCGGTCACGGCATGGTGGCCTTCCGCGATCCAAATGGCATTCGCCCGCTGGTGCTCGGCAAACGTGATCTCGGCGATGGCCGTTCCGAGTACATGGTTGCCTCCGAAAGCGTGGCGCTGGATACTCTGGGCTTCGAATTCCTGCGTGATGTCGCGCCAGGCGAAGCGGTCTACATCACTGAGAAGGGCCAGCTGTTTACCCGTCAGTGCGCCGACAATCCGGTGAGCAACCCGTGCCTGTTCGAATACGTTTACTTCGCGCGTCCGGACTCGTTCATCGACAAGATTTCCGTTTACAGCGCGCGCGTCAATATGGGGACGAAGCTGGGCGAGAAGATTGCCCGCGAGTGGGACGATCTCGACATCGACGTCGTCATCCCAATCCCTGAAACCTCCTGTGATATCGCGCTGGAGATTGCCCGTATTCTGGACAAGCCGTACCGTCAGGGCTTCGTGAAAAACCGCTACGTGGGCCGCACCTTTATCATGCCGGGCCAGCAGCTGCGTCGTAAGTCAGTACGTCGTAAGCTGAACGCTAACCGCGCCGAGTTCCGCGACAAGAACGTGCTGCTGGTGGACGACTCCATTGTGCGCGGCACGACGTCTGAGCAGATCATCGAGATGGCGCGTGAGGCCGGGGCGAAGAAAGTGTATCTTGCCTCCGCAGCGCCGGAAATTCGCTTCCCGAACGTGTATGGCATTGATATGCCAACCGCTAACGAGCTGATTGCTCACGGTCGTGAAGTAGACGAAATCCGGCAGATCATCGGTGCCGACGGTCTGATTTTCCAGGATCTGAACGATCTGATCGACGCGGTGCGCGCCGAGAACCCGGATATTCAGCAGTTCGAATGCTCAGTATTCAATGGGATCTACGTGACGAAAGACGTTGACCAGCAGTATCTCGACTATCTGGATTCTCTGCGTAACGACGATGCGAAAGCCGTCCAGCTGCAAAACGATCTCGAAAGCTTAGAGATGCACAACGAAGGTTGATGCGTATGCAGGTGAGGGCGCTCGCCCTCACTTGCAACTCCCCGTAAAATCCTGCACAGTCTGCCCTGAAATCAGCAAGGGCGAAAATCATGAAACGACTCATTGTAGGGATCAGCGGTGCCAGCGGCGCGATTTATGGCGTCCGGCTGTTACAGGTGCTGCGTGACGTTGCAGGCGTAGAAACCCATCTGGTGATGAGCCAGGCGGCGCGTCAGACCCTCTCTCTTGAAACCGATCTCTCTCTGCGCGACGTTCAGGCCCTGTCTGACGTTGTCCACGATGCCCGCGATATCGCCGCCAGCATCTCTTCGGGCTCGTTTAAAACGGCCGGCATGGTTATTTTGCCCTGTTCGATTAAAACCCTTTCCGGCATTGTAAACAGCTATACCGACACGCTGGTGACGCGTGCAGCGGATGTGGTGCTGAAAGAGCGTCGTCCTCTGGTGCTCTGCGTGCGGGAAACGCCGCTGCACCTGGGACATCTGCGTTTAATGACGCAGGCAGCCGAACTGGGGGCCGTGATTATGCCGCCGGTCCCCGCGTTCTATCATCGTCCGCAAACGCTGGATGATGTCATCAACCAGACCGTTAACCGCGTGCTGGATCAGTTCGATATCGACCTGCCGGAAGATCTCTTTACCCGCTGGCAGGGGGCGTGAAGCTGTGCACAAACAAGGTGCATGAAAAGACAATTTGCCCTGTTTCAGGGCAAAACTGCAACCGCGATCATATCCTCGACATTTAATTCGCTTTTTCCTTTTTTCTCTTTCCGGTTCGTTCGGCAGACCTGCTATCTTTCACCATTAAGGCAGTATCGCAACGTTTTATTAACATATTTAACGTCGTAGTTTTATCCCGACGACAATGTGGCATAAGACCTGCAAGAGCAGCCTGCAACACAACACACAACATAAACCATAATAAAATCACGGTTCTTGAGGGTAAATGTATGAAGAAGACGGTTCTGGCTCTGTCTTTGCTCGTGGGCTTGAGTGCGGCAGCAAGTAGCTATGCAGCGCTTCCACAGACAGTTCGTATCGGTACAGACGCAACCTACGCGCCATTCTCCTCCAAGGATGCGAAAGGCGACTTCGTGGGGTTTGATATCGATCTGGGAAATGAGATGTGCAAACGCATGGAAGTGAAATGCACATGGGTGGGCAGTGACTTTGACGCGCTGATCCCGTCGCTGAAAGCCAAGAAAATTGATGCCATTATCTCTTCTCTCTCCATCACGGAAAAACGTCAGCAGGAGATTGCCTTCTCTGAGAAGCTCTACGCTGCCGACTCACGTCTGATTGCCGCGAAAGGCTCGCCAATCCAGCCGACCATCGACTCGCTGAAAGGCAAACATGTTGGCGTGCTTCAGGGCTCGACCCAGGAAGGTTTCGCCAATGCAAACTGGCGCGAGAAGGGCGTCGATGTGGTGGCTTACCAGAACCAGGATCTGATCTACTCTGACCTGGCGGCAGGCCGTCTGGATGCGGCGTTTCAGGATGAAGTCGCCGCGAGCGAAGGCTTCCTGAAACAGCCTGCGGGTAAAGAGTACGCCTTTGCCGGCCCGTCGGTAAAAGACAAAAAATACTTTGGCGACGGTACCGGTATTGGCCTGCGTAAGGATGATACCGAGCTGAAAGCCGCCTTCGACAAAGCGTTTAATGAGCTGCGTAAAGACGGTACCTACGACAAACTGGCGAAGAAATACTTCGATTTCAACGTCTACGGTGATTAATGCCTGAAATAGATGCACTGAAGTGGTGCATCTCTACGGGGTTATGTTCCAGTACGGTGCAATGCTTGCACCATGCTGGATCGCTGTGTGCATAGTTAAGCATTTATAATGCAAAAATTCCCGTTCAAAGGCATTAATCTTTGCCTGAATGAGAGGATTAATGGCACATTAACAACACCCCGTCGTCGTAAAAATCTCGTATTAAGACAGTTTGTTGAGGACAGATATGAAAAAACTGGTGTTGTCACTTTCTCTGGTACTGGCTTTTTCCAGCGCCACCGCGGCATTCGCAGCAATTCCGCAGAAAATTCGTATTGGAACTGACCCAACCTATGCACCTTTCGAATCGAAGAATGCGAAGGGGGAACTGGTTGGTTTTGACATCGATCTGGCTAACGAGCTGTGCAAACGCATTAAAGCGCAATGTACCTACGTTGAAAACCCGCTGGATGCGCTGATCCCGTCTCTGAAAGCGAAGAAAATTGACGTGATCATGTCCTCCCTGTCCATCACAGAAAAACGTCAGCAGGAGATTGCCTTCACGGACAAACTCTACGCGGCGGACTCACGTCTGGTGGTGGCGAAATCCTCTGACATTCAGCCAACCCTTGAATCTCTGAAAGGCAAACGCGTGGGCGTGTTGCAGGGTACTACGCAGGAAACCTACGGCAACGAGCACTGGGCGCCAAAGGGGATTGAAATTGTCTCTTACCAGGGTCAGGAAAACATCTACGCAGACCTGACGGCAGGCCGCATTGATGCAGCATTCCAGGATGAAGTGGCGGCAAGCGAAGGCTTCCTGAAACAGCCTGTGGGTAAAGATTACAAGTTCGGCGGTCCGTCCATTAAGGACGAAAAACTCTTTGGCGTTGGCACCGGTATGGGCCTGCGTAAAGAAGACAACGAACTGCGTGAAGCCCTGAACAAAGCGTTCGCCGAGATGCGCGCGGACGGCACCTATGACAAGCTGGCGAAAAAGTACTTCAATTTTAATGTTTACGGCGGCTAATCGCCCCGTCTGATAACGTGCGGCCCCTCCCGTTCCGGGAGGGGAAAAGACACGGTTCCACCACTCACGAGACGACAGGGCACGCGGTATGCTGTACGGATTTTCTGGCGTTATTTTACAGGGCGCGCTTGTCACCCTTGAGCTGGCTATCAGCTCCGTGGTGCTGGCGGTGCTGATAGGCCTGGCGGGCGCGGGGGCTAAATTATCCGCCAACAGACCGCTGGCGCTGATATTTGAAGGCTATACCACGCTGATTCGCGGCGTGCCTGACCTGGTGCTGATGCTGCTGATCTTTTACGGCCTGCAAATCGCACTTAACGGCGTGACGGATGCCATCGGCATGGAACAGATCGATATCGACCCGATGGTGGCCGGTATTATTACCCTTGGTTTTATCTACGGTGCCTATTTCACTGAGACTTTCCGCGGCGCTTACATGGCCGTGCCGAAAGGGCATATTGAAGCGGCGACCGCCTACGGTTTTACCTCCTCACAAACGTTTCGCCGGATCATGTTCCCGGCCATGATGCGCTACGCGCTGCCGGGCATCGGGAACAACTGGCAGGTTATTCTCAAGGCAACGGCGCTGGTCTCCCTGCTGGGTCTGGAAGATGTGGTGAAGGCCACGCAGCTGGCAGGTAAAAGCACCTGGGAACCGTTCTATTTTGCGGTGGTTTGCGGCGTAATCTATCTGGTCTTTACGACCGTCTCCAATGGTGTGCTGCTTCTGCTCGAACGTCGCTACTCCGTGGGTGTGAAGAGGGCTGACCTGTGATTGAGATTATTCAGGAGTACTGGAAATCCCTGCTTTGGACGGATGGCTACCGCTTTACTGGCGTGGCGATCACGCTGTGGCTGCTGATCTCCTCGGTGGTAATGGGCGGCATTCTGGCGGTGTTTCTTGCCATTGGCCGCGTGTCGAACAATAAATTTATTCAGTTCCCTATCTGGCTGTTCACCTACGTGTTTCGCGGTACGCCGCTGTACGTACAGCTGCTGGTGTTCTATTCCGGGATGTACACGCTTGAGATCGTAAAAGGCACTGAAATGCTGAATGCGTTCTTCCGCAGCGGTCTGAACTGTACGGTGCTGGCGCTGACCCTCAATACCTGCGCCTATACCACCGAGATCTTCGCCGGGGCCATCCGTTCTGTGCCGCACGGTGAGATCGAGGCGGCGCGCGCGTACGGCTTCTCGTCCGTGAAGCTCTACCGCTGTATTATTCTGCCTTCGGCGCTGCGTATTGCGCTGCCGGCGTACAGCAACGAAGTGATTTTAATGCTTCATTCGACGGCACTGGCGTTTACCGCCACGGTACCGGATCTGTTAAAGATTGCCCGCGATATTAACTCTGCCACCTACCAGCCGTTTACGGCGTTTGGCATTGCAGCAGTGCTCTATTTGATCATTTCTTACGTCCTGATCAGCCTTTTCCGTAAGGCTGAAAAACGCTGGTTGCAGCATATAAAACCGTCGACGCACTGAGAATTTATGATGGCTGAGAACAAATTAAACGTAATTGATTTGCACAAGCGCTACGGCGAACATGAAGTGCTGAAAGGGGTGTCGCTGGAGGCTAACGCGGGCGACGTGATCAGTATTATCGGCTCATCAGGTTCGGGTAAAAGTACCTTCCTGCGCTGCATCAACTTCCTCGAAAAGCCGAGCGAAGGGTCGATTGTGGTGAGCGGACAGAACATCAACATGGTCCGTGATAAAGACGGCCAGCTTAAAGTGGCGGATAAAAATCAGCTACGCCTGCTGCGTACGCGTCTGACAATGGTGTTCCAGCACTTCAATCTCTGGAGCCACATGACGGTGCTGGAGAACGTGATGGAAGCGCCGGTTCAGGTGCTCGGCTTAAGCAAGCAGGAAGCCCGCGAGCGTGCGGTCAAATACCTGGCGAAAGTGGGTATCGACGAGCGGCAGCAGATCAAATATCCGGTGCACCTGTCAGGGGGGCAGCAGCAGCGTGTTTCTATCGCCCGTGCGCTGGCGATGGAGCCAGAAGTGTTGCTGTTTGACGAACCGACTTCCGCGCTGGATCCTGAACTCGTTGGCGAAGTGCTGCGCATCATGCAGAAGCTGGCGGAAGAGGGCAAAACAATGGTGGTGGTGACGCACGAGATGGGCTTCGCCCGTAACGTTTCTAACCACGTTATCTTCCTGCATCAGGGCAAGATTGAAGAGCAGGGTCATCCGGACGAGGTGCTGGCGAACCCGCAAAGCCCGCGTTTGCAGCAGTTCCTGAAAGGCTCGTTGAAGTAGGTTTGGCCTTTCTCCCTCTCCCTGTGGGAGAGGGCCGGGGTGAGGGCATCAGGCCGCAGAGCCGCCCAATTGCCCGGTGGCGCTTCGCTTACCGGGCCTACAAAAACCGTAGGCCGGGCAAACGCAGTGCCGCCCGGCATTCAACACTCGAGCCGATACACCCAGTCGTCATACCGTACGCCGTTAATCTCGTACGCCTTCTCCAGCACCTGCGTGCGCACAAAACCCGCTTTCTCAAGGACCCGCACCGACCCGACGTTATCCGCCAGCACGTACGCGTTTATCGCCTTCACGCCCGTCTGGTTAAATGCATACTCACACACCGCGCGCAGCGCTTCGCTGGCAATGCCTTTTCCCTGCGCGGCAGGCACAACTGTGTAGCCAATATCCGCCTCTTCACGGTTCGCCGCACTGATTTGCAGGCCGATATCCCCGAGCGGCGTAACGTCGTTATGCAGACGGATCACAAAGACATGCTCCGCCATCAGGCGTGCGGCAAATACGCGGCGCGTCTCTTTTTCCGGTGTAATAGCGGCCATATAGCGCATGATGGCGGGGTCTTCGCGCAGAGAGCGGAAGAATGCCCAGTCAGAAGGTTCGAAAGGGGTGAGGTTAAGCCGGGTTGTGGTGATGGTTGCCATAGTTACGCCATATCATCCAGACATGGCGTATAACTCTAACATATTCACTGCACCACATCCCCCAGCGCCTCTTCCAGGTCATACCAGCGGAACGTAAACCCGGCCGCTTCCAGCCGTTTTGGCAGCGCGCGCTGCCCGCCCAGTACCAGCACCGAAGACTCACCCATCAGCAGACGAATCGCCGTCGCAGGCACGCGCAGCACCGCCGGGCGATGCAGGGCATGACCCAGGGCATGAGCAAATTGTTCATTACGTACCGGATACGGAGACACCATGTTAAACGGCCCGCGCAGGTCGTTATCCAGCAGCCAGAGAATACCGTTGACCATATCGTCGATATGGATCCACGCCAGATACTGACGACCGTTTCCGATGGGCCCGCCAAGCCCCATTTTAAACGGCGGCAACATTTTACCGAGAATACCGCCTTTCGGAGCAAGCACCACGCCGGTGCGCAGCAGGCAGACGCGGGTGTTATCGCTCTGCGCCCCGCAGGCGATACGCTCCCATTGGGCGCAGAGTTTATGGGTAAACTCGTTGTGCGGCGGCTCTTCTTCGGTCACCACCACTTCACCAAGATCGCCATAGTAGCCTGTAGCAGAGCCTGAAATCAGCACCGAGGGCGGCGTCTCGCTGTTGCGAATCAGCTCAACCAGCCTTTCGGTCATATTCCAGCGACTGCTGCATAAACGCTGTTTTTGCTCTTCGGTCCAGCGTTTATCGGCGATTGGTTCGCCTGCAAGGTTGATGACGGCGTCAAAGCCGTTCAGATCCTGCCTTTCCGCCAGGCCTTTCCAGATCTCAACGCCGGTGCCCAGCACCTGGCGCGCTTTCTCCGGGCTGCGCGTGACCACGGTAATGTCGTGATGCAACGCCTGCAAACGTGGAATGAGATGGCGACCAATCAGGCCCGTACCGCCGGTGAGCAGGATCTTCATACAACCTCCAGGTTTACGCCTGGCGCTGCCAGCTTAACGTCATGGAGACGGAGTCGGCGTAGCGCAGGGCGTGAAGTTTATCGATCTCCACTTCAGCATAAGTGACCCAGTGGTGTTCGCGTGCGATGTCGAGCACATCCTGAGTTAATTTTTCCAGTAGCGCAAAACGGTTGTTCTCAACGTACTGGATGATGCTTTTGGTGATCGTGCGATAGTTCAACGCGTCATTGATGTCTTCGCTGGCGCGCGCCTTGTCTGCCGGATAGTGGATCACTACATTCACCACGATATCCTGGCGATTCGCGATCTCCTCCTCTTTGATACCAATGAAAGTGCGTAAGCGTAAGTTTTTTATACGAATAATAGCGTCATGCTGGGACATTGCAGGTCTTCTCCGTGTCAGTATTTTCACCTCATCATACATGAGGAGAACACCTGCACCCAACGGGGCGCAGGATCAAATCTGATGGATTTTTTGCATGGCGCGTTCGGTGGCCGGGCGGGTCCGGATGCGCTCAAACCAGTTGTTCACCGCCGGATAAGTGGCCAGGTCGATCCGGTGGCGTTCATGGGTGTTGATCCACGGCCAGCAGGCGATATCTGCGATGCTGTAATGCTCACCTCCCAGCCACGGTGATTTTTCCAGCCGACGGTTCAGTACCCCGTACAGGCGCTGGGTTTCGACCTGATATCGCTCAATGGCGTAAGGGATCGTCTGCGGCGCATAGGCCGTAAAGTGGTGATTCTGCCCCAGCATCGGCCCGAGGCCGCTCGACTGCCAGAATAACCATTGCAGCGTGTGATGACGCTCGCGCAACTCACCGCTCAGGAGCTTGCCGGTTTTCTCTGCCAGATAGAGCAAAATCTCTCCGGACTCAAACAGGCTTAACGGTTTGCCGCCGTCAGAGGGCAGGTTATCAATGATGGCCGGAATTTTATTGTTGGGCGAGATGGCCAGAAAAACGGGGCGGAACTGGTCGCCTTTACTGATATCCACGCGAATGATCCGGTAGTCCACTTCGGCTTCTTCAAGAAAGAGTGTGATCTTATGGCCATTAGGGGTGGGGGCATAATAGAGATCTATCATTCTCAACTCCTGTCAGTGCGAATAGTGTTGCCATGAAAAATCAGTATAGGTGCTTGTTGTAAATCGTGAGTTTTCATCAAGTGACAGCGAGGCAAAGAGATTATATGTTGAGTGAAAACCGATCAGCCGAAGAGGATGTTATGAGCCAGCCTGTAATAACGTTGTGGTCCGATGCGAACTTTTTTTCTCCTTATGTCATGAGCGTTTATGTGGCGCTGGCAGAAAAGGGGCTTACTTTTACTCTGAAAACCGTTGACCTGGACAGCGGCGAACACCTGAAGCCTCAGTGGCAGGGCTACGCGCTCACTCGCCGAGTCCCTGTGCTGGAGATCGACGGTTTTGAGTTGAGTGAATCTTCGGCGATTGACGAGTACCTTGAGGACCGCTTTGCCCCGCCTGAGTGGGAACGCATCTATCCTCACGATCTGCAAAAGCGCGCCCGCGCCCGCCAGATCCAGGCGTGGCTGCGTAGCGACCTGGTGCCGATTCGCACAGAACGCTCTACGGACGTGGTGTTCGCTGGCGTCAAAAAGCCCGCCCTCAGTGAGGAAGGCTTATCCAGCGCCCGGAAGCTGATCGAAACTGCGTCATCGCTGCTGGCGCAGGGTAACCCCAACCTGTTTGGCGAGTGGTGTATTGCCGACACCGATCTGGCGCTGATGCTCAATCGCTTGATCCTCAATGGCGATGACGTCCCGCAGCTGCTGGTGGATTACGCCACATTCCAGTGGCAACGCGCGTCGGTACAGCGCTATCTGGCACTCTCTGCTAAGCGCGCGGGCTGATAAGACGGGACGCTTGAGGTATGATAGGGGCAGTCTGTATTCCCGAGGAGTAACTGATGAAACTGATGTTTGCGTCGGATATTCATGGATCGCTGCCCGCGACCGAACGCGTGCTTTCTCTGTTCGCCCAAAGCGGGGCGCAGTGGCTGGTGATCCTGGGCGATGTGTTAAACCACGGCCCACGCAATGCGTTGCCGGAAGGCTATGCTCCCGCGCAGGTGGCGGAAAAACTTAATCATTTTGCCTCGCGCATTATCGCCGTTCGCGGCAACTGTGACAGTGAAGTTGACCAGATGCTGCTGCATTTTCCCATTACCGCTCCCTGGCAACAGGTGTTGATGGAAAACAGCCGTTTGTTCCTGACCCACGGGCACCTGTTCGGCCCGGATAACCTGCCGTCACTCGCCGCTGGCGATGTCCTGGTTTATGGTCATACTCATATTCCGGTGGCGGAAAAGCGCGGGGCGTTTTATCACTTTAACCCCGGGTCTGTCAGCATTCCTAAAGGCGGCAACCCGGCAAGCTACGGCATGTATGAAGACGGGACATTAAGCGTTATCGCACTTAATGATCAGCAAGTTATTGCGCAGATAGCGATTAATCCGTAAGTTACACCACAACTGCAAACGCGCCGAAAGAGCGCTTAGACGAGAAGGTTTCCCGATGGTGGAGCAGAATCATTTGGCAAGTACTGAATGGGTTGACATTGTCAGCGAAGAAAATGAAGTGATCGCGCAGGCCAGCCGCGAACAAATGCGTGCGGAGCGTCTGCGTCACCGCGCGACGTACATCGTTGTTCATGACGGCATGGGCAAGATTCTGGTCCAGCGTCGCACCGACACCAAAGATTTTCTTCCTGGTATGCTGGATGCCACAGCGGGTGGCGTCGTGCAGGCCGATGAAGTGCTGCTGGATTCCGCGCGTCGTGAAGCGGAAGAAGAGTTAGGTATCGCTGGCGTGCCGTTTGCCGAGCACGGGCAGTTTTATTTCGAAGATGAGCATTGCCGCGTCTGGGGCGGGCTGTTTAGCTGCGTTTCCCACGGTCCGTTCGCCTTGCAGGAAGAGGAAGTGAGCGAAGTCAGCTGGATGACGCCGGAAGAGATCACCGCGCGTTGCGACGAATTCACTCCGGATTCCCTTAAAGCACTGGCGCTGTGGATGACCCGCAACGCCAAAAACGAATCCGCTAAACCGGAAAATAAGGCGGAAAAAGAGGAAGAGGCTGAGTAAGCCTTAACAGCTTTCCCGCAGACACAGGCTGGACGCGATGGGTTTATGGTCGCGCCAGTCTCCGTCATTAAGACGTTCCAGTAACGCTTTCCCGGCTTCAATCCCAATCTTGCGATGCGGTACTGCCATCGTCGTCAGCGGCGGCTGACAGACGCGGCTGACGTCGCTGTCGCCAAAACCTACGACCGCTAAATCGTCCGGCACCTTGATGCGCCGACGCTGGCACTCATATAGCGCGCCGCAGGCCAGTTCATCTGATACGCACACCAGCGCATCCAGCTCCGGCCACGCCAGCAGGAACTCTGGCAATTGTGCCGCGCCGGTGGAGAAGTTCGGCGGCATGGCGGCATTAATCACTCTGTTCGGCGCCAGGTGGTGGCGCAGCATCGCCTTGTACCAGCCCTGCAAATGCTGCTGAAAAATCCACTGTTCCTGGTTAGCGCACAGCAGGCCGATATTCTGGTAGCCGCGCTGAATCACCATCTCGGTAAGTTCATACATGGCGGCGACGTTATCAATCCCGATATTCATATCAATCGGATCGGCACGCATTGCACCCATTTCCATCACCGGGATAGAGGCGTTTTTTAGCCAGTGTCGCACGGTATCGGAGTGCTCGACGCTGAGCAGTATCGCCGCGGCGATGTTCGAGGCCAACAGCGTTTCAAGCAGTTTCTCTTCCTGTTCAAGACGATGCTGAGATTCCGCCAGCATGATCTGATATCCGGCTGGCTGGAGCACCTGCTGTAGCCCGGCGAACATCTCGGAACAGCCAGCTTCGGAAAGATTGGGTACAACCATCGCAATCGTCCATGACGATGCCGATGCCAGTGCGCTGGCGGCAAGATTGGGCATGTATCCCAGCTCCTGCACCGCGGCTTCAATTTTTTCACGCAGTTTATCGGAAACCTGTTCGGGCGTGCGGAGGGCACGGGAAACAGTCATCGTGCCTACGCCGGCAAGCTGCGCGACATCCGCGAGCGTTACTTTTCCGGTACTGCGCCGTTTTCGGGTTAAAGACATACATCTTCCTGCTGACAGGACGCGATTCAGTTTCATCCTTCATTTTACGTGACAGGCAGTATACGCCTTAAATCCCTTTTTTTGCTGTGATTTCGCACCATGATAGTAATTTGATAGCGCTATCACAGTTCTGCATGTTAGTTGTTGGTAGCGCTATCTTTGTGATCGCGATCGCAGTCATTAATTGATGGGTTGAATAGAGTTTGCCCATGTCTGGTCTTTAGCGGGAGTGAAAAATGCTCAAAAAATGGATATATGATACAACCATCATCCTACAGGATAGCGTTGAAAGCTGGCCCCAGGCGCTGGAACTGTGCGCGAAACCGCTGCTGGATTTGCAGGTCATTGCGCCGGAATATGTCACGGCTATCATCGAGCAGCATCACACGTTAGGTCCCTACTATGTGCTGGCTCCAGGGCTGGCAATGCCCCATGCGCGACCGGAAGAAGGGGCGAAAGGACTTGGCCTGTCATTATTAAAACTGAAACAGGGTGTCTCTTTTGGTGCCGGTGAGTTTGACCCCGTCGATGTGATTGTGATGCTGGCGGCGCCGGACAAGCATAGCCATATCGAAATGATCTCAGCCTTAGCGGAATTATTTTCCAGCGACGAAGATATGGCTGAATTACATCGGGCGAATACGCTGGAGGAGATAAGAACCATCATCGATCGCTTCTGATTTAATTATTTAATCCGATTCATCTCAACATTACGCGTCAGCGTGATGGGGCGTACTCTACTCAAAAAAGGGGATAACAATGAAAATCATGGCTATTTGCGGCTCCGGCCTGGGCAGCAGTTTTATGGTCGAAATGAATATTAAAAAGGTGCTCAAAAAACTGGAAATTGAGGCCGAGGTTGAACACTCCGATCTCTCCTCGGCTACGCCGGGCGCGGCGGACCTGTTTGTAATGGCGAAAGACATTGCCGCAAGCGCCAGCGTGCCGGAAAGCCAGCTGGTGGTGATCAACAATATCATCGATATTAACGAACTCGAAGCGCAGTTGCGCGCCTGGTTCGAAAGACAATAATCCTGATAAGGCGAGGTGGATATGTTTATCCTTGAAACGCTGAACTTCGTTGTTGATATTTTAAAAGTCCCTTCAGTGCTGGTCGGTTTAATTGCCCTGATTGGTCTTGTGGCGCAGAAAAAAGCCTTTTCGGATGTGGTAAAAGGCACAATTAAAACCATTCTCGGCTTTATTGTACTGGGCGGCGGCGCAACCGTGCTGGTGGGCTCATTAAATCCGCTCGGCGGTATGTTTGAGCACGCCTTTAATATTCAGGGCATTATTCCCAACAATGAAGCTATTGTGTCGATTGCCCTGGAAAAATATGGCGCTTCCACCGCGCTCATTATGGCCTTCGGGATGGTGGCGAATATTATTGTTGCGCGCTTTACCCGCCTGAAATACATCTTCCTCACCGGGCATCACACCTTCTACATGGCATGCATGATTGGCGTGATCCTGACGGTTGCAGGCTTCGAGGGGGTCGGGCTGGTCTTTACCGGCTCGTTGATCCTCGGCCTGATTATGGCCTTCTTCCCGGCGATTGCGCAGCGCTATATGAAGCGTATTACCGGCAACGATGAGATCGCCTTCGGTCATTTCGGCACGCTGGGCTACGTGCTGTCCGGCTGGATTGGCAGCAAGGTCGGTAAAGGTTCGCGCTCCACCGAAGAGATGAACCTGCCGAAGAACCTTAGCTTCCTGCGTGACAGTTCAATCTCCATCTCCCTGACCATGATGATTATCTACCTGATCATGGCGGTGAGCGCCGGACGTGAGTACGTCGAGGCCACCTTCAGCGGCGGCCAGAACTACCTGGTGTACGCCATCATTATGGCCATCACCTTCGCGGCAGGCGTGTTCATCATTTTGCAGGGCGTGCGCCTGATTCTGGCGGAAATCGTCCCGGCCTTTACTGGCTTCTCGGAAAAACTGGTGCCCAATGCGCGGCCTGCGCTGGACTGTCCGGTAGTCTACCCGTATGCGCCAAACGCGGTGCTGATTGGCTTCCTGTTTAGTTTCCTCGGCGGGATTGTGGGCTTGTTCATCTGCGGTCAGTTTAGCTGGGTGCTGATCCTGCCGGGCGTCGTGCCGCATTTCTTCACCGGTGCAACGGCGGGCGTGTTTGGTAACGCCACCGGTGGACGCCGCGGGGCAATGATTGGCGCCTTTGCTAATGGCCTGCTGATCACCTTCCTCCCGGTCCTGCTACTGCCTGTTCTGGGCGCAATTGGCTTTGCGAATACGACCTTCTCGGACGCTGATTTTGGTGCGGTCGGGATTGTGCTGGGCAACCTGGCGCGCTTCCTGTCGCCGTTTGCCATCACCGGACTGGTTGTTGTGTTGTTCGCGCTGCTGGTGGCCTACAACGTCTTCGCTAAAAACAAACCTGCCAGCGGTAACGCGCAGGAAAACCCCGGAGCCAAATCATGAATGAGAATGAAATAACCGAACTGGCGCGTCAGATTCGCCTTGAGACGCTGAAATCCCTTACGCAGCTGGGTTTTGGGCACTACGGCGGCAGCATGTCAGTCGTTGAAACGCTGGCGGTGCTGTACGGCGCGGTGATGAAAATTGACCCGGCCGATCCGGACTGGCCAGAGCGCGATTACTTTGTGCTGTCGAAAGGCCATGCGGGCCCGGCGCTGTACAGTACGCTGGCGATTAAGGGCTACTTCCCGATTGACGAGCTGAGCACGCTGAACCAGAACGGGACGCGTCTGCCAAGTCACCCGGATCGCCTGAAAACACGCGGCGTGGATGCCACCACCGGATCACTGGGGCAGGGGATCTCCATTGCTGGCGGCATGGCGCTGTCGCACAAGCTGGCAGGAAGGCCAAACCGGGTGTTCTGCATCGTCGGTGACGGGGAGCTGAACGAAGGACAGTGCTGGGAAGCCTTCCAGTTTATTGCTCACCATCGACTGAACAACCTGACGGTATTCGTGGACTGGAACAAACAGCAGCTCGACGGCGAGCTGGACGAAATCATCAGCGCCTTCGACCTGGAAGACAAATTCCGCGCCTTTGGTTTTGACGTGGTAACGGTGAAAGGGGATGACATTCCGGCGCTGCTGGAGGTGACCGCGCCGATCCCTGCGGCCGATGCGCGTCCGCGGGTGGTGATCCTCGACAGCATCAAAGGGCAGGGGGTGCCATACCTGGAACAGCTCAGCAACTCGCATCACCTGCGATTAACTGAGGAGAGCAAAGCGGCGCTCAACGAGACGATTCGCCAACTGGAGGCTTCACATGATTAAGGTTGCACCGACAGGACAGAAAGATGCCGTTGAGATGCGTAAGGTCTACGCGGGTTTTGTGGCAAAACAGATTGAGGCCGGGAGCGAGATTATTGCGCTCGAAGCGGATCTGATGAGTTCGATGGCGATGGACGGCGTAGCGCGTGATTATCCACAGCACGTCATCAACTGCGGCATTATGGAGGCTAACGTGATTGGGACGGCCGCCGGGCTGTCGCTCACCGGACGTAAGCCGTTCGTCCATACCTTTACCGCCTTTGCCAGCCGTCGCTGCTTCGACCAGCTGTTTATGTCCCTGGACTACCAGCGCAATAACGTGAAGGTGATTGCCTCGGATGCGGGCGTGACGGCCTGCCACAACGGCGGGACGCATATGTCGTTCGAGGACATGGGCATCGTGCGCGGTCTGGCGCATTCAGTGGTGCTGGAGGTGACCGATGCGGTGATGTTCGAAGATGTGCTGCGTCAGCTTATCGACCTGGAAGGCTTCTACTGGGTGAGGACCATCCGTAAACAGGCCCCGAGCGTGTATGCCCCGGGGTCAACCTTCACCATCGGCAAGGGCAACGTGCTGCGCGAGGGAACCGATATTACCTTGATTGCTAACGGCATTATGGTGGCGGAAGCGCTGGAGGCGGCGCGCCAGCTGGAGCAGGAGGGGGTAAGCGCAGCGGTCATCGACATGTTTACCCTGAAGCCTATCGATCGGATGCTGGTGAAAAACTATGCCGAGAAAACCGGGCGTATTGTGACCTGCGAAAACCACAGCATTCACAACGGGCTGGGGTCGGCGGTGGCGGAAGTGCTGGTGGAAACCTGTCCGGTGCCCCTGCGTCGGGTGGGGGTGAAGGAACGATATGGTCAGGTGGGCACGCAGGACTTCTTGCAAAAGGAGTATGGCCTGACGGCACATGACATTGTGTCGGCGGCGCGGGAGCTGTTGTAATAAAAAAAGGCGACCGTGTGGTCGCCTTTTTGTTGCCCGGTGGCGCTGGCGCTTACCGGGCCTACGGTCCTGTAGGCCGGATAAGCGAAGCGCCATCCGGCAAAACATTACTGCTGTTGCGAAGACTGGATCGCCGTCAGCGCGATGGTGTAGACGATATCGTCAACCAGCGCACCACGGGACAGGTCGTTCACAGGTTTGCGCATGCCTTGCAGCATTGGCCCGATGGAGATCAGGTCTGCTGAACGCTGTACCGCTTTATAGGTGGTGTTACCGGTGTTCAGATCCGGGAAGATGAACACGGTAGCACGACCTGCAACCGGCGAGTTTGGCGCTTTGGATTTCGCCACGTCAGCCATTACCGCGGCATCGTACTGGAGCGGGCCGTCGATCATCAGATCCGGACGTTTTTCCTGCGCAATGCGGGTCGCTTCACGGACTTTCTCTACGTCACTGCCTGCACCAGAGGTACCGGTGGAGTATGAGAGCATCGCGACGCGCGGTTCGATACCGAAGGCAATCGCGGAGTCCGCAGACTGGATAGCGATTTCTGCCAGCTGCTCTGCGGTTGGATCCGGGTTGATCGCGCAGTCGCCGTAAACATAAACCTGTTCAGGCAGCAGCATGAAGAACACGGAGGAGACCAGAGAGCTGCCCGGTGCGGTTTTGATCAACTGCAACGGTGGACGGATGGTGTTCGCGGTGGTGTGAACCGCACCGGAAACCAGACCGTCAACTTCGTCCTGCTCCAGCATCAGCGTACCCAGCACGACGTTGTCTTCCAGCTGCTCGCGCGCAACGGCTTCGGTCATGCCCTTGTTCTTACGCAGTTCAACCAGGCGAGCAACGTAGCTTTCGCGAACCACTTCCGGGTCAACGATCTCAATGCCAGCGCCCAGCTCAACGCCCTGAGACGCCGCAACGCGGTTGATCTCATCCGGGTTACCCAGCAGCACACAGGTCGCGATACCGCGTTCTGCACAGATGGCTGCCGCTTTAACGGTACGTGGTTCGTCGCCTTCTGGCAGAACCACGCGTTTGCCCGCTTTACGCGCCAGCTCGGTCAGCTGGTAACGGAAGGCTGGAGGAGACAGACGACGGCTGCGCTCGGAGGTCGCCGTCAGGGATTCGATCCAGTCCGCATTGATGTAGCCCGCAACGTATTCCTGAACTTTCTCGATACGCTCGTGGTCATCAACCGGCACTTCGAGGTTGAAGCTTTGCAGGCTCAGGGAGGTCTGCCAGGTGTTGGTGTTCACCATGAAGACTGGCAGGCCAGTGGCGAACGCACGTTCGCACAGCTTGCTGATACGCGCGTCCATTTCATAGCCGCCGGTCAGCAGAATTGCACCGATTTCCACGCCGTTCATTGCAGCCAGGCACGCTGCAACCAGCACGTCTGGACGGTCAGCGGAGGTCACCAGCAGTGAACCTGCGCGGAAGTGTTCCAGCATGTGTGGAATGCTACGTGCGCAGAAGGTTACGGACTTCACGCGGCGGGTGTTGATATCGCCTTCGTTGATCACGGTGGCGTTCAGGTGACGCGCCATATCGATTGCACGGGTGGCAATCAGATCGAAGCTCCATGGCACCGCACCCAGAACAGGCAGCGGGCTGGAATCCTGCAACTTAGCCGGGTCAACTTTGATGACTTTCGCTTTGGAGGAGTCGTCAAAAATTTCGGACAGGTCAGGACGCGTACGGCCCTGCTCATCTACTGGCGCGTTCAGCTTGTTAACAATCACGCCGGTGATGCTGGTGTTTTTCGCACCGCCGAAGCTGCTGCGCGTCAGTTCGATACGCTCTTTCAGCTGCTCTGGGGTATCCGTGCCCTGAGACATCACAAAAACGATCTCTGCGTTCAGGGTTTTCGCGATTTCAAAGTTCAGAGACTGGGCAAACTGGTGTTTACGGGTCGGGACCAGGCCTTCAACCAGCACCACTTCCGCGTCCTGTGCGTTTGCGTGGTAGTTGGCAATGATCTCTTCCATCAGCACGTCTTTCTGGTTGCTGGAGAGCAGAGATTCAACGTGGCTCATCTTCAGCGGTTCAGCCGCTGGCAGATTGGAGTTCTTGCGAACGATGGTGGTGGTCTGGTCTGGCGCATCGCCACCGGCACGTGGCTGGGCGATAGGCTTAAAGACGCTCAGACGAACGCCTTTGCGTTCCATAGCGCGGATCACGCCGAGGCTGACGCTGGTCAGGCCGACGCTGGTTCCGGTAGGGATCAGCATAATAGTACGGGACACGGTTTATCCTCTTTCGTTACCGCCGCGTTGGGCGGGTTACAAAACAGCACCGCCAGCATTGCTGGCGGTGTGGAATCAGGCAGTCAGGCGGTGTGCGTCTTGCGCGATGACCAGCTCTTCGTTAGTTGGAATAACGATAGCAGGGCGGGTGCCTTCTTTGTTGATGAAGCCAGACTTGCCGAAGCGGGCAGCCAGGTTACGCTCATGATCAACTTCGAAGCCCAGAACGCCCAGTTTGCCCAGGGACAGTTCACGTACCATTGCCGCGTTCTCACCGATACCACCGGTGAAGATAACAGCATCCAGACGGCCTTCCATCAGCGCGGTGTAAGAACCGATGTACTTCGCCAGGCGGTGGCAATAAACGTCCATTGCACGTTTAGCGTCAGCTTTTTCTGCGTAGTTGTCTTCAACGTAACGGCAGTCGCTGGTGACCTCGGTCAGGCCCAGCAGGCCAGACTCTTTGGTCAGCATTTTGTTGATGTCGTCAACGCTCATGCCCAGGGTGTCGTGCAGGTGGAAGATGATCGCCGGGTCGATATCACCGGAACGGGTACCCATCACCAGACCTTCCAGCGGGGTCAGACCCATAGAGGTGTCAACACACTTACCGTTGCGGATAGCGGAAACAGAACCACCGTTGCCCAGGTGGCAGGTGATAATGTTGACTTCTTCAACCGGCTTGTTCAGCACTTTTGCGGCTTCCTGAGTCACATAGAAGTGGCTGGTACCGTGAGCGCCGTAACGACGGACGCCGTGCTCTTTGTACAGGCTGTATGGCAGGGCATAGAGGTAAGACTCTTCCGGCATGGTCTGATGGAACGCAGTATCAAACACGGCCACGTTTTTGTCTTTCAGACTCGGGAAGGATTTCAGTGCTTCAGCGATACCGATCAGGTGAGCCGGGTTATGCAGCGGTGCGAAAGACGCAGAGTCTTTGATACCCTGAATCACGGAGTCGTCGATTACCACGGAACTGGTGTATTTTTCGCCGCCGTGGACGATACGGTGACCAATTGCGGTCAGCTGAGCAGACAGTTCTGGTTTTTGTGCCAGAATAGTGTTAACGATAAAGTTCAGCGCTTCACTGTGAGCGGCGCCTGCACCTAAAGCCGCTTCTTGTTTGCTGCCGTCCATCTTCCACTTGATACGTGCTTCAGGCAGATGGAAACATTCGGCCAAACCAGAGAGGTACTCGTCACCGTTGAGCGCATCGATGATGGCGAATTTCAGTGAGGAGCTACCGCAGTTCAGAACCAGTACTAACTTACTCGACATGGAAGTACCTATTATTGATACGTGGCTAAAAAAACGTCAGTGAGTCTAAAAGCGTAACGCATGCTGACCCAGACATTTATGATTAACATCATGCCAAACGAACATTCTGGCAGGATGAAAGAAATACCTATGATTTTAAGCCATTTTGAACATTTTTCAGACAATGGCATAATATGCGATAATTTGACGAGTTAACGCTTATCGTCTACGGCCCTATCAGGCTGGCACAGGATACCCGATACGGGGTAGCGATGACAAAATATTTTGAACGTTGTCATAGCCTGTTGTGGTTTTGCACGAAAATTTTAATTTTTATACGTGAAGTTGAGGTACAGCCATGTCGACACCCGAAATCCCGTCCGTGAACTTTTTTAGTCTGTTTCGTCGGGGACAGCATTACGCAAAGACATGGCCGATGGAAAAGCGCCTCGCGCCCATGTTTATTGAAAATCGCACTATTCGCGCCACGCGCTATGCGATTCGCTTTATGCCCCCGATTGCCGTTTTTACCCTGTGCTGGCAGATAGCGTTAGGTGGGCAGCTTGGCCCTGCCGTCGCGACGGCGCTCTTTGCGTTAAGCCTGCCGATGCAGGGGCTATGGTGGTTAGGTAAACGTTCCGTCACGCCACTTCCGCCTTCTATTTTACACTGGTTTTATGAAGTGCGTGGAAAACTGGAAGAGGCTGGCCAGGCGCTGGCACCGGTTGAAGGTAAGCCGGACTATCAGGCGCTGGCGGATACCCTCAAGCGTGCGTTTAAACAGCTTGATAAAACATTCCTCGATGACTTGTGATTGATCATCGAAACGACGACCAAAAGAAGGCACAGTAACAATCAGTTACCGTGTCTTTTTTTTACAGTGCAATGCGCTACAGGAGTCGAAAGATGGAAATGACCCATGCTCAACGTCTGATTTTGTCTAACCAGTACAAGATGATGACTATGCTTGATCCCGATAACGCTGCGCGCTACAGCCGCCTGCAAACCATTGTTGAACGTGGTTTTGGCTTGCAGATGCGCGAACTGGATCGCGAATTTGGCGAACTGAAAGAGGAAACCTGCCGTATCGTTATCGACATCATGGAGATGTACCATGCGCTGCATGTGTCCTGGACCAATCTGAAGGACCAGCAGACCATTGACGAGCGCCGCGTGACGTTCCTGGGCTTTGATGCTGCGACGGAAGCGCGCTATCTGAGCTATGTACGCTTTATGGTGAATACCGAAGGGCGCTACACCCATTTTGATGCGGGTACGCACGGCTTCAACGCCCAGACCCCGATGTGGGATAAGTATCAACGTATGCTGAGCGCGTGGCACGCCTGTCCGCGCCAGTACCATTTAAGCAGCAACGAAATTCAACAAATCATTAATGCCTGACGGAGGTGCGTGTGCAGTGTAAAGGTTTTCTGTTTGATCTGGACGGTACGCTGGTGGATTCGCTGCCGGTGGTGGAGCGCTCGTGGTGCCACTGGGCCGACCGGCACGGCATTGACCATCAGGACGTACTAAATTTCATCCATGGCAAACAGGCCATTACCTCATTGCGGCACTTCCTTGCGGGACGTTCTGAGGAAGAGATTCAGGCGGAGTTCCGCTATCTTGAGCAGATTGAAGCTACCGATACCGAGGGTATCACCGCGCTGCCCGGTGCGCGCGAACTGCTTGAGCACCTGAATGAAGCGCAGATCCCGTGGGCTATCGTCACCTCCGGCTCGGTTCCCGTCGCGCATGCACGCCATAAGGCGGCAGGTTTGCCGACGCCGGACGTCTTCATTACCGCTGAGCGCGTGAAGCGCGGCAAGCCTGAACCGGATGCGTTCCTGCTCGGCGCTGAACTGCTCGGCCTTGCGCCAGCAGAGTGCGTGGTGGTGGAAGACGCGGCGGCAGGCGTGCTGGCCGGGCTGAACGCCGGCAGCCACGTCATTGCCGTTAACGTCCCGGCGGGTTCCCCCCGGCTGGAGGAGGCGGATTTCGTGCTTAACACCCTGACCGCCATCGACGTCTCGAAGGCGTCAGACGGAGTTGTAACCGTCTCGCTAAAAATGTAATCCCATGATATAGCCCCGCATTACCGGGGCTTTTTTATGGCAGAATTGCTTCTCCTCCACTGACAAGGACATGTTGTGAACGGTGAACTGATTTGGGTCCTGAGCCTGCTGTTAATCGCCATCATTCTTTTTGCCACGGGCAAGGTGCGCATGGATGCCGTCGCCCTGTTTGTGATTGTCGCATTCGTTCTGAGCGGTACCCTTTCCCTGCCGGAAGCCTTTTCCGGGTTTAGCGATCCCAACGTTATTTTGATTGCCGCTCTGTTTATTATTGGCGACGGGCTGGTACGCACCGGCGTGGCGACGATGATGGGGTCGTGGCTGGTGAAAGTGGCGGGCAGCAGCGAAACCAAAATGCTGATTTACCTGATGCTGACGGTCGCCGGGCTGGGCGCGTTTATGAGCTCTACGGGCGTCGTGGCCATCTTTATTCCGGTCGTGCTGAGCGTCTGCATGAGGATGCAGATCTCCCCGTCGCGGCTGATGATGCCGTTGAGCTTCGCCGGGCTCATCAGCGGCATGATGACGCTGGTCGCGACGCCGCCGAACCTCGTCGTGAACAGCGAACTGATCCGTGAGGGGCTTGAGGGGTTTAGCTTTTTCAGCGTTACGCCGATCGGGCTGGTGGTACTGGTGATGGGCATTATCTATATGCTATTGACCCGTTTTGCGCTGAAAGGGGAGAAGCAGGATAAAGCCAAAGAGGGCTGGAAGCGCCGCTCTTTCCGCGATCTGATTAAAGAGTATCGTCTGACCGGGCGTGCCCGACGTCTGGCTATCCGCCCGGGGTCGCCTATGGTGGGGCAGAGGCTGGATGACCTTAAGCTACGCGAACGCTATGGAGCGAACGTCATCGGGGTTGAGCGCTGGCGTCGTTTTCGTCGGGTGATCGTTAACGTGAACGGGGTGTCAGAGTTTCGCGCGCGTGACGTCCTGCTGATTGATATGTCCACCGCAGACGTGGATCTGCGGGAGTTTTGTAGTGAGCAGCTGCTGGAGCCGATGGTCCTGCGCGGCGAGTATTTCTCTGACCAGGCGCTGGATGTGGGAATGGCCGAGGTGTCGCTGATCCCGGAATCGGAGTTATTGGGCAAAACCGTGCGTGAAATCGGCTTTCGTACCCGCTATGGCCTCAACGTGGTAGGCCTGAAGCGCGATGGCGTAGCCCTTGAAGGGGCGGTGGTGGATGAGCCGATCCTGCTGGGGGATATCTTCCTCGTGGTCGGCAACTGGAAACTGATTAGCCAGCTCGGGCAGAAAGGCCGCGATTTTGTGGTGCTAAATATGCCGATTGAAGAGAGCGATGCATCACCGGCGCACAGCCAGGCGCCCCATGCAATTTTTTGCCTGGTATTGATGGTTGCCCTGATGCTGACGGACGAGATCCCTAACCCGGTGGCGGCAATAATCGCCTGTCTGTTAATGGGCAAATTCCGCTGTATCGACGCCGAAAGCGCTTACAAAGCGATTCACTGGCCGAGCATCATTCTCATCGTCGGGATGATGCCCTTCGCCCTGGCGCTACAGAAAACCGGCGGGGTGGATTTGATCGTAAAAGGCTTAATGGACGCGGGCGGGGGATATGGTCCGTACCTGATGATGGTTTGCCTGTTCGTCATGTGCGCCACCATTGGTTTGTTCATCTCCAATACCGCAACGGCGGTACTGATGGCGCCCATTGCGCTGGCGATGGCAAAATCGATGGGCGTTTCGCCGTATCCGTTTGCGATGATGGTTGCGATGGCGGCGTCCGCGGCATTTATGACGCCGGTCTCTTCCCCGGTCAATACGCTGGTGCTGGGGCCCGGGAATTATAGGTTCAGTGATTTCGTGAAGCTGGGTGTGCCGTTCACCGTGCTGGTAATGCTGGTATGCGTGGTGTTAATTCCGGTGTTATTCCCGTTTTAGCGTGAGTGCAGAAACGTAGGCCGGGTAAGGCGGAGCCGCCACCCGGCAAAAAACTACAGCGGCGAATCCTGGCTAATCTCATCCAGTGACAAATGGAAGCTCGGCACAAACACGCGCATAAAGTAGTCCATCTCTTCGCTGCGACGAGATTCTAGCGTTTTTTCCAGACGCGTTTTTGCCAGTAAAAATTCGTTATTCCCGGCGGACAGCTCTTCCAGACACTTCAGGTAGGCGCACAGCGCATCGGCCTGCTTAACCAGGGATTTCTCCTCTTCCGTATACTGATGCTCGTCGATGAGCGGCCCGAAGATATCGCGCAGCTCTTCAGGCACCATGTCGATCAGCTTCTGCTGGGCAATCTTCTCAATAGCTTTATATTCCTGGGCAATCTGCGAGTTGAAATATTTCACCGGCGTAGGCAGATCGCCGGTCAGCACTTCCGATGCATCGTGGTACATCGCCAGCAGGGCGATACGTTCGGCATTCACCTGCCCGTTGAATTTGCGGTTTTTAATCGCGGCCAGCGCGTGCGCGACCATGGCAACCTGTAAACTGTGCTCAGACACATTTTCAGTGCGCACGTTGCGCATCAGCGGCCAGCGGTTGATGAGTTTCAGGCGGGAGAGGTGGGCAAAGAAATGACTCTGACTCATAGGTTACCTTATGTCTTCACTGCGACAGACTTCATTGTGCGGGGAGGGGAGGGAAGATGCAAATTTGCGGATGTTGCAGGCCGGGTAAGCGCAGCGCTACCCGGCGGATAGTCAGCGCTACTGATGGTACCCGGAGAGGAAGCGCCCGAAGCGGCTGATGGCCATTTCGAGATCGTCTTCGCGCGGCAGGGTGACGATACGCACGTGATCCGGCCACGGCCAGTTAAACGCCGTACCCTGAACCAGCAGCACTTTTTCCTGCAACAGGAAGTCAAGCACCATTTTCTGGTCGTCGTGAATATTAAAGCGCTTCGCGTCGATTTTCGGGAACATGTACAGCGCGCCGTTAGGCTTCACGCAGGAGACGCCCGGAATATCATTAATCAATTCCCATGCACGGTTGCGCTGTTCATACAGGCGGCCGCCTGGAACGATAAACTCGCTGATGCTTTGATAGCCGCCGAGTGCTGTCTGGATCGCATGTTGCGCCGGTACGTTGGCGCACAGACGCATGGATGCCAGCATCTCCAGCCCTTCAATGTAGCCTTTCGCATGTTTTTTCGGACCGTTCAGTACCATCCAGCCCTGACGGAAACCGGCAACGCGGTAAGTTTTAGACAGTCCGTTAAAGGTGACCGTTAGCAGATCGGGTGCCAGCGCGGCGATACAGTGGTGCTGCGCCGCGTCGTACAGGATCTTGTCGTAAATCTCGTCGGCAAAGATGATCAGGTTATGCTGGCGGGCGATCTCGACGATCTCCATCAGCAGCTCTTTTGAATAGACCGCGCCCGTCGGGTTATTCGGGTTAATGATCACGATACCCCGGGTGCGCGGGGTAATTTTGGCGCGAATATCATCCAGATCCGGGAACCAGTCAGAGGATTCGTCGCACAGGTAGTGCACCGCTTTACCGCTGGACAGGGACACCGCAGCCGTCCACAGCGGATAATCTGGGGCAGGAACCAGCATTTCATCGCCGCTGTTCAGGAGCGCCTGCATCGCCTGAACGATCAGTTCCGAGACACCGTTGCCAATGTAGATATCTTCAACGGTGACGTCGCGCATACCGCGAGCCTGATAGTGCTGCATGATGGCTTTACGGGCGGAGTAAAGCCCTTTTGAATCGCAGTAGCCTTGTGCAGTGGGCAGGTTACGGATCACATCCACCAGGATCTCATCCGGCGCTTCAAAACCAAATGGCGCGGGGTTGCCGATGTTGAGTTTCAGAACCTTATTGCCTTCCTCTTCAAGGCGTTTTGCCTCTTTGAGTACCGGGCCACGGATGTCGTAACAGACGTTGTCGAGCTTGCTGGATTTTTCGATAGGGGACATGAACCTTTAACCTTTTCGCTATTATTGCAACTTCCTGCCGTGGAAGTGTGCACGGAACAATGTACTCCCACCGCGCTTCGTTTTGAAGGGCGCACAGAAGAAGATTTCGTTCCACCGGGGAATGTCGCTGTGATCGCTTACTCTAACGAGGGAGTGATTTTGTGCCTGAATTTATCGTAATAAAGGTTATTAATGGGTTTTTTATGCTAAAAATTGCATGTAACTATGAATTTTATTCTGGTGTAAATAAAAAGACAATCCGGGCTGATGCATTAGTCCCCCTGAGTGATCATTCGTAAAACCTGAATGCTGAGATACCGATTGCCATATTAGCAAAGCCAGGCTAAAAGTTACTCATGTGAAATTAATGTTAAGGGTTATTAATGAATGGCCTGAATCTAAATTAAACTTTATTTATTATTAACGACGAAAATGCAACTTTCGTTAATTTTAATAAAAAGAGTGTAGTTGCTTATCATTGGCGGTAACTCCTTAATATTGCAATAAGACTTATAAATATAGTGGATTTGGGTTAAGATGTGTTTCGGGAATGCAGCATAGCGATATGCCTGTTACGTATATCGGCTTCTGCTTTTCTGTATTAATCGATTGTTATTGTTAAAGTTATCTCTGGCTGATTGGGTAAGTCACATCTTGCTACGTTGGCAACGCTGCGATATAGATGGCAGAAAACATGTCTTACTCTTTATGGTATTTACATCGACCTGCAAACAACGAAATATCCTGGACGCAAGAGAATAAAAATAACGTCATGAAACGTGATTTCTGACTGGTGATATACCGCAGTACAATAACTATCTGTCAGGCAGTCTGCCGGGCCGGGATGCGAGGGAAACTCTTCAGAAGGAATTGCTTAACTGTTACACACAGCTTCAACCCGGGCAGCTCCGCACGAGCAACCTGAAAGTGAAAAGATATGATAAATGCAAATCGTCCGATAATGAATCTCGACCTCGATCTGCTGAGAACGTTTGTTGCGGTCGCCGATCTCAACACTTTTGCAGCAGCTGCTGCCGCCGTTTGCCGTACCCAGTCCGCCGTGAGTCAGCAAATGCAGCGGCTGGAACAACTGGTTGGTAAAGAGCTTTTTGCGCGTCATGGACGTAATAAGCTTTTAACAGAACATGGTATTCAGCTTCTGGGTTATGCCAGAAAGATACTGCGCTTTAATGATGAAGCCTGTATGTCATTAATGTTTAGCAACCTTCAGGGAGTGTTAACATTAGGGGCGTCAGATGAATCAGCAGATACCATTTTACCCTTCCTTCTCAACCGAATTAGCTCGGTTTATCCGAAGCTTGCCCTGGACGTTAGCGTTAAACGCAATGCCTTCATGGTTGAGATGCTGACAGAAAACGAGGTTGACCTGGTGGTCACCACGCATCGACCTGGCCAGTTTGACAGCCTGACGCTGCGTACTTCTCCAACGCACTGGTACTGTGCCGCGGAGTATGTATTGCAGAAAGGTGAGCCGATACCCCTGGTCCTGCTGGATGATCCCAGTCCGTTCCGCGATATGGTGCTGGCAGCACTCAACGAAGCCAGTATTCCATGGCGCCTGGCGTACGTGGCGTCAACCTTGCCGGCAGTGCGAGCGGCGGTGAAGGCTGGGCTTGGCGTAACGGCCCGTCCGGTGGAAATGATGAGCCCCGATCTGCGTGTGCTGGGTCAATCCGAGGGACTCCCGTCGTTGCCGGATACGGAGTACCTGCTGTGCCATAACGCCGCCAGCAACAACGAGCTGGCAAAAGTGGTATTCGAGGCAATGGAAAACTACCACAATCCATGGCAGTACGCGGCTGTTACTCCCGAAGGAGGGGATGACTCCCTGATCGTGGAAGGGGATTTTGAGTGATCATTCCCTCAAAATTCTCGTAACAAAATGTAAGTGCAAAAAAGAGCCACTCGCATGATTTTTTCCTGCGAGTGGTTTTTTTTGCTATTCATAACCGCGGGCGGAACAGGGATAAAGCAAATACCGCTTATTTATCAATGCAGAAAATGCTTTTGATTAAGATGTAAACAAGACCTGTTCTAACTTACCTCATACCCCACCGATGTTAAAAAAACAGGAAATATGTTGCTGTTTTTTTGATTGAATTAACAAAAGCGTGTCTCAGATCAAGAAAATACTCCCATTTGGGGGGAGGAATCGTTGGCAAATCCTGTCAAAATAGGAGGGTTATTTTTTTTACTTCCAAAACGGACACGATTCAACAAGATGCATTTGACGGAAAGTCATGTACCCACCAGGGTTAAAGGGCACCAAATGTTAATGAGAATCGCACGTTGTAATTTAATGTGAAGAAACCTTTGTTAAAGTTGACAAAAGGTTATAGAAAGGAGTAAAAAACCCCATCATTTTGCTGTCTATGTCTCATTTCTGACAGTTAGTGTAAGGTTATTTTGTTCCTCCCCATGAATCGATGTGATGCCCATCTGCCAGCAAGAGCAGTGTCGTCGGTATCACTTTTGATGAGTAAGCAATGAGTATGTCAACATCCACAGAAGTCATCGCTCATCACTGGGCATTCGCAATCTTTCTTATTGTAGCCATTGGCCTGTGCTGCCTGATGTTAGTCGGCGGCTGGTTCCTGGGCGGTCGCGCCCGCGCAAGGCACAAAAACACACCTTTCGAATCAGGTATTGATTCAGTAGGTACCGCTCGCTTACGCCTGTCTGCCAAGTTTTACCTGGTAGCCATGTTCTTCGTCATTTTTGACGTGGAAGCGCTTTACCTCTTCGCGTGGTCTACCTCCATTCGCGAAAGTGGTTGGGTGGGCTTTGTCGAGGCCGCAATTTTCATTTTAGTGTTACTGGCCGGTCTGGTTTATCTGGTGCGTATCGGCGCGCTGGACTGGACACCTGTGCGTTCACGCCGTGAACACATCAACCCGGAAAACAGTATCTCTAATCGTCAGCAGTAACAGCGAGGCAATAAGATGGATTATACGCTCACCCGCATAGATCCTAACGGTGAGAATGACCGTTACCCCCTGCAAAAACAGGAGATCGTAACCGACCCCCTGGAGCAAGAAGTCAACAAAAGCGTGTACATGGGCAAGCTCGAACATGCCATGCACGACATGGTCAACTGGGGTCGTAAGAACTCCATCTGGCCATACAACTTTGGCCTTTCTTGCTGCTACGTTGAAATGGTGACGTCATTCACTGCGGTGCATGACGTTGCGCGTTTTGGGGCCGAGGTACTGCGTGCTTCTCCGCGTCAGGCTGACCTGATGGTGGTGGCAGGGACCTGCTTTACCAAGATGGCACCGGTTATTCAGCGTCTTTATGACCAGATGCTGGAGCCAAAATGGGTTATCTCCATGGGCGCATGTGCAAACTCCGGCGGTATGTACGACATTTATTCCGTTGTGCAGGGCGTTGATAAGTTCATTCCGGTGGATGTGTACATCCCGGGTTGCCCGCCGCGTCCAGAGGCCTATATGCAGGCGCTGATGCTGCTCCAGGAGTCAATTGGTAAAGAACGACGCCCGCTTTCATGGGTTGTTGGCGATCAGGGTGTCTATCGCGCGAACATGCAGTCTGAGCGCGAGCGTAAACGTGGTGAACGTATTGCCGTCACCAACCTGCGTACGCCTGACGAAATTTAATTTGCGCCTGTGGGCCTGGAGAACACCTTCGCATATCACTACTCAAATAGCGCGAAGCCAGGCTTAACAGTCACCACGGACCATTTGCAATGGTGAACAATATGACCGACTTAACCGCGCAAGAAGCCGCCTGGCAGACTCGGGATCATCTCGATGACCCGGTCATTGGCGAACTGCGCAACCGTTTTGGGCCGGATGCCTTTACTGTTCAGGCCACCCGCACCGGGGTACCCGTTGTTTGGGTGAAGCGTGAGCAATTACTGGAAGTTGTCGATTTCCTCAAGAAATTGCCAAAACCTTACGTCATGCTGTTTGACTTACACGGCATGGACGAACGTCTGAGAACGCACCGCCAGGGTCTCCCTGCCGCGGATTTTTCCGTTTTCTACCACCTGATCTCAATAGACCGCAACACGGATATCATGCTCAAGGTGGCATTGTCTGAAAACGACATGCATCTGCCGACGATCACCAAACTTTTCCCGAACGCCAACTGGTACGAGCGTGAAACCTGGGAAATGTTCGGCATGACCTTCGACGGCCACCCGCATCTGACGCGCATCATGATGCCGCAGACCTGGACCGGCCACCCGCTGCGTAAAGACTACCCGGCACGCGCCACCGAATTCGACCCGTTTGAGCTAACCAAAGCCAAGCAGGATCTGGAGATGGAAGCGCTGACCTTCAAGCCGGAAGACTGGGGCATGAAGCGCGGCACCGAAAACGAGGACTTCATGTTCCTCAACCTCGGTCCAAACCACCCCTCTGCGCACGGTGCGTTCCGTATCATCCTTCAGCTTGACGGCGAAGAGATTGTCGACTGCGTCCCTGACATCGGCTACCACCATCGTGGTGCCGAGAAGATGGGCGAACGTCAGTCCTGGCACAGCTACATTCCGTATACCGACCGTATCGAATACCTCGGCGGCTGCGTGAACGAAATGCCATACGTGCTGGCCGTTGAGAAACTGGCAGGCATCACCGTCCCGGATCGCGTTAACGTGATTCGCGTCATGCTGTCTGAACTGTTCCGTATTAACAGCCACCTGCTGTACATCTCCACGTTCATTCAGGACGTCGGCGCGATGACGCCGGTCTTCTTCGCCTTTACCGACCGTCAGAAAATCTACGATCTGGTGGAAGCGATTACCGGTTTCCGTATGCACCCAGCCTGGTTCCGTATCGGTGGTGTGGCGCACGATCTGCCGCGCGGTTGGGACCGTCTGCTGCGTGAATTCCTCGACTGGATGCCGAAACGTCTGGCGTCTTACGAGAAAGCCGCGCTGCGTAACTCCATCCTGAAAGGCCGTTCCCAGGGCGTTGCTGCCTACGGCGCGAAAGAAGCGCTGGAGTGGGGGACTACCGGTGCTGGCCTGCGTGCGACCGGGATTGATTTCGACGTGCGTAAAGCGCGTCCTTACTCTGGTTACGAGAACTTCGACTTTGAAGTCCCGGTTGGCGGCGGTGTTTCCGACTGCTACACCCGCGTGATGTTGAAAGTGGAAGAGCTGCGCCAGAGCCTGCGCATCCTTGAGCAGTGCCTCAACAACATGCCGGAAGGCCCGTTCAAGGCGGATCACCCGCTGACGACGCCGCCACCGAAAGAGCGCACGCTGCAACATATCGAGACCCTGATCACCCACTTCCTGCAAGTTTCCTGGGGCCCGGTCATGCCGGCACAGGAATCCTTCCAGATGATTGAAGCGACCAAGGGTATCAACAGCTACTACCTCACCAGCGACGGCAGCACCATGAGCTACCGCACCCGCGTGCGTACGCCAAGCTTCGCGCACTTGCAGCAGATCCCGGCCGCCATTCGCGGCAGTCTGGTCTCCGACCTGATTGTGTATCTGGGTAGTATCGATTTTGTTATGTCAGATGTGGACCGCTAATTATGCACGAGAATCAACAACCACAAACCGAGGCTTTTGAGCTGAGTGAAGCAGAGCGTGCCGCCATTGAGCACGAGATGCACCACTACGAAGACCCGCGTGCGGCGTCCATTGAAGCGCTGAAAATCGTACAGAAACAGCGTGGTTGGGTGCCGGATGGGGCGATCTATGCGATCGCAGAAGTGCTGGGCATTCCGGCAAGTGACGTAGAAGGCGTAGCCACGTTCTACAGCCAGATCTTCCGTCAGCCGGTAGGCCGCCATGTGATCCGCTACTGTGACAGCGTGGTCTGCCACATCACCGGTTATCAGGGCATTCAGGCTGCGATTGAGAAGAAACTCAATATTAAGCCGGGCCAGACCACCTTCGACGGACGTTTTACTCTGCTGCCAACCTGCTGCCTGGGTAACTGCGACAAGGGGCCGACCATGATGATTGATGAGGACACTCACAGCCATCTGACGCCGGAAGCGATTCCTGACCTGCTGGAGCAGTACAAATGAAAACTGTAATTCGTACTGCTGAGACGCATCCGCTGACCTGGCGTCTGCGTGATGACAAACAGCCGGTATGGCTCGACGAATATCAGAGCAAAAACGGCTATGCCGGTGCGCGTAAAGCCCTTGGCGGCATGGCGCCGGACGACATCGTTAACGCGGTGAAAGAGTCTGGCCTGAAAGGCCGCGGTGGTGCGGGCTTCTCCACCGGTCTGAAGTGGAGCCTGATGCCGAAAGATGAATCCATGAACATCCGTTACCTGCTGTGTAACGCCGATGAAATGGAGCCGGGTACCTATAAAGACCGTCTGCTGATGGAACAGCTGCCGCACCTGCTGGTGGAAGGCATGCTGATCTCCGCGTTCGCGCTGAAAGCGTACCGTGGCTACATCTTCCTGCGCGGCGAATACATCGAAGCGGCGGAAAACCTGCGTCGCGCGATTGCCGAAGCCACCGAAGCGGGACTGCTGGGTAAAAACATCCTGGGCACCGGGTTTGACTTCGAGCTGTTCGTGCACACCGGTGCCGGGCGTTATATCTGCGGTGAAGAAACCGCGCTGATTAACTCCCTGGAAGGCCGCCGCGCGAACCCGCGCTCCAAGCCACCGTTCCCGGCAAGCTCCGGCGTGTGGGGTAAACCGACCTGCGTCAACAACGTCGAAACCCTGTGTAACGTCCCGGCGATCCTTGCGAACGGCGTGGAGTGGTATCAGGGCATCTCCTCAAGCAAAGATGCTGGTACCAAGCTGATGGGCTTCTCCGGTCGGGTGAAAAACCCTGGCGTCTGGGAGCTGCCGTTCGGCACCACCGCACGGGAAATTCTTGAAGACTACGCCGGCGGCATGCGCGATGGCCTGAAATTCAAAGCCTGGCAGCCGGGTGGGGCAGGGACGGACTTCCTGACCGAAGCCCACCTTGACCTGCCAATGGAGTTCGAAAGCATTGGTAAAGCAGGTAGCCGTCTGGGTACCGCGCTGGCGATGGCCGTCGACCACGAGATCGGTATGGTATCCCTGGTGCGTAACCTGGAAGAGTTCTTCGCCCGCGAGTCCTGCGGCTGGTGCACACCGTGCCGTGATGGTCTGCCGTGGAGCGTGAAGATCCTGCGTGCTATCGAACGTGGCGAAGGCCAGCCTGGCGATATCGAGACACTTGAGCAACTGTGTCGATTCTTAGGACCGGGTAAAACCTTCTGTGCCCACGCACCGGGCGCCGTCGAGCCGCTGCAAAGCGCGATTAAATATTTCCGCGACGAATTCGAAGCAGGCATCAAGCAGCCGTTCAGCAATACCCATTCGATCAATGGTATTCAGCCGAACCTGCTGAAAGCGCGCTGGTAAAAACAGAATTTTGATTAACGCTCGGTTTCGGCCGAGCCAACTGGAAGCATGCTAATGGCTACGATTCATGTAGACGGCAAAGAATACGAAGTCAACGGGGCGGACAACCTGCTGGAAGCTTGTCTGTCTCTTGGCCTCGATATTCCGTACTTTTGCTGGCATCCGGCGCTGGGCAGCGTCGGTGCTTGCCGCCAGTGTGCGGTGAAGCAATATCAAAACGCGGAAGACACGCGTGGTCGCCTGGTGATGTCCTGTATGACGCCAGCCGCCGAAGGCACCTTTATTTCGATTGATGACGAAGAAGCCAAACAGTTCCGTGAAAGCGTGGTGGAGTGGTTGATGACCAACCACCCGCACGACTGTCCGGTGTGTGAGGAGGGCGGTAACTGCCACCTTCAGGATATGACCGTCATGACCGGTCACAGCTTCCGTCGCTATCGCTTTACCAAACGTACCCACCGTAACCAGGATCTGGGGCCGTTCATCTCTCACGAAATGAACCGCTGCATCGCCTGCTACCGCTGCGTGCGTTACTACAAAGATTATGCAGACGGTCAGGATCTGGGCGTGTATGGCGCGCATGACAACGTCTACTTCGGTCGTCCGGAAGACGGTACGCTTGAAAGTGAATTCTCCGGTAACCTGGTAGAAATCTGTCCGACCGGCGTATTCACGGATAAAACCCACTCTGAACGTTACAACCGTAAATGGGACATGCAGTTTGCGCCAAGCATCTGCCAGCAGTGCTCCCTTGGCTGTAACACCAGCCCGGGTGAACGTTACGGCGAACTGCGTCGTATCGAAAACCGTTACAACGGTACCGTTAACCACTACTTCCTCTGCGACCGCGGTCGTTTCGGCTATGGCTATGTGAACCTGAAAGACCGTCCGCGTCAGCCGGTTCAGCGCCGTGGCGATGACGTCATTACCCTCAACGCTGAGCAGGCGATGCAGGGCGCGGCAGATATTCTGCGTCAGTCGAAGAAAGTGATCGGCATTGGCTCCCCGCGTGCCAGCATCGAAAGCAACTTCGCGCTGCGCGAGCTGGTTGGAGCGGAAAACTTCTACACCGGTATCGCCCAGGGCGAGCAGGAACGTCTCCAGCTGGTGCTGAAAGTGCTGCGTGAAGGCGGTGTTCACACGCCTGCGCTGCGCGAAATCGAATCCTATGATGCGGTTCTGGTGCTCGGGGAAGACCTGACGCAGACCGGCGCACGCGCGGCCCTGGCGGTTCGTCAGGCGGTGAAAGGCAAAGCACGTGAAATGGCAGCGGCGCAGAAAGTGGCTGACTGGCAGATTGCGGCCATCCTCAACATTGGTCAGCGCGCGAAGCATCCTCTGTTTGTGACTAACGTCGACAACACCCGTCTGGACGATATTGCGGCGTGGACCTACTGCGCGGCGGTTGAAGATCAGGCGCGTCTTGGCTTTGCCATTGCCCACGCGCTGGACAACAACTCACCGGCCGTTGAGCTGGATCGCGACCTGCAAAACAAGGTCGACGTGATTGTTCAGGCGCTGGCGGGGGCGAAGAAACCGCTGATTATTTCCGGTACCAACGCCGGTAGCGCTGAAATCATTCAGGCCGCAGCGAACGTTGCCAAAGCCCTGAAGGGACGCGGCGCTGACGTTGGTGTGACCATGATTGCCCGTGCGGTGAACAGCATCGGTCTGGGTATGATTGGCGGCGGCTCGCTGGAAGACGCGTTAAGCGAACTGGAATCCGGTGCCGCTGACGCCGTTGTGGTGCTGGAAAATGACCTGCATCGCCACGCTTCCGCCGCGCGTGTTGACGCCGCGCTCTCCAGAGCGCCGCTGGTGATGGTTATCGACCATCAGCGCACCGCGATCATGGACAAAGCGCATCTCGTACTCTCTGCGGCAAGCTTCGCAGAAAGTGACGGGACGGTGATCAACAACGAAGGCCGCGCACAGCGTTTCTTCCAGGTTTATGACCCGGCCTACTACGACAGCAACACCGTGATGCTGGAAAGCTGGCGCTGGCTGCACTCTCTGCACAGCACCGTGCAGAGCCGTGAAGTGGACTGGACGCAGCTCGACCACGTTATCGACGCGGTTGTTGAGAAACTGCCTCAGCTGGCGGGTATTAAAGATGCCGCGCCGGATGCAAGCTTCCGCATTCGCGGCCAGAAACTGGCGCGTGAGCCGCACCGCTACAGCGGTCGTACCGCGATGCGCGCCAACATCAGCGTGCACGAACCGCGTCAGCCGCAGGATAAAGACACCATGTTCGCCTTCTCGATGGAAGGGAACAACCAGCCGTCTGCGCCGCGTTCGCAAATCCCGTTTGCATGGGCACCGGGCTGGAACTCCCCGCAGGCATGGAACAAATTCCAGGCTGAAGTGGGCGGTCACCTGCGCCACGGCGATCCGGGCGTGCGTCTGATTGAAGCCTCCGAAACCGGTCTGGACTTCTTCACCACCGTTCCGGCGAGCTTCCAGGCGCAGGAAGGTCACTGGCGCATTGCACCGTACTACCATCTGTTCGGTAGCGACGAAATGTCCCAGCGTTCTCCGGTATTCCAGCAGCGTATGCCGCAGCCGTACATCAAGCTCAACCCGGCGGATGCCGCGAAGCTTGGCGTTAACGCGGGTGCGAACATTGCCTTTAGCTACGACGGCCAGACGATCAGCCTGCCGCTGATTATTTCTGAACGCCTGTCAGCAGGGCAGGTGGGTCTGCCGATGGGTATGCCTGGCATCGCGCCGGTCCTGGCGGGTGCGCATCTTGATAACCTTCAGGAGGCAAAAGCATGAGTTGGTTAACGCCGGATCTTATCGACATACTGCTGAGCATTCTGAAAGCGGTTGTGATTCTGCTGGTGGTCGTCACCTGCGGCGCGTTCATGAGCTTTGGTGAACGTCGTCTGCTCGGTCTGTTCCAGAACCGTTACGGACCGAACCGCGTGGGCTGGGGTGGTTCACTCCAGCTGGTCGCGGACATGATCAAGATGTTCTTTAAAGAGGACTGGGTTCCGCGCTTCTCGGACCGCGTGATCTTTACGCTGGCGCCGATGATCGCCTTCACCTCGCTGCTGCTGGCGTTTGCTATCGTTCCGGTCAGCCCGACCTGGGTGGTCGCTGACCTGAACATCGGCATTCTGTTCTTCCTGATGATGGCAGGCCTCGCGGTTTACGCGGTGCTGTTCGCAGGCTGGTCCAGTAACAACAAATACTCGCTGCTGGGTGCGATGCGTGCTTCCGCGCAGACGCTGAGCTACGAAGTTTTCCTGGGTCTCTCCCTGATGGGCGTGGTGGCGCAGGCCGGTTCATTTAACATGACCGACATCGTCAACAACCAGGCCGACATCTGGAACGTTATCCCGCAGTTCTTTGGGTTTATTACCTTTGCCATCGCGGGCGTGGCGGTGTGTCACCGTCACCCGTTTGACCAGCCAGAAGCCGAACAGGAACTGGCCGACGGTTACCACATTGAATATTCCGGTATGAAGTTCGGTCTGTTCTTCGTGGGCGAGTACATCGGTATCGTCACCATTTCGGCGTTGATGGTAACGCTGTTCTTCGGTGGCTGGCATGGCCCGTTCTTACCGCCGTTCATCTGGTTCGCGCTGAAAACCGCGTTCTTCATGATGATGTTCATTTTGATTCGCGCAGCGTTACCGCGTCCGCGTTATGACCAGGTAATGTCCTTCGGCTGGAAAGTGTGCCTGCCGCTGACGCTCGTCAACTTGTTGGTAACGGCGGCTGTCATTCTCTGGCAGCAGCCATAAGGGGCTTTGAGATCATGACCTTAAAAGAATTATTGGTAGGTTTCGGTACCCAGGTACGCAGTATCTGGATGATCGGCCTGCATGCGTTTGCCAAACGCGAAACCCGGATGTACCCGGAAGAGCCGGTATATCTGCCGCCGCGCTACCGTGGACGTATCGTGCTGACGCGCGACCCGGACGGTTCCGAGCGTTGCGTTGCCTGTAACCTGTGTGCGGTAGCGTGTCCGGTGGGCTGTATCTCTCTGCAAAAAGCAGAGACGGTAGACGGCCGCTGGTATCCTGAGTTCTTCCGCATCAACTTCTCACGCTGCATTTTCTGCGGTCTGTGTGAAGAAGCGTGCCCAACCACGGCGATTCAGCTGACTCCAGACTTTGAGCTGGGTGAGTACAAGCGTCAGGATCTGGTGTACGAGAAAGAGGATCTGCTGATTTCCGGTCCGGGCAAATACCCGGAATATAACTTCTACCGGATGGCGGGTATGGCAATCGACGGCAAAGATAAAGGCGAAGCAGAGAACGAAGCTAAGCCTATCGACGTCAAGAGCCTGTTACCGTAAGGAGAGGGCAATGGAATTCGCTTTTTATATCTGTGGCCTTATCGCCATCCTGGCTACGCTGCGAGTGATCACGCACACCAATCCGGTGCATGCGCTGCTGTATTTAATCATCTCGCTGCTGGCTATTTCCGGGGTGTTCTTTGCGCTGGGCGCGCACTTCGCCGGTGCGCTGGAAATCATCGTCTACGCCGGGGCCATCATGGTGCTGTTCGTGTTCGTGGTGATGATGCTCAACCTGGGCGGCTCTGAAATTGAGCAGGAACGTCAGTGGTTAAAACCGCAGGTGTGGATTGGCCCGGCGATTCTGTCGGCCATCATGCTGGCGGTGATTGTTTACGCCATTCTGGGCGTCAACGACCAGGGTATCGACGGGACGCCAATCAGCGCGAAAGCCGTGGGTATCACCCTGTTTGGTCCGTACGTTCTGGCGGTTGAGCTGGCCTCGATGCTGCTGCTGGCGGGTCTGGTTGTGGCCTTCCACGTTGGCCGCGAAGAGCGTGTCGGCGAGGTGCTGAGCAACCGCACTGACGACCGCGCGAAAAGAAAAACGGAGGAACGCGCATGATCCCCTTAACACATGGACTGATCCTCGCTGCGATTTTATTCGTTCTGGGCTTAACCGGTCTGGTTATCCGCCGCAATCTGCTGTTTATGCTGATCGGTCTGGAAATCATGATCAACGCTTCCGCGCTGGCCTTTGTGGTCGCCGGCAGCTACTGGGGCCAGACCGATGGTCAGGTGATGTACATTCTCGCCATCAGCCTCGCGGCTGCTGAAGCGAGTATTGGCCTGGCGCTGTTGCTACAGCTCCATCGTCGCCGCCAGAACCTGAACATCGATTCAGTAAGTGAGTTGCGTGGATGAACATGCTTGCCTTAACCATTATTTTTCCGCTGATTGGCTTCGTGCTGCTGGCGTTTTCTCGCGGCCGCTGGTCTGAGAATCTGTCTGCCACCGTGGGCATTGGCTCTATCGGCCTGGCTGCGCTGGTCACAGCGTATGCGGGTATCGACTTCTTTAACAATGGACGTCAGGCCTACAGCGTACCGCTGTGGAACTGGATGTCGGTCGGTAACTTCAACATCGGTTTCAACCTGGTGCTGGATGGTCTGTCTCTGACCATGCTCTCCGTGGTCACCGGCGTCGGCTTCCTGATCCACATGTTCGCCTCCTGGTACATGCGCGGTGAAGAGGGATACTCCCGCTTCTTCGCCTACACCAACCTGTTTATCGCCAGCATGGTGGTTCTGGTGCTGGCCGATAACCTGCTGCTGATGTATCTGGGCTGGGAAGGCGTGGGTCTGTGCTCTTACCTGCTGATCGGTTTCTACTACACCGATCCGAAGAATGGCGCAGCGGCCATGAAAGCGTTCGTCGTGACCCGCGTGGGTGACGTCTTCCTCGCTTTCGCGCTGTTCATTCTCTACAACGAACTGGGCACGCTGAACTTCCGCGAAATGGTGGAACTGGCGCCGGCGCACTTCGAAGCAGGCAACAACATGCTGTGGTGGGCAACGCTGATGCTGCTGGGTGGCGCCGTGGGTAAATCCGCGCAGCTGCCGTTGCAGACATGGCTGGCCGACGCGATGGCGGGTCCAACCCCTGTCTCCGCGCTGATCCACGCCGCGACCATGGTTACCGCCGGTGTCTACCTGATTGCGCGTACCCATGGCCTGTTCCTGATGACTCCGGAAATTCTGCATCTGGTGGGTATTGTCGGTGCGGTTACGCTGGTGCTGGCAGGCTTTGCCGCGCTGGTGCAGACCGACATCAAACGCGTTCTCGCGTACTCCACCATGAGCCAGATTGGTTACATGTTCCTGGCGCTGGGCGTTCAGGCGTGGGACGCAGCCATTTTCCACCTGATGACGCACGCGTTCTTTAAAGCGCTGCTGTTCCTCTCATCCGGTTCGGTTATCCTGGCCTGCCACCACGAGCAGAACATCTTCAAAATGGGCGGACTGCGTAAGTCCATCCCGCTGGTCTATGTCTGCTTCCTGGTGGGCGGCGCGGCGCTGGCGGCACTGCCGCTGATTACCGCGGGCTTCTTCAGTAAGGACGAAATCCTTGCGGGCGCCATGGCGAATGGTCATATCAATCTGATGGTTGCGGGTCTGGTCGGTGCGTTCATGACCTCCCTGTACACCTTCCGTATGATTTTCATCGTCTTCCACGGTAAAGAACAAATTCACGCTCACGCAGGGAAGGGGATTACCCACCACCTGCCGCTGATTGTGCTGCTGGTCCTGTCCACCTTCGTTGGCGCGATGATTGTGCCACCGTTGCAGGGTGTACTGCCGGCAACAACCGAGCTTGAGCACGGTCGCGTTCTGACGCTTGAAATCACCTCCGGCGTAGTGGCTATAGCGGGCATCCTGATTGCCGCATGGCTGTGGCTGGGCAAACGCACGCTGGTGACTGCCGTTGCCAACAGCGCGCCGGGCCGTCTGCTGGGCACCTGGTGGTACAACGCGTGGGGCTTCGACTGGCTGTACGACATGATCTTCGTGAAGCCGTTCCTGGGCATTGCGTGGCTGCTGAAGCGCGATCCACTGAACAGCCTGATGAATATCCCGGCGATCCTCTCTCGCTTTGCAGGTAAAGGCCTGCTGTTCAGCGAGAACGGTTATCTGCGCTGGTATGTGGCGTCCATGAGCATCGGTGCGGTTGTCGTACTGGCGCTGCTGATGGTGTTGCGTTGATCGTAAAGTGAATTTTATTCGAATTCGTTGAAAATCAGGCCCCTGCTGGGGGCCTTAAAAAGGAATGTAAATCGCCATGTTACTACCCTGGCTAATATTAATTCCCTTCATCGGCGGCTTCCTGTGCTGGCAGACCGAACGCTTTGGCGTGAAGATGCCGCGCTGGATCGCGCTGATCACCATGGGATTGACGCTCGCGCTTGGCCTGCAACTGTGGTTGCAGGGTGGCTACTCACTGACCCAGTCTGCGGGCCTTCCGCAGTGGCAGTCTGAGTTCATTCTGCCGTGGATCCCACGTTTCGGTATCACGATCCACCTCGCGATTGACGGTCTGTCGCTGCTGATGGTGGTGCTGACCGGTCTGCTCGGCGTTCTGGCGGTACTTTGCTCCTGGCGAGAAATCGAAAAATACCAGGGCTTCTTCCACCTGAACCTGATGTGGATCCTGGGCGGCGTGATCGGCGTGTTCCTGGCCATCGACATGTTCCTGTTCTTCTTCTTCTGGGAGATGATGCTGGTGCCGATGTACTTCCTGATCGCGCTGTGGGGCCATAAGGCGTCCGACGGTAAAACGCGTATCACGGCGGCCACCAAGTTCTTCATCTATACCCAGGCGAGTGGTCTGGTGATGCTGATTGCCATCCTGGCGCTGGTGTTTGTGCATTACAACGCGACCGGTGTCTGGACCTTCAACTACGAAGACCTGCTGAAGACCCCGATGTCCCACGGCGTGGAATACCTGCTGATGCTGGGCTTCTTTATCGCCTTCGCGGTTAAAATGCCGGTGGTTCCGCTGCATGGCTGGCTGCCAGACGCGCACTCTCAGGCGCCAACGGCAGGTTCCGTTGACCTGGCGGGCATCTTGCTGAAAACCGCGGCTTACGGTCTGCTGCGTTTCTCCCTGCCGCTGTTCCCGAACGCCTCCGCAGAGTTCGCGCCGATTGCCATGTGGCTGGGCGTGATCGGTATCTTCTACGGTGCATGGATGGCCTTCACGCAGTACGACATCAAACGTCTGATTGCTTACACCTCCGTTTCCCACATGGGCTTCGTGCTGATTGCCATCTACACCGGCAGCCAGCTGGCGTACCAGGGCGCGGTGATCCAGATGATTGCGCACGGCCTGTCCGCTGCCGGTCTCTTCATCCTGTGTGGTCAGCTGTACGAACGTCTGCATACCCGCGACATGCGTATGATGGGCGGTCTGTGGGGCAAAATGAAATGGCTGCCGGCGCTCTCGATGTTCTTCGCGGTGGCGACTCTGGGTATGCCGGGTACCGGTAACTTCGTCGGCGAGTTTATGATCCTGTTCGGCAGCTTCAACGTGGTACCGACGATCACCGTCATCTCCACCTTTGGTCTGGTGTTTGCCTCCGTGTACTCGCTGGCGATGCTGCACCGCGCTTACTTCGGTAAAGCGAAGAGTGAAATTGCTGCACTAGAATTGCCGGGGATGTCGCTGCGAGAGCTGTTCATCATCCTGCTGCTGGTCGTACTGCTGGTGCTGTTGGGCTTCTATCCGCAGCCGATTCTGGATACCTCGCACTCCGCGATGGGTAACATCCAGCAGTGGTTTGTTAATTCTGCTTCTACTACAAGGCCGTAATTCGCCATGACAATAACTCCACAACAACTGATCGCGCTGCTACCGCTGCTGATCGTCGGATTGACGGTGGTGGTTGTGATGCTCTCCATTGCGTGGCGACGCAATCACTTCCTGAATGCGACCCTGTCCGTTCTGGGTCTGAACGCTGCGTTAGTCTCCCTCTGGTTTGTTGGCCAGGCGGGAGCGATGGACGTCACGCCGCTGATGCGCGTTGACGGCTACGCCATGCTCTACACCGGTCTGGTGCTGCTGGCGAGCCTGGCAACCTGTACCTTTGCGTACCCGTGGCTCGAAGGGTACAGCGACAACAAAGAAGAGTTTTACCTGCTGGTACTGATTGCTGCACTGGGCGGCATTCTGCTGGCGAACGCGAACCACATGGCCGCGCTGTTCCTTGGTATTGAGTTGATCTCACTGCCGCTGTTCGGCCTGATTGGTTACGCCTTCCGTCAGAAGCGCTCTCTGGAAGCGGCTATCAAGTACACCATTCTGTCTGCTGCCGCGTCGTCGTTCCTGCTGTTCGGTATCGCGCTGCTGTATGCACAGACGGGTAACCTCTCCTTCCTGGCCATCGGTAAGAGCCTCGGCGACGGCATGATGCATGAGCCGCTGCTGCTGGCGGGTCTGGGCATGATGATTGTTGGCCTTGGCTTTAAACTCTCTCTGGTTCCGTTCCACCTGTGGACGCCAGACGTCTACCAGGGTGCGCCTGCACCGGTCTCTACCTTCCTGGCGACGGCGAGTAAAATCGCTATCTTCGGCGTGGTTATGCGTCTGTTCCTGTACGCCCCGGTGGGTGATAGCGAAGCGGTTCGCGTGGTGCTGGGCATTATCGCGTTCGTTTCTATCATCTTCGGTAACCTGATGGCGCTGAGCCAGACCAACATCAAGCGTCTGCTGGGCTACTCCTCTATCTCCCATCTGGGTTACCTGCTGGTGGCGCTGATTGCGCTGCAAAGCGGTGAGATGTCGATGGAAACCGTGGGTGTGTATCTGGCCGGTTACCTGTTCAGCAGCCTCGGCGCGTTCGGCGTGGTGAGCCTGATGTCCAGCCCGTACCGTGGCCCGGATGCAGATTCCCTGTTCTCCTACCGTGGACTGTTCTGGCACCGTCCGATTCTGTCTGCGGTAATGACCGTGATGATGCTCTCTCTGGCGGGTATCCCGATGACGCTGGGCTTTATCGGTAAGTTCTACGTGCTGGCCGTCGGTGTGCAGGCGGGTCTGTGGTGGCTGACGGCGGGTGTCGTTATCGGCTCCGCGATTGGTCTCTACTACTACCTGCGCGTAGCGGTGAGCCTGTACCTGAGCGCGCCTCAGCAGCTCAACCGCGATGCGCCGTCCAACTGGCAGTACAGCGCCGGCGGTATCGTGGTGCTAATCTCCGCGCTGCTGGTGCTGATCTTCGGTATCTATCCGCAGCCGCTGATTGATATCGTGCAGCGAGCGATGCCGCTGATGTAAAAATAAAAAACCCGCCTCGGCGGGTTTTTTATTGTTTTCTCCCTCTCCCCGTGGGAGAGGGCCGGGGTGAGGGCACCAGCCCGCACAGAGTAAAATATGCCCAGGGCGCTACGCTTGCAGGGCCTACGGGTCTTGTAGGTCGGGTAAGCGAAGCGCCACCCGACTAAGCTAACTGCTTCCTGCTTATAAGCGGCCCTTCAATCTTCTTCATCGAGCGGTCCAGCACCTCTTCAATCACCGACGATAGCTCATTTAGCTCAAACTTCGCCACATAGCCGTCCGCCTTCACTTTGCGAATATGATCTTCGTTCGCGTTGCCGGAAAGAGACGAGTGGATCACCACCGGAATATCTTTCAGTACCGGGTCGGTTTTGATTTTGCGCGTCAGCGTAAAGCCGTCCATCTCCGGCATTTCTAGGTCGGTCAATACCAGGGCAATCTTATCGGTAACGGGGACGCCCTCAGCCTGAGCCTGCGCGGCCAACTGAGTGATTTTCTCCCACGCGTCTTTGCCGGTGATATGCAGCTGGGCCGGGATCTCCATCGCCTGCAATCCCTTCTCCAGCATTGAGCGCGCCACTTTCGAATCTTCTGCAACAATCGCGACAGAGCCAGGCTTGATGTTAAATTTGGTGGTTTCCAGATGGGTGGCGTGCAGATCGTGGTTCGCCGGGGTGATGTCGTACAGGATCTGCTCCACGTCCAGCACCATCGCCAGATCGTTGGTATCCGTCTTTTCGTCCAGGCAGGCAATGCTGGTAATGTAGCGACCGCTGACGGCAGTTTCCGCAGCATGCACCTGCTTCCAGTCCAGACGCATGATGTTTTCCACCGATTCCACAGCAAACGCCTGCACGCTGCGGGCATATTCGGTGATCAGCAGGATGTTCAGCCCGGTGGCTGGCTTGCAGCCGGCGACGGCGGCCAGATCGATCACCGGGATCACCTGGTCGCGAATGTTCACCATCCCCATCAGTGGAGACTTCATTCCCGCCGGTTTGGTGAAGGTCGGCATCGGCACAATTTCGCGCAATTTGAACACGTTGATGCCGAACAGCTCGGATTTATTTTCGTTCAGAGAGGTGCCAAGACGGAACAGCAACAGTTCAAAACGGTTGGACAGGGTCAGGTTCGCCCTGTCATCTATATCTTTCTGGAAATTATCCATTCTACCCTCAAGAGAAATGCTGGCCTTTTAATCGTTATCGGCACGCTGAGGGAAAAATGAAGGACTAAACGCTGACCTGAGCAAAATCTTCCGCCAGCTCGCATGCCGGAAATACTTCCCGACACTCTGCCAGCAGGCTTTCAGCGCCGCGGACGTCATAGCGTGAGCTGACGTGAGTGACAATCAGTTCCCGGACGCCAGCCTCACGCGCCAGCTGCGCCGCCTGACGCGTTGAGCTGTGCCCCCGGCTGTTGGCTTTTTCTTCCATCGCCGCTTCCAGCGTCGCCTCATGCACCATCACATCCACACCCCCGGCAAGCCTGAGCGCCGAAGGGCAGGGGGCGGTATCCCCAAAAATAGCCAGTTTTTTGCCTGGCTGAGGCGGCGCGAGGTAATCCTGACCGTTGATGACGCGCCCGTCTTCCAGCGTGACGGTCTCGCCGTGCTTCAGACGCTGGAACAGCGGGCCAGGTTTCACCCCATCGGCCTGCAACGCGGCGGCGTTCAGCGCCCCGGGCTTGTCATGCTCCTCAACGCGATAGCCGTAGCATTCCACCGGATGGTTAAGCGGGTAAGCGCGCACCTGGTAATCTCCGTCATCGAACACCAGACCCTCGCCGATCTCCACCACCTCCAGCGGATAATCGGTCCACGAGCCGCTCAGGCGCAGCGTGGTTTCAACAAATTCCTGAATACCCGCGGGGCCATAAATGGTCAGCGGGTTAGCGTTACCGGCCATCGAACGGCTACACAGCAGGCCCGGCAGGCCAAACAGATGGTCGCCGTGTAGATGGGTGATAAATATTTTATCCACTTTCCCCGGGTGGTATGAGGTATGCAGCATCTGATGCTGCGTACCCTCGCCGCAGTCAAACAGCCACAGCCCACCGCGGGTAGGATGCTTAAGATCCAGCAGAATCGCCGTCACGTTTCGTGAGCGGGTTGGCACCCCGGCGGACGTACCCAGAAAAATCAGTTCCATAACGCAATCAGCCCTTTGCCGAATGGGAAGGGGTTTAGTATAACGTGATGAACCCCAGGAAGGAGAAACACATGATCCAGTGGCAAGATCTACACCACAGCGAACTGACCGTGCAGTCACTCTACGCCCTGCTCAAACTGCGCTGTGAAGTCTTCGTGGTTGAACAAACCTGCCCGTATCAGGATATCGACGGCGATGACCTGGTCGGCGAGAACCGGCACATCCTCGGCTGGCGCGATAACGAGCTGGTGGCGTATGCGAGGATTCTGAAAAGCGAAGAGGAATTTGACCCTGTCGTCATTGGGCGCGTCATTATCAGTGGCCGCGCGCGCGGTGAAAAGCTGGGCTATCAGCTGATGGAAAAAACGCTGGACGCATGCCAGAAACAGTGGCCGGACAAGGCGTTATACCTGGGCGCGCAGGCGCATTTGCAATCATTCTATGGCCATTTTGGTTTTACCCCGGTCACGGACATTTACGACGAAGATGGCATCCCACACATCGGCATGGCGCTCGAAGCGAAACAGGCGCAATAGCAAGACGTTGTCTATAGTTACCGGACTGGTGTACTAACATGGAGAAAAAAATGTCATTTCAATCCTGGGATACCCGAGTCGACGACGACCTGACGCTGCTAAGCGAAACGCTGGAAGAAGTGCTGCGCTCTTCAGGCGATCCTGCCGATCAGAAGTACATTGAGCTCAAAGCCCGCGCCGAGCAGGCGCTGCATGACGTGAAAAACCGCGTCAGTAACGCCTCGGACAATTACTACTACCGCGCCAAACAGGCGGTTTATCGTGCCGACGATTATGTGCATGAAAAACCGTGGCAGGGCATTGGGGTCGGTGCGGCCGTAGGGCTGGTGCTGGGTCTGCTGTTAGCCCGTCGTTAAGCCGGTAAACCACTCCCTACACGTGGGTACTGCTATTTATCGTCAGTACCCCGTATAATATAAGGCTTTAACAGGGAGAGGTTCGCGTGCACTCGATTTTCCTCGCGCTGCAAAGCCTGCGCACTCAGCTTGCGCAAGCATTGCCTGCTATACCCGGTTTACGCCATTTCGATGTCTCTTTCCCGTTAAACGACGCCTTCGATCCGCTGGCCTGGCTGGGTGTGCAGCGATGCTATCCTCAGTTTTACTGGCAACAGCGCAGCGGCGATGAAGAACTTGCCGCGCTCGGAAGCCTCGCCCAGTTTGATTCTCTGGCTTCGGCCTCGCGGTTTTTGCACGCCCATGACGTAGCCAATGACACCCGTATCTGCGGCCTGAACGCCTTCAACCCGGCGCAGGGCAAGCTGTTTTTACCGCGCCTTCTCTGGCGACGGTCTGGCGGGGTCGCCACGCTGCGTCTGCAACTGTGGAGCGAAACGTCGCTGCGGGAAGATGCCCGTGAGGGTCTGAATTTTGTCGATAACCTGCGCGACGCCGCGCCGATCCGCCCGTTGTCCGTGCAGATTGTGCAGGAAACCCATCATCCGGAAAAACCGGACTGGCTGGCGTTGATTCGTCAGGCGACGGATACCCTTGCTCGCGGCGATTTTGAGAAAGTGGTGCTCGCACGTGCTACAGACGTTCAGTGCCAGCAGCCCGTGAACGCCATCGCGCTGATGGCTGCCAGCCGCGCGCTAAACCTCAACTGCTATCATTTTTGTATGGTCTTTGACGCCAGCAATGCCTTCCTCGGCTCGACGCCCGAGCGGCTGTGGCGGCGACGCGGCACGCTGCTGCGCACTGAAGCGCTGGCAGGCACCGTCGCCAGCCATTCTGACGATAAGCAGGCCCAGCGTCTGGGCGACTGGCTGATGAACGACGATAAAAATCAGCGGGAAAATATGCTGGTGGTGGAAGATATCTGCCAGCGTCTTCAGCACCATACCCGGACGCTGGAGATCCTGCCGGCGCAGGTGCTGCGTCTGCGCAAGGTGCAGCATTTACGCCGCTGTATCTGGACCGAACTTAAACAGCCTGACGACGAACAGTGTCTGCATATTTTGCAACCGACGGCGGCGGTGGCCGGGCTGCCGCGACAGGCGGCCCGAGAATTTATTGCGAAAGTCGAGCCGTTTGACCGGGAGTGGTACGCCGGTTCGGCGGGCTATTTATCGCGCGATCAGAGCGAATTCTGTGTGGCATTACGCTCCGCCCGCGTTCACAACGCTGCGCTGCGTCTTTATGCGGGGGCGGGCATCGTCAGCGGCTCCGATCCTGAGCAGGAGTGGCAGGAGATCGAAAACAAGGCCGCCGGGCTGCGTTCCCTTCTCCTAAGGGATTAATACTGATTCGTGCAATCCCGATTCATATCAAAATTCTGACTTTTTCTATTATTTATACTGTGTCGCATTCTTGATACTGGACAATCTCATGTCAGTAAGTTCTTTTAACCGACGCTGGGCGGCGGTGATCCTTGAAGCCCTGACCCGTCATGGTGTCAGGCATGTGTGTATTGCCCCGGGCTCTCGCTCCACGCCGCTCACCCTTGCTGCCGCGGAAAACCGGGCTTTTATTCACCACACCCATTTTGATGAGCGTGGTCTGGGCCATCTGGCGCTCGGGCTGGCGAAAGTCAGTAAAGCGCCCGTGGCGGTGATCGTCACCTCCGGCACGGCGGTGGCGAACCTCTATCCGGCGCTGATAGAAGCGGGATTAACCGGCGAAAAGCTGATTTTACTCACCGCCGACCGTCCCCCGGAACTTATCGACTGCGGCGCTAACCAGGCGATTCGTCAGCCTGGCATTTTTGCCTCGCATCCTTCACAGACGGTCTCGTTGCCGCGCCCCACCCAGGACATTCCCGCCAGCTGGCTGGTCTCAACCCTCGACCACGCCATGAACGCACTGCGCAGCGGCGGGCTACACATTAACTGCCCGTTTGCCGAGCCGCTGTACGGTGAAATGAACGATACTGGCCTCGTCTGGCAACAGCAGCTGGGAGACTGGTGGGAGAGCGAAAAACCCTGGCTGCGCGAGCAGACGCATCTGGAAAGCGCTAAACAGCGCGACTGGTTCTTCTGGCGTCAGAAGCGCGGCGTGGTGATAGCCGGGCGGATGAGTGCGGCGGAAGGTAAGCTTGCGGCGGAGTGGGCACAAACGCTTGGCTGGCCGCTGATTGGTGACGTGCTTTCCCAGACGGGCCAGCCGCTGCCCTGCGCCGACCTCTGGCTGGGGAACGCGAAAGCGGTCACCGAGCTGGCGCAGGCGCAGATTGTCGTCCAGCTGGGATCGAGCCTGACGGGGAAGCGTCTGCTCCAGTGGCAGGCCACCTGTACGCCTGAAGAGTACTGGCTGGTGGACCCGCTCGAAGGACGCCTTGACCCGGCGCACCATCGTGGCCGCCGCCTGGTGAGCGATATTAACAGCTGGCTGGAATTGCATCCGGCGGAAAAACGCAAACCCTGGGCGGTGGAGATCCCGGCGCTGTCACGTCAGGCGTGGGAACTCACCAAAGCGCAGTGCGAGGCGTTCAGTGAAGCCGGGCTGGCGCACCGTATCCGCAAATATCTTCCCGAGCAGGGACAACTTTTTGTCGGTAACAGCCTGGTGGTGCGCCTGATTGACGCCTTTTCGCAGCTGCCGGCGGGTTATCCGGTGTACAGCAACCGGGGCGCGAGCGGCATTGACGGCCTGATCTCCACCGCCGCTGGCGTACAGAGGGCCAGCGCGAAATCCACGCTGGCGATTGTGGGGGATCTCTCAGCCCTCTACGATCTCAACGCGCTGGCGCTCCTGCGTCAGGCGTCGGCCCCGTTCGTGCTGATTGTTGTGAACAATAACGGCGGGCAGATTTTCTCGTTGCTGCCGACGCCGCAAAGCGAGCGTGAGCGCTTCTATCTGATGCCGCAAAACGTGCAGTTCGAACACGCCGCCGCCATGTTCAGCCTTAAATACCATTGCCCGGAAAACTGGGACGCGCTGGAGACGGCGCTGAACACCGCCTGGCGGCAGCCTGGCGCGACGCTCATTGAACTGGTGGTAAACGATGCTGACGGCGCGCAGAAGCTGCAACATCTGCTGGCGCAGGTGAGTCACCTGTGATCCTCGCAGGCGTCACCCAGCCAGGAAATCCAGGCTACCCCTGGCTGGTTTTCCTGCACGGTTTTTCCGGCGACTGTCGCGAGTGGCAGGCTGTCGGGGCGTCGCTGCATGACTACCCCCGGCTCTACCTTGACCTGCCCGGGCACGGTGGTTCAGGGGATACGGACGTGACGGGGTTTGCAGAGGTGAGCGATTTGCTCACGCACACCCTTTTTAGTTACAACATACTAAAGTACTGGCTGATAGGGTACTCCCTCGGCGGCCGCATTGCGATGTTCCATGCCTGCCAGCATCCAGCGGGGTTAGATGGGGTTATTGTGGAAGGTGGACACCCGGGCCTGCAAGACCCCGATGCGCGCCAGGCGCGGCTGACCTCTGACCGCCGCTGGGCATCACGTTTACGCAGTGAGCCGCTGGAGGCCGTCTTTGCCGACTGGTATCAACAGCCGGTCTTTGCCTCCCTTACTGATGAACAGCGCAAGGCGCTGATCGCGCTGCGCAGCCGGAACAACGGCCCGAGGCTGGCAGAGATGCTGGAAGCCACCTCGCTTGCCGTTCAGCCTGATTTACGTCCCGCGCTCACCGCGCGTGATTTTTCTTTTGACTATCTCTATGGCGAACGTGACGGGAAGTTTGCAGCTATCGCCGCTGAACTTAACGCCACGCGTCATGCTATCCCTCACGCCGGACACAACGCCCACCGGGACAACCCGGAAGCGGTTGCCGCGAGTCTGGCTCAGATACTGCGTTATCGAACAAAGGACACGCTATGATCTATCCTGATGAACACATGCTTTACGCGCCGGTTGAATGGCAGGACTGCTCCGAAGGCTACACCGACATTCGTTACCACAAATCCGCCGATGGTATCGCCAAAATCACCATCAACCGTCCACAGGTGCGCAACGCGTTTCGTCCGTTGACCGTAAAAGAAATGATCCAGGCGCTGGCGGATGCCCGCTATGACGACACTGTCGGCGTTATCATCCTCACCGGGGAAGGGGAGAAAGCCTTCTGCTCCGGCGGCGATCAGAAAGTCCGCGGTGACTACGGCGGATACCAGGATGATGCGGGCACGCACCACCTGAACGTGCTGGATTTCCAGCGCCAGATCCGCACCTGTCCAAAACCGGTGGTCGCGATGGTGGCAGGGTATTCCATCGGCGGCGGTCACGTGCTGCACATGATGTGTGACCTGACGATCGCGGCGGAAAATGCCATTTTCGGTCAGACTGGCCCGAAAGTCGGCTCTTTCGACGGCGGCTGGGGCGCGTCCTATATGGCGCGCATTGTCGGCCAGAAAAAAGCCCGCGAAATCTGGTTCCTGTGCCGCCAGTACAACGCGCAGGAAGCGCTGGATATGGGGCTGGTCAACACCGTGGTGCCGATCGCCGATCTGGCAAAAGAGACCGTGCGCTGGTGTCGCGAAATGCTGCAAAACAGCCCAATGGCGCTGCGCTGCCTGAAAGCGGCCCTCAACGCCGACTGTGACGGTCAGGCGGGCCTTCAGGAGCTGGCAGGTAACGCCACCATGCTGTTCTATATGACCGAAGAGGGTCAGGAAGGGCGCAACGCGTTCAACGAAAAACGCCAGCCAGACTTCAGCAAATACAAACGGAACCCGTAATGCGTCGCGCGCAGGTTTACCGCTGGCAGATACCGATGGACGCGGGCGTGGTGCTGCGTGAACGGCGGTTAAAAACCCGTGACGGCTTTTTCATGAATCTCCGGCAGGGCGAGCGGGAAGGGTGGGGCGAAATCGCCCCGCTTCCAGGCTTTAGCCTGGAAACGCTCGACGAGGCGCAGGCCGCGCTGATGGCCTGGACGCACGCCTGGCGCGAGGGAGAAGATCCGGCGCTGCCGGACGTTCCTTCCGTCGCGTTCGGCATCAGCTGCGCGCTGGCAGAGCTGGACGGCAGTTTGCCGGAGGCGGCGAACTATCGCGCCGCGCCGCTCTGTACTGGCGATCCGGATGAACTTTTCGCGCTCCTTTCCGCGATGCCTGGCGAGAAGGTGGCGAAAATAAAGGTCGGCCTGTACGAAGCGGTGCGCGACGGGATGGTGGTTAATCTGTTACTGGAAGCCATTCCCGATCTGCACCTGCGCCTGGACGCCAACCGCGCCTGGACACCGCTCAGGGCGCAGCAGTTTGCGAAGTACGTCAACCCGGCGTACCGCAGCCGCATCGCGTTTCTCGAAGAGCCGTGCAAAACGCGCGACGACTCTCGCGCCTTCGCCCGGGAAACCGGCATCGCCATCGCCTGGGATGAGAGCCTGCGCGAAGCCGATTTCGCGTTTGCCGCCGAGCCGGGCGTCAGGGCCGTGGTGATTAAGCCAACGCTGACCGGCAGCCTCGACAAGGTGCGCGAGCAGGTTGCGGCGGCCCATGCCGCAGGGCTGACGGCGGTGATCAGTTCATCCATCGAATCCAGCCTCGGCCTGACGCAGCTGGCGCGCATCGCTGCATGGTTAACGCCGGACACCGTTCCCGGTCTCGATACGCTAAACCTGATGCAGGCCCAGCTGATTCGCCAGTGGCCTGGCAGCACCTTGCCGTGCCTCGACGTCGGGGCGCTGGAGCCATTGCGATGAGTTTTACCGACTGGCCGTGGCGGCACTGGCGCACCCGGCGTGCCGATAAACCCGCGCTGCGTTTAGACGATGTAACGCTCAGTTGGACTCAGCTGGGCAAGCGTATCGATCGTCTGGCAGCCGGTTTTCAGTCTCAGGGCGTTGCTGACGGTGACGGCGTCATGCTGCTCGCCCACAACCACCCGCAGACCCTGCTGGCCTGGCTGGCGCTGCTTCAGTGCGGCGCCCGCATTTTGCCGGTGAACCCTCAGCTTCCCCGTCCGCTGCTGGACGTCCTCCTGCCGCAGATGACCCTGCGTTTTGCGCTGGTGCTTAACGGTGAGTATGACGGTCTGCCCGCGCTGGTATTAAGAGAGGGCGAGGGGCAGGGGGGCGTGACGTGGCGGGCAGAACGACTGGCCTCAATGACGCTCACCTCCGGCTCCACCGGTTTGCCAAAAGCGGCGGTGCACACCTGTGCCGCTCACCTTGCCAGCGCAAAAGGGGTGCTGGCGCTGATGCCTTACGGCGAAAGCGACGACTGGCTGCTCTCTCTGCCGCTGTTTCACGTCTCCGGTCAGGGGATTTTGTGGCGCTGGTTACAGGGCGGAGGCCGTCTCACCGTACGCGAAAAACAGCCGCTTGAGCAGGCGCTACAGGGCTGTACCCACGCCTCGCTGGTGCCAACGCAGCTGTGGCGACTGCTTAATTCACACCATCCCGTCGCGCTGAAAGCCGTGCTGCTCGGCGGGGCGGAAATCCCCGTTGCGCTGACCGAACAGGCGCGCGAGCAGGGGATCCGTACATTCTGCGGCTACGGTCTGACCGAGTTCGCCTCCACCGTCTGCGCCAAAGAGGCCGACGGCGCGCCGGACGTGGGCAGCGCGCTGCCGGGCAGAGACGTTCAGGTGGTAAACGGTGAAGTCTGGATCCGGGCGGAAAGCATGGCGGCGGGCTACTGGCGAGACGGCGCATTATTGCCGCTGGTCAATGCGCAGGGCTGGTTCGCCACCCGGGATCGCGGCGAGTGGCATGACGGGCGCCTGACCATTCTGGGCCGAATGGACAATCTCTTTTTCAGCGGCGGAGAAGGGATCCAGCCGGAAGCGCTGGAGCGCGTTATCGCCACGCATCCGCAGGTAAGCCAGGCGTTTGTCGTTCCGCTGGATGATGCCGAGTACGGGCAACGCCCGGTGGCGGTGGTGGAATGCGAGCCGGGCACGGATATCACGCTGCTGCCGGAGTGGGTTCAGGGCAGGCTGGCGCGCTTTGAGCAGCCGGTACACTGGCTGGCGCTGCCGTCAGAACTGAAAAATGGCGGGATTAAAATCTCCCGCCAGGCGTTAAAGCAGTGGGTCAATGCCCTGTTGAGGGGCTAATCAGCCGATATCCGGCTGCGGTTTGTGCTGGCGTCGGCGGATCCAGCGCAGCACCGGCGGCACGACAATCACCATAATCGCCATTGCCAGCAGGATCTTCGTTACGCTGCTCTCCCACAGGATCCCCATGTTGCCGTTGCTGATGGAGAGGGCGCGGCGCAGGTTCTGCTCCAGCATTTCCCCCAGCACAAACCCTAAAATCAGCGGCGACATCGGGAAGTGCATCTTGCGCAGAATGTAGCCCAGCACGCCGAGCAGCACCATCAACACCAGGTCGAAGGTGGTGCTGTGCACCGCGTACACCCCAACCGCAGAGACGGCGGCGATGGCCGGGACCAGGAACCACAGGGGAATGGTCAGCATGCGGGTGAACAGGCCGATCAGCGGGATGTTCATTACCAGCAGCATCACGTTGGCGATCAGCAGGGCGGCAATCAAACCCCAGACGATATCGGGCTGCTCGGTAAACATCGCCGGACCCGGGGTGATGTTATAGAGCGTCAGCGCGCCCATCATTACCGCCGTGGTGCCGGAGCCCGGCACGCCGAGGGTCAGCATCGGGATAAACGAGCCGCAGGCCGAGGCGTTATTCGCCGCCTCCGGCGCCGCCACGCCGCGGATATCGCCTTTGCCGAAGCTGTCGCTGTTGCCGCTCAGCTTTTTCTCGGTCATGTAGGTGATGGCGCTGGCGATAGTCGCCCCCGCGCCGGGCAGAATGCCGACGAAGAAACCGATCACCGACGAACGCAGGGTGGCACCCACACACTGCGCCCCCTCTTTGGCATTAAAGAGCATACGTCCGGTTTTACGCACCAGCGTCTGCCCGCTGCTGGTATGTTCCAGCATCAGTAAGATTTCTGAGACAGAGAACAGACCAATCACCACGACGATAAACTGCACGCCGTCGGAGAGATGAACGCTGTCGAAGGTAAAACGATAAACCCCGGTGTTGGCATCCACGCCGACGGTGGCCAGACTGAGGCCAATCAACGCAGACAAAAACGACTTCAGCGGATTCTGCGCCATCATGCTGCCGAGACAGGCGATAGCGAACACCATCAGGGCAAAATACTCGGCCGGACCAAACGCCAGCGACCACTGGGCCAGCGCCGGGGCGAAGAGGATGATGCCGCCAATGGCGATCAGGGAGCCAAAGAACGAGCTGACGGCGGAAATAGAGAGCGCCACGCCGCCGCGTCCCTGCTGCGCCATTGGATAGCCATCCAGCGCGGTCATAATGGCGGCGGCATCGCCGGGCACGTTAAGCAGAATCGAGGAAATACGCCCCCCGTATTCGCAGCCGATATAAACCGTCGCCAGCAGGATCAGCGCCGATTCCGCAGGCAGGTGCAGCGCAAAGGCCAGCGGCAGTAAAATCGCCACGCCGTTGATAGGTCCAAGGCCCGGCAGCAGGCCGACGATGGTCCCGACGAAACAGCCGATCAGGGCGATCACCAGGTTTTCCGGGGTCATCGCTACCGCGAACCCCTGAGAGAGATAGATCCAGGTATCCATAGCGTGCTCCGTTAGTTAAACCATGCGCCAAGCGGCAGGGTCACGTCCAGCAGGCGGTCGAAGGCGTACCAGAGTAAAATGCCCAGTACGACCCCGGAGATCCCCGCCGCAGGCAGCGAGGCGTTAAATAGTATGCCAATCACCATCGTCAGCAGGGCGGTGGCAATCGGGAAGCCGAGCCATTCAAAGCCCCACGCGTACATCAGCAGGACAATCACCATTACCAGCAGACGTTGCAGCGTTCGGCGTGGCGGCCACTCCACGGTATCCGGATGGCGCAGCAGCAGCGCTACCGAGCAGAGCAGCATCAGGCCGACAATGCCGACGGGAAAGGGGCGTGGCCCCACGGGTTCATAGCTGTATTCGCTGTGGATCTGCCAGGCGACGAACATGCCGCCAATGCAGAGCAGCAGCCATATCCCGGCAAAAATGCGATCGCTCATAGCGCCTCCGGTTATTTCGCCAGACCAAAGGCTTTCGCCTGTACGCGGTAGTCATTCACCTGTTTTTTGACATACTCGTCCAGCTGCTTGCCGTTCAGGTTGAACTCAAACAGCCCGCGCAGATCGCGCTGTTTTTTGAACTCCTCGGTTTGCTGAAGTTTTGCGAAGGTATCCACCCACCACTGGTATTCGGCGTCGGTCACTTTTGGCCCGACGAAGAAGCCGCGGATGATCGGCCAGACCAGGTTATAACCCTGCTCTTTGGCGGTTGGGACGTCTGCCAGCTGGCCCGGCAGACGGTTTTCTGAGAAGACCGCCAGCACGCGGATCTTATCCCCGCTCAGGTAGGGCACCATTTCGCTGAGATCGCCCGATACCGCCTGGACGTGATTGCCCATCAGCGCCGTCACCGGCTCGCCGCCGCCTTCAAAGGCCACGTAACGCATCTTGTGCGGATCCACTTTGGCCTGCTGCGCCAGCAGCGCGGCTTTCATCCAGTCCTGGCTGCCGATAGAGGCGCCTGCGCCAATGACCACGCTGTTCGGATCTTTTTCCATGGCGGTAAGCAGATCTTTGAGGGATTTCCACGGAGAGTCCGCGCGCACGGCGATCATGCCGTAATCGGTGCCTACGGTGGCGAGCCAGCGCACGTCATTCACGTCATAACGACCAAATTTCCCCTGTGACAGATTCAGCAGCGAACCGCCGGAGAAGGCCACCACGGTGCCCGCTTCGGCAGGGCGCTGGGCGACGATGGCGTTATAGGCTACCGCGCCCACGCCGCCGGGCATGTAGGTAACGCGCATCGGTTTCTCAATGGCCTTCGTCTCCAGCAGGCTGACCTGAATCAGCTTACAGGTCAGGTCGAAATCGCCGCCGGGTTTGGCCGGGGCGATACATTCGGTACGGGATGGCGCGTCCTGCGCCTGGACGACAGAGGCACTCAACAGCAATACGCTTGCAGCAAGGGTAGAAAGTAATTGTTTTTTCATCGTTTATCCTCACGCCGGAGAACCGGGAGTACGGGTACGGGTGTCTTTTTTCTGATTATGTGAACCACCTTGTAGCGGTTCCGTTGCGTGATTGTTAAAACAATAACCTTTCATTTCCCTTTCACTGCGACACCAACTTTACAGGATGTGATATGCGTCTCTTACTGGCGGAAGATAATCGTGAGCTGGCTCACTGGCTGGAAAAAGCGCTGGTACAAAACGGATTTGCCGTGGATTGCGTCAACGATGGACGGGCGGCCGATCATCTTTTGCAGGGAGAAAACTATGCCGTCGCGATCCTTGATATCGGCATGCCCGGTTTCGACGGGCTGGAGGTGGTGCATCGGCTGAGAAAGCGCGGGCAGACGTTGCCCGTGCTGTTTCTTACCGCCCGCAGCAACGTGGCAGACAGGGTTAAGGGGCTGAATGCCGGGGCGGATGACTACCTGCCGAAACCGTTCGAGCTGGAGGAGCTTGATGCCCGCCTGCGTGCGCTGCTGCGCCGCAGTGAAGGGCGAACCCAGGAGCGCCAGCGGCTGGGAGAGCTGGAGTACGATGATGAAGGCTTTTTTCTGCTGCGCGATGAACCCCTTTCCCTCACGCCGCGCGAACTCTCTTTGCTGAAGGTGCTGATGCACCGTCGGACCCGTCCCGTCTCCCGGCAACAGCTTTTCGACCAGGTGTTCAGCCTGAACGACGACGTCAGCCCCGAGAGCATCGATCTCTATATTCACCGTCTGCGTAAGAAGCTGACCGGCAGCGGCGTGCGGATCACCACCCTCCGGGGGCTGGGCTACGTGCTGGAGTGCGGCGATGAAGTGGGTTAAGCCGCAGTCGCTTTACCTGCAACTTTTGCTTTTTCTGGGTTTGCCGCTGCTGCTGTTATGGGGACTGTCAGCCTTTAACAGCTACGTTAGCGCGCTACAGGCGGCGACGCAGGCCTATGACCGCACGCTGTTATCCTCGGCGCGCACGGTGTCAGAGCGGCTGGTGGTGCACAACGGCAAGCTCCAGGTGAACGTGCCGTGGGTCGTGCTCGACAGCTTCGAGCTGAACATGAACGATCGCCTCTACTACAAGGTCGTGGACCCTGACGGGCGGACGATCTCCGGCTATGACGATCTGCCGAATATGCCCCCCTCCACGTCGCGCACCTCCCACTATCCGGCGCTGGCGTGGTTTTATCATACCGAGTATCGCGGGCAGGCGATCCGCGTGGCGAAGCTGCTCCAGCCGGTTAACGAGGAGAGTGTGTTCGGCATGGCGGAAATCTACGTCGCCGAAACGTTGCAGTCGCGGCGCTATCTGGCCACTCAGCTGCTGTTTTCCTCGCTCGTGTCGCAGGGGCTGCTGGTGCTGCTGACGCTGGTCCTGACCGCGTGGCTGCTGCGTCGCGTGCTGCGCCCGATGCGGCAGCTCTCTTCGCTGATGGTGCGCCGTGAGCCCGGGCTACTGGCCCCGCTGCCGGAGCTGCTGCCCTGGTCGGAAACGCGGCTGCTGATTGTGGCATTTAACCGCTATATCGACAGGTTACGCGGCGTGCTTTCGCGACAGGCGCGCTTTAATGCTGACGCCTCACACCAGCTCAAAACGCCGCTGGCGGTGCTGAAAACCCAGGTATCGGTTGCCCTGACGCGTAACGATCCGGCCCTGTGGCAGGAGAGCTTACGGGCGATGAACGTCACGCTGGATAACACCATCGTGCTGACAGAAAGGCTGTTGCAGCTTTCAGCGGTGAAGCGAAAAGAGCAGGGGGAGCGACAGTTTGCCCCTGTCGATCTGGTGCAGGTGGTGCAAAACTGCTGCTTTTCCCGGCTGGCGCAGGCGCGCAGCAAGGGTATCGATCTCGGTTATGACGGCGTACAGCAGCCTGTAATGATTGAGGGTGATGACGTGCTGCTGGGTGAACTCTGCGCCAACCTGCTGGAGAACGCGATCAAATACACGCCGGAGCAGGGCATCGTGACGGTGTACCTGCGCACGGCTAACGATGCCGTTGAGCTGAGCGTGGAGGACAGCGGACCGGGTATTGCTGAAGACCAGATCTCCCAGGCCATGCTGCCGTTTCATCGTCTGGAAAACGTGGGTGATGCCGCCGGGTCCGGCATTGGCCTGGCGCTGGCTAACGATATTGCCCGCCTGCACCGCAGCCATCTTCAGCTGATGCCCAGTGAAAATCTGGGTGGGCTGAGCGTGAAAATGCGCTTTCTGATGCTGATATAAATGCCGATATTATCAAATCGTTACAAACTAATTGCCTGCCGCACGCGGAGTCCATTGATCACACAGGCAGGCAGGTTAAAATCTCGCGGTTTTTGGACATCTCTGAATAAATTGTGCGGGATCACGACAATGAAAAAAGTGGCATTAATGGGCTTAAGCGGCCTGATGTTTGTTTCAGCAGCGGCAAACGCAATTTCCTTCAACGGCTCGGCGGGACAAGATTATACCCATCTGGGCTTCGGTCTTGGCACGGACAGCGCAGGCCTGGCAATGACCGGCGGCTGGACGCATAACGACGACGACGGCGATGCGGCAAGCCTGGGCCTCGGCTTCAACGTGCCGTTGGGTCCCTTCCTGGCGACCGTCGGGGGTAAAGGCATTTACACCAACCCGAACGACGGCGACGAAGGCTACGCGGCGGCAGTGGGCGGCGGCTTGCAGTGGAAAATTGGCGACAGCTTTGGCCTGTTCGGTGAGTACTACTACTCCCCGGATTCCCTCTCCAGCGGCATCGACAGCTATCAGGAAGCTAACGCCGGCGCGCGCTGGACCATCATGCGTCCAATCACCATCGAAGCGGGTTATCGCTATCTGAACCTGGCCGGTAAAGACGGCAACCGCGACAACGCCCTGGCAGACGGCCCGTACGTTGGCGTTAGCGCCGGTTTCTAATCCTCTCGGCGCGGCGTTCAGTCGCGCCAGTTTCTCTCTTCCCCCGGTCTTTGATTGCGCTATAGTGTTTTGACCATTGAAATGGGAGAACACAATGATAAACGTGGAAATGTTATCCACTGGCGACGAAGTGCTTCATGGGCAAATCATTGATACCAATGCCGCCTGGCTCGCCGATCTCTTCTTTGAGCAAGGATTACCGTTAACGCGCCGCAACACCGTAGGTGACAACCTTGAGTCGCTGGTCAACGTTCTGCGCGAGCGCAGCGAACGCTGCGACGTGCTGATTGTGAACGGCGGGCTGGGACCTACCAGCGACGATCTCAGCGCGCTGGCCGCCGCCACGGCCAAAGGCGAAGGCCTGGTCCTGCATGAGGCGTGGCTGGCGCAGATGGAGCGCTTTTTCTCCGGGCGTGGCCGCGTGATGGCCCCCAGCAACCGCAAGCAGGCTGAAATTCCCGCCAGCGCGGAACTGATTGATAACCCGGTCGGCACCGCCTGCGGGTTTGCCGTTCAGTTGAACCGCTGCCTGATGTTCTTCACTCCGGGCGTGCCGTCGGAATTTAAAGTGATGGTCGAGCAGCAGATCCTGCCGCGCCTGCGCGCGCGCTTTACGCTGCCTGAACCGCCGCTGTGCCTGCGTCTGACCACCTTTGGTCGCTCGGAAAGCGATCTGGCTCAGAGCCTCGATCACCTGCAACTGCCTCCCGGCGTGTCGATGGGCTATCGCTCCTCCATGCCGATTATTGAACTGAAGCTGACCGGACCGGCGTCAGAGAAAGCCGCTATGCTGGCACTGTGGCCGGAAGTGCGGCGCGTCGCCGGGGAAAGCCTGATTTTCGAAGGCACGGAAGGGCTGCCGGCGCAGATCGCAGCGCATTTGCAGTCCCGCCAGCTGAGCGTGACGTTAAGCGAGCAGTTTACCGGTGGGCTTCTGGCGCTTCAGCTTACCCGGGCGGGTGCGCCGCTGCTGGCCAGTGAAGTGGTGCCGTTCCAGCAGGAGACGCTGGCGCAGACGGCGCGCTGGGCATCCGAGCGCAGAGTGAAGCATTTCGCCGGACTGGCGCTGTTTGTGGGCGGGCTGGATGAGGAGCACCTCAACTTTGCCCTGGCAACGCCGGAAGGAACGCACGCCCTGCGCGTCAGGATGAGCATTACCCGCCACAGCCTGGCCGTACGTCAGGAGGTGTGCGCGATGATGGCGCTGAACATGCTGCGCCGCTGGCTGAACGGGAAAGAGGTCGCCAGTGAGCACGGCTGGATCAACGTCGTGGAATCGCTGTTCGTAGAGTGAGAGTGTGCCGGGGCAGTGTCCCCGGCAACGGTTACGCCAGCGCTTTTGCCAGCAAGGTAATGGGATGTTCACAGCGTTTGCTGGTGGACATCTCGATCTGCCACTTGCAGGTTTCACAGTCCGTCACCACGATATCTGCGCCGCTCTCTTCAATCTGCCGGAACAGCGGCGCGCCAATGGCCTGTGACGTTGGGTAGTTTTCACGCTTGAATCCGTAGGTGCCAGCGATGCCGCAGCAGCGTGAGTCCAGCACCGTCAGCTCCAGCCCCGGGATCAGCCGCAGCAGCTCAAGCGTATAGATCGACCAGCCCATCTTCTCCATATGACATGGCGTGTGATATACCACCTTCAGCGGCAATTTGCCCAGCGGTAACGTCTGCCCGCTGTCCAGTTTGCGCCAGAGAAAACGGGTCGCCAGCTCAATGTGCTCGCGCAGGCCGGTGTTATCCACATCCAGCAGATGCGGATATTCATCGCGCAGCGTGAAGGTACAGGTTGACGACGTCGCCAGTACCGGTATCCCTTTGTCGACGATCGCCTCACGTAAAGAGGTGACGTTGCTGCTCGCCTGCTTGCGCGCTTTGTCGATGAAACCGTTGGCAATCAGCGGAACGCCGCAGCACTTTTCTTTGCTCAGCAGCTGAACGCCCGTCCCCATGGGGTTCAGCACTTTCAGCAGGTCTTTTCCCAGCTGCGGATGGTTGTAGTTCACGTAGCAGCCGTGGAAGAAGGCGACCTGCTCAGCGAACTGCGCCTGTTCTGCCGCCACGGATTTATACCAGCGGCGGAAGGTGCCGTGAGAATATTTCGGCAGACTGCTGTGATGGTCGATTTTGAGCGTCGCATCCAGCAGCCTGCGCACCGGCTTCAGGGCGGTGGCGGCATTGACGGCCGGTGCGAAAGGCGTCGAGAGGCTGCCCATTAGATCGGTGTGGCTCAGTATCGCGTCACGCAGCGTCGGTTTTTGCGTACTGTAGCGGGCGCGGGCGCGCTGGATGATATCGCCTATTTTCACGTCCGACGGGCAGGCAACTTCGCAGCGTTTGCAGTTGATGCAGTATTTCAGCGCCTCGTCGTAGAGCGCACCATCCTTCAGGCGCAGACGCTCCCCGTCGGGACCGGCCTGTTTCGGGCCGGGATAGCGCGGATCGACGCCGCTGACCGGGCAAACCGTGGTGCAGACCGTGCATTTGATACAGCTTTCAAATCGGGTGTCGTTCATTGTGCTCTCTCCCTGCGCTGGATAATCTGCTCCGCGACATGCAGCGCGGTGACGGCGCAGACGCCGCCACCGCAGCCCTGCGCCACGGGATCGTACCCGCCCAGAACCGAGCCGATGGCGTAAATATTTTCAACCGGTTCCCCGCCCAGCCGCGGGCGCAGTTGGCTGTCGACGATCACGCCGAACTGCTGCCAGGGCTGCGGGGTGAAGAAATCGCTTTGATACCAGTCCGCGCGGGAAGCGCTTTGCCGGACATCCAGCCCGAGTATTGCCTCACGCACGCCATCCCGGCTGCTTAGCAGACCGTTACTGAAGAAACTGCCGCTTGCCAGCACCGTATAGCGTGCGCGAAGCGGGATGTCGCCGTGGTTGCGGGTCCAGATATCGCTTACCGCGCCCTCAACCAGGGTGATTTTTTTCACTTCGTCGCCTGCCATCCAGACGCCACCCTGGGCGACAAACTGACGCTGAAGCTGGGTATGCAGACGAATGCCGGGCACGGAAGGGGGGAGCGTCGGCAGTAAACCGAGCGTACAGGGCAGGCGCGCCGAGAGCCAGCGCCAGAGCCGGTTGTCCGTTAAGCCAAAACAGGCGGGCATAAACAGGGCGTCGCAGGTCTCGCCGAGCGGTTGAAGCGCCGCGTACAGCTGCGGCCAGTAACTTTCATTATCCAGCAGGCGGGCAATGTTCACCGCACGAAACTCGCTGGGGTTTTCGCGCAGCACGTCGAGCTCGGGGAGATCAATCTCCGCTGTATCCACCTGAACCCCCTGCTGTCTGAGAGACGCGGCGGCCAGATGTGGCTGGAAATCAAGGAAACCGCTGATCCCCACCACCCGCACGCGCTCGGCAGCGATGGGAGCGACAGGCACCTCTTCTGGGCTAAGCCAGGCGGCGCGCAGGGTGCCGAGTGGCGTGACGCGCTGATGGTTTTGCTCGGCGTCACCCTGCATGCGTGCGCCGCAGGCAGTGAGCAGGTGTTCGGTTTCGCAGGCAAAGCGGGCCATATTCTCTGCGCCCGTCAGGCGGTAGGGATGTTCAGGCGGCAGATCGGCGAACGATAGCGCGCCCAGTAAATCCAGCGAGCCGGAGGAGAAGTGCAGAGCACTCTGACCGCGAGTGACAATGGCGCAGCGCAGACCCCGCTGCGTCAGTTTGAGGCCGCACAGCAGGCCCGCCAGCCCCCCACCCACAATCACGGTATCAAATTTCATGGTTGTGCTCCTTCTCCAGACCGCAAAGCCCCTGATAGACCCAGCGGGTAAACTCGCTTTCGCGCAGGGCATCGCCCCAGGCGACGGGCTGAATGCCTTTCCAGCGCTCGTTTAAAAAATCGCTGAGTTGGGCAAGCGACTGGGTTGACGTGGTGGCGTGAAAACGTTGCAGCAGCCCGGCGGCACGGCAGGCGCATAGCTCCCCCTGACAGGTGCCCATCCCGACGCGCGTGCGGCGGCGTAAATCGAGCAGGTTGTTCACCGTCAGGTTTTCCACGGCATACTGCACCTCGCCTGCGGTCACGGCTTCGCATTCGCACACCAGGCTGCGGCTGAGTCGCCCTTCACCGAGCCAGGTCGGGGTGCGGTCGCCGTGGCGGTAAATAGCCGAACCGCGAAGCGGGGCAGGGAGTGAAATGATTTTGTGCAGCGTTTTTTCTGTCGATTGCTGCGAGCCGGGCAGGGCCTGTTCCGCCGTCACGCACGGCGCGGTGTTGCCGAGCTTACGGCAGACGGCATCGGTGGCCCATTGGGCCATCAGCCGGTAGGTCATCAGCTTGCCGCCGGTAATGGTGATAAACCCGTCCATGCCGTCGCGTTCGGCGTGATCGAGCAGCACGATGCCGCGGCTGACGTTACGCCCGCTCGGATCGTTATCGCTGGCGACGAGGGGACGCACGCCCGCGTAGGCACGCAGAATACGCGTCTGCGCCATCACCGGGGCCAGCTTTTCCCCTTCGCGCAGCAGGATATCCACCTCTTCAGCGGTGACGCGGTTGTAATCAATTTCGCTGTAGTCCACATGCATTGAGGTCGTGCCGATTAACGAAATGGTGTCCCCCGGCACGAGGATATCGGCGTCAGACGGTTTACGGCAGCGGTTGATGACATGGTTATTGATGCGGTGGTCGAGGATCAGCAGCGAGCCTTTCGCCGGGAACATGCGCACCGACAGGTCCGCGTATTCCGCGATGCGCTGGCCCCAGATCCCCGCCGCGTTGACCACGACGGCGGCATACAGCTCGCGGTGTTCGTTGTACTGCGCATCAAACACGCGCACTCCGCGCACGGTATTCCCTTCGCGAATAAGCCCGGTGACGTGATGCCCGGTCAGGATCTGGGCGCCATGTTCCCGCGCGTCGAGCATATTGGCGGCGGTCAGGCGGAAAGGATCAACGGTTCCGTCCGGTACTTTTACCGCGCCCAGTAACGCCGGGTTTACCGAGGGTTCAAGACGGCGCGCCTGCGCAGGATCGATCGCCTCGGCCTGAATGCCTGCCGCCGTGCAGGCGGTGATAAAGGTTTGCTGAAAGCCGAGGTCGTCTTCTGGAAGGGTGATAAAAAGACCGTTGGTCGGTTCAACGCAGTGGCGGGCGATGCGCCTGAGGATCTGGTTTTCAGCGATACACTCGCGCGCTGACTCAGCGTCAGTGACCGCATAGCGGGCGCCGCTGTGCAACAGACCGTGGTTACGTCCCGTCGCGCCGGTGGCGATATCGTGGCGTTCCAGAAGCGTGACGCTCAATCCCCGCAGGGCGCAGTCGCGTGCGATGCCGGCACCCGTCGCGCCACCGCCAATGATAATCACATCGCTGAAGCGTGGATCGTGAATTGTCATTGCCTTTCCTCTATGTTCGTTTTTTTGCATTTAGCCACATTGATCGTGTGGTTTGTTTGATTTCGAACATAAACGCGCGAAATTCGAAAGTGAAACGTGATTTCATGCGCTTTTTTGCGCATTCTGTCATATTTCTGTAACAATCTGTGCGTTGATTCACAGTAACATTCACCGTGATTTCTTAACATCGCCGCCTCTGTAGCCGGGCGCGAGATGCCCGGTCATTTTTTGAAAGGCCACGGAGGCTGTTATGCTCAGTATCTTTAAACCTGCGCCACATCGGGCGCGACTGCCAGAGGCAGAGATTGATCCTCTCTACCGCCGTCTGCGTTGGCAAATCTTCCTCGGGATCTTCTTCGGGTATGCGGCGTACTATCTGGTACGTAAAAACTTTGCGCTCGCCATGCCGTACCTGGTGGAGCAGGGCTTCTCTCGCGGCGATCTGGGATTTGCGCTGTCGGGGATCTCCATCGCGTACGGTTTTTCAAAGTTCATTATGGGGTCGGTGTCGGATCGTTCGAATCCGCGCGTGTTCCTGCCCGCCGGTCTGATCCTCGCGGCAGCGGTGATGCTGTTCATGGGCTTTGTGCCGTGGGCGACCTCAAGCATTGCCATCATGTTCGTGCTGCTGTTCCTCTGCGGTTGGTTCCAGGGGATGGGATGGCCGCCATGCGGACGCACCATGGTTCACTGGTGGTCACAGAAAGAGCGTGGTGGAATTGTATCGGTCTGGAACTGTGCGCATAACGTCGGGGGCGGGCTTCCGCCGCTGCTGTTCCTGCTGGGGATGGCCTGGTTCAACGACTGGCATGCCGCGCTCTATATGCCAGCCTTTGGCGCCATTCTGGTGGCGATTATCGCCTTCGCTCTGATGCGCGACACCCCACAGTCCTGCGGCCTGCCGCCGATCGAAGAGTATAAAAACGACTACCCGGATGATTACAGCGAGAAGCACGAAGAAGAGCTGACGGCAAAGCAGATCTTCATGAAGTACGTGCTGCCGAACAAGCTGCTGTGGTACATCGCGGTGGCGAACGTGTTTGTCTACCTGCTGCGTTACGGCATCCTCGACTGGTCCCCGACTTACCTGAAAGAGGTGAAGCATTTCGCGCTGGATAAATCTTCCTGGGCCTATTTCCTGTATGAATACGCGGGCATTCCCGGCACGCTGATCTGCGGCTGGATGTCGGACAAAGTGTTTAAGGGCAACCGTGGGGCAACGGGCGTGTTCTTTATGACGCTGGTGACCATCGCGACGGTCGTTTACTGGCTTAACCCGCCGGGTAATCCGGGTGTGGATATGGCCTGTATGATCGTCATCGGCTTCCTGATTTATGGTCCGGTTATGCTGATCGGCCTGCACGCGCTGGAGCTGGCACCGAAGAAAGCGGCAGGCACGGCTGCGGGCTTTACCGGTCTGTTCGGCTATCTCGGCGGTTCGGTCGCGGCGAGCGCCATTGTGGGCTATACCGTTGACTTCTTCGGCTGGGACGGCGGCTTTATGGTGATGATCGGCGGAAGCGTGCTGGCGGTACTGCTGCTGGTTGTTGTGATGATTGGTGAAAAACGTCACCACGCCGAAGTGCTGGCGCGTCGTCAATAAGGAGCATTGCGATGAAATTAACTCAGTTAGCAACCGGCCTGCTGCTGGCGGGCCTGATGACAGGCTCCGCGCTGGCGGCAGATAAGATCGTGATCGCCCACCGTGGCGCCAGCGGTTATCTGCCGGAGCATACGCTGCCGGCAAAAGCGATGGCCTATGCCCAGGGCGCGGATTATCTGGAGCAGGATCTGGTGATGACGAAGGACGACCAGCTGGTCGTCCTGCACGACCATTATCTTGACCGCGTCACGGACGTGGCGGAGCGTTTCCCGGATCGCGCCCGTAAAGATGGTCGCTACTACGCTATCGACTTCACGCTGGCGGAGATCCGCTCCCTGAAGTTCACCGAAGGCTTCGAGATTGAAAACGGCAAGAAGGTGCAGGTCTATCCGGGACGTTTCCCGATGGGCAAATCTGACTTCCGGATCCATACCTTCCAGGAAGAGATTGAGTTTGTTCAGGGACTGAACCACTCCACCGGTAAAAACATCGGCATCTACCCGGAAATCAAAGCCCCATGGTTCCACCATCAGGAAGGGAAGGACATTGCCGCGAAGACGCTGGAGGTACTGAAAAAGTACGGCTACACCAGCAAGCAGGATAAGGTTTTCCTGCAATGTTTCGATGCCGCGGAACTGAAGCGCATCAAAACTGAGCTGGAGCCGAAGATGGGGATGGATCTCAATCTGGTGCAGCTGATTGCCTATACCGACTGGAATGAAACTCAGGAAAAACAGCCGGACGGGAAGTGGGTGAACTACAGCTACGACTGGATGTTTAAGCCGGGCGCGATGAAGCAGATTGCGCAGTACGCCGACGGCATCGGGCCGGATTACCACATGCTGGTGGCGGAAGGCTCAACGCCGGGTCACGTGAAGCTGACGGCGATGGTGAAAGAGGCGCACGCCAGCAAGATGCAGGTGCATCCGTACACGGTGCGTGCCGATCAGCTGCCGCCATATGCCACCGATGTGAATCAGCTTTACGAGGTGTTGTATAAGCAGGCGGACGTGGACGGGCTGTTTACGGATTTCCCGGATAAAGCGGTGACGTTCTTAAAATAGAAAAAGGGCCGTAAGGCCCTTTTTTACATCTCGATCTCAATATCGCCTTTTGCCCGGCAGCAGCAGGGCAAAATTTCCCCTTCACTGATAAAGGCCAGCGGTTCGGTCAGCCAGTCCACCTGGCCTGCGACCAGACGGCAGCGGCAGGAACCGCAATAGCCTTCACGACACTGGTACTCTACCTCAACCTGATGCGCTTCAAGCGCCACCAGCAGAGAAGGATGCTCTTCATGGCACAACACCTCTGTACCAGAAAGGCTTAGCGTTACGCGGCTCATCAGAGCTGGAAGTCGCTCAGGTCGTCGGTGTTGACTTCAGAGTCAATCTGACCGACCAGATAAGAACTCACTTCCACTTCCTGCGGCGCAACCTGCACGTTATCGGACACCAGCCAGGTATTGATCCACGGAATTGGGTTAGAGCGCGTCTGGAATGGCAGATCGAGACCCACAGCCTGCATGCGGATGTTAGTGATGTACTCCACGTACTGGCACAGAATGTCTTTGTTCAGGCCAATCATGGAGCCGTCGCGGAACAGGTAGTCTGCCCACTCTTTCTCCTGCTGGGCGGCCTGCAAGAACAGGTCGTAGCACTCCTGTTTGCACTCTTCGGCGATTTCCGCCATCTCCGGGTCGTCCGCACCGCTGCGCAGCAGGTTCAGCATGTGCTGGGTACCGGTCAGGTGCAGGGCTTCGTCACGGGCGATCAGACGGATAATTTTGGCGTTACCTTCCATCAGCTTGCGCTCGGCAAACGCGAAGGAGCAGGCGAAGCTCACGTAGAAGCGGATTGCTTCCAGCGCGTTGACGCTCATCAGGCACAGATAGAGCTGCTTTTTCAGGGCCCGCAGGTTTACGGTAACGGTTTTGCCGTTCACGTTATGCGTGCCTTCGCCCAGCAGATGCCAGTAGCTGGTCATCTCGATCAGCTCGTCGTAGTAGTGCGCAATGCCTTCGGCGCGCTTCTGGATCTGTTCGTTGGTGACGATATCGTCAAACACCACCGCCGGATCGTTCACAATGTTGCGGATGATGTGGGTGTAAGAGCGGGAGTGGATCGTCTCGGAGAACGCCCAGGTTTCTACCCAGGTTTCCAGCTCAGGAATCGAGATTAGCGGCAGCAGCGCCACGTTCGGACTACGTCCCTGAATGGAGTCCAGCAGCGTCTGGTACTTCAGGTTGCTGAGGAAGATGTGCTTTTCGTGTTCCGGCAGCGCCTGGAAATCGATACGGTCGCGGGAAACGTCAACTTCTTCCGGACGCCAGAAGAAGGAGAGTTGCTTTTCAATCAGCTTTTCGAAGATGTCATATTTTTGCTGATCGTAGCGTGCCACGTTGACCGGCTGGCCGAAGAACATCGGCTCTTTGAGCTGGTCGTTTTTCGTCTGTGAAAAGGTGGTATATGCCATTGCGGTGAGTCCTGTGGTGTTATTTCCCCTCACCCCGGCCCTCTCCCACAGGGAGAGGGGGAAAGAGTTCCCTCTCCCTGTGGGAGAGGGTTAGGGTGAGGGAATTTATTAGATCTTACATGCGCCGCTTTCGCAGCCATCGTCCTGAATTGACGGCGCCAGGTCGTCCTGGGCGTCTTCCGCACCATCACGGGTGTTGTGATAGTACAGCGTTTTCACGCCAAATTTGTAGGCTGTCAGCAGGTCCTTCAACAGCTGCTGCATCGGTACCTTGCCGGACGGGAAGCGCGTCGGGTCGTAGTTGGTATTGGCAGAGATCGACTGGTCGATAAACTTCTGCATGATACCCACCAGTTGGAGGTAGCCGTCGTTGTTTGGCATTTCCCACAGCAGCTCGTAGTTGTCACCCAGCGTTTCGTAATCCGGTACCACCTGACGCAGCACGCCGTCTTTCGACGCTTTAATGCTGACGTGCCCGCGCGGTGGCTCAATACCGTTAGTGGCGTTGGAGATCTGCGAAGAGGTCTCGGACGGCATCAGGGCAGAGAGCGTGGAGTTACGCAGGCCGTGAGTTTTAATGGACTCGCGCAGGCCTTCCCAGTCGAGGTGCAGCGGCTCGCTGACGATCGCATCCAGGTCTTTTTTATAGGTGTCGATCGGCAGAATGCCTTTCGCGTAAGTGGTTTCGTTGAACCACGGGCACGCGCCTTGCTCTTTCGCCAGCTCGTTAGAGGCTTTCATCAGGTAGTACTGGATCGCTTCGAACGTCTGGTGCGTCAGATTGTTGGCGCTGCCGTCGGAGTAACGCTTGCCGTTTTTCGCCAGCCAGTAGGCGAAGTTGATTACGCCGATACCTAAAGTGCGACGACCCATTGCGCCGCGTTTTGCCGCCGGGATTGGGTAATCCTGGTAGTCCAGCAGGGCGTCGAGGGCACGAACAGCCAGCACCGCCAGCTCTTCCAGCTCGTCCAGGCTCTTAATCGCACCCAGGTTGAACGCAGAGAGCGTACACAGCGCGATTTCGCCGTTTTCGTCGTTCACATCGTCCAGCGGTTTGGTCGGCAGGGCGATCTCCAGGCACAGGTTGGACTGGCGCACTGGCGCAACCACCGGATCGAACGGGCTGTGGGTGTTGCAGTGGTCAACGTTCTGGATGTAGATACGGCCGGTAGAAGCACGTTCCTGCATCATCAGGGAGAACAGATCGACCGCCTTCACGCGCTGCTTACGGATGCTGTCGTCTTTTTCATATTTGGTGTACAGACGCTCGAACTCATCCTGATCGGCGAAGAACGCGTCATACAGGCCCGGGACGTCGGACGGGCTGAACAGGGTGATGTCTTCCCCTTTCAGCAGGCGGGTGTACATCAGCTTGTTGATCTGCACGCCGTAGTCCATGTGACGCACGCGGTTGCCTTCCACGCCGCGGTTGTTCTTCAGAACCAGCAGGCTTTCCACTTCCAGGTGCCACATCGGGTAGAACAGGGTCGCAGCGCCACCGCGCACGCCGCCCTGAGAGCAGGATTTTACTGCCGTCTGGAAGTGCTTGTAGAACGGGATACAGCCGGTGTGGAACGCTTCACCGCCGCGGATCGGGCTGCCAAGCGCACGGATACGACCGGCGTTGATGCCGATACCGGCACGCTGGGAAACGTATTTCACGATGGCGCTGGAGGTCGCGTTGATGGAATCCAGGCTGTCACCGCACTCGATCAGAACGCAGGAGCTGAACTGACGGGTAGGGGTGCGCACGCCAGACATGATTGGCGTAGGCAGAGAAATCTTGAACGTAGAGACCGCATCGTAGAAACGCTTCACGTAGTCCAGACGGGTTTCGCGTGGATAATTAGAGAACAGGCAGGCGGCCACCAGAATATAGAGGAACTGGGCGCTTTCGTAGATCTCACCGGTTACACGGTTCTGAACCAGGTATTTGCCTTCGAGCTGCTTCACCGCCGCGTAGGAGAAGTTCATGTCGCGCCAGTGATCGATAAACCCGTTCATCTGCTCGAACTCTTCTTCCGTATAGTCTTCCAGCAGATGCGTGTCGTATTTGCCCAGCTCAACCATTTTCACTACGTGATCGTAAAGCTTCGGCGGCTCGAACTGACCGTAGGCTTTTTTACGCAGGTGGAAAATCGCCAGACGCGCAGCGAGGTACTGATAATCCGGTGCGTCGCGGGAGATCAGATCTGCCGCTGCTTTGATAATGGTTTCGTGGATATCAGACGTTTTGATGCCGTCGTAGAACTGAATGTGAGAACGCAGTTCAACCTGGGAGATAGATACGTTGTTCAGTCCTTCTGCTGCCCAGTCGAGAACTCGATGGATTTTGTCCAGATTGATACGCTCGGTGGTACCGTCGCGCTTTGTCACCAGCAGACTCTGATTCATGTGGGTTTTTACCTGTCCGTGAAATAAAAAATATCCCCCGCTTATCCACAGACCCGTCTTGTGACTAACTCTGTGGATAAATACTACATATAGGGGTTTTGCGATAAGAAGAACGCTATATGGTGAGTATTCTAGTAAGGATTCTTTTCAGTACAAGGGTTGATTTTGACGTTAAATTGAGGTTGTGAAAGGGTAAAAAAGGCTAAGTCCTCGTGCCGTAAGGCCTGGAAGAGATGTCAATAATTAAGAAAAAAAATTCAAAATTTGATCGAGTGCTGATTTCTTCAACGGGAGGTCAGAATTGCGCAACATGATGTCGCGCAATCTTTATAAGAATAACGAATGACGTTAGTCGTTTTTGGCGGTTGTGTGCAACATATAGTTAACATCCACGCCCGGGGCAAGTTTGAATTTATCGGTCAACGGGTTGTAGTGCAGGCCCGTCATGTGCTGCTCCTTAAGCCATGTCTGGTCAACCCAGCCCAGCAGTTCGGCAGGCTTGATGAACTTCTTCACGTCGTGCGTCCCTTTCGGCACCATGCGCAGCACATATTCCGCGCCTACCACGGCCATCAGCCAGGCTTTGCCGTTGCGGTTGATGGTCGAGAAGAAGACCTGTCCACCCGGTTTCACCAGGTTTGCACAGGCGCTGACGACCGACTGCGGATCGGGAACGTGCTCCAGCATCTCCATGCAGGTCACCACGTCATACTGGTGCGCATGTTTTGCCGCGTGCTCTTCCACGGTTTCCTGAACGTATTCTACCTGTATGCCGGACTCCAGCGCATGAAGACGCGCAACCTGTAGAGGTTCGAAGCCCATGTCCAGACCGGTGACGGTGGCCCCTTCACGCGCCATACTTTCCGCCAGGATGCCGCCGCCGCAGCCGACGTCGAGCACTTTCTTACCGAACAGACCGCCGGAACGCTCCGCGATATAGCCCAGACGCAGCGGGTTAATACGATGCAGAGGTTTGAACTCACCTTCGAGATCCCACCAGCGGGACGCCACCGCTTCAAATTTGGCAATCTCTTCGTGGTCAACGTTGTGAGCCACCGGGGATTTTTCGGCATTCATGGGCGCTTTTACTCCTTATTTAGCAAGACAAATGAGTATATCAGGCAATCCCTGTGAATAAAGCGTATAGGTTTACCTGTATCACCGCGGCTGTGTTATAATTTGCGACCTTTGAATCCGGGATACAGTAGAGGGATAGCGGTTAGATGAGCGACCTTGCGAGAGAAATTACACCGGTTAACATCGAGGAAGAGCTGAAAAGCTCCTATCTGGACTATGCGATGTCGGTCATTGTTGGCCGTGCGCTGCCGGACGTCCGCGATGGCCTGAAGCCGGTACACCGTCGCGTACTATACGCCATGAACGTATTGGGCAATGACTGGAATAAAGCCTACAAAAAATCTGCCCGTGTCGTTGGTGACGTAATCGGTAAATACCATCCTCATGGTGATTCCGCGGTGTACGACACCATTGTCCGTATGGCGCAGCCCTTCTCGCTGCGTTACATGCTGGTAGATGGTCAGGGTAACTTTGGTTCTATCGACGGCGACTCCGCCGCGGCAATGCGTTATACGGAAATCCGTCTGGCGAAGATTGCCCATGAGCTGATGGCTGACCTGGAAAAAGAGACGGTTGATTTCGTTGATAACTACGACGGCACGGAAAAAATTCCTGACGTCATGCCAACGAAGATCCCAAACCTGCTGGTGAACGGTTCGTCCGGTATCGCCGTCGGTATGGCAACCAACATTCCGCCGCACAATATCACGGAAGTGATCAACGGCTGCCTGGCCTACATTGACGATGAAGACATCAGCATTGAAGGGCTGATGGAACACATCCCGGGCCCGGACTTCCCGACGGCGGCAATCATCAATGGCCGTCGCGGTATTGAAGAAGCGTACCGTACCGGTCGCGGCAAGATTTACATCCGTGCCCGCGCCGAAGTGGAAGCGGACGCCAAAACCGGCCGTGAAACCATTATTGTTCACGAGATCCCGTATCAGGTGAACAAAGCGCGACTGATTGAAAAAATCGCCGAGCTGGTAAAAGAAAAACGCGTTGAAGGCATCAGCGCGCTGCGTGACGAGTCTGACAAAGACGGTATGCGCATCGTGATTGAAATCAAGCGCGACGCGGTGGGTGAAGTTGTGTTGAACAACCTTTACTCCCAGACTCAGCTTCAGGTCTCCTTCGGTATCAACATGGTTGCGCTGCACCATGGCCAGCCGAAGATCATGAACCTGAAAGAGATCCTGAGCGCGTTCGTGCGTCACCGCCGTGAAGTGGTGACTCGCCGTACCATCTTCGAACTGCGCAAAGCGCGCGACCGTGCCCATATCCTTGAAGCACTGGCCGTTGCGCTGGCGAACATCGACCCGATCATCGAGCTGATCCGCCGTGCGCCGACGCCAGCAGAAGCGAAGGCGTCGCTGGTTGCGCGTCCATGGGATCTGGGCAACGTGGCGGCGATGCTGGAACGTGCCGGCGATGACGCTGCGCGTCCTGAGTGGCTGGAGCCGGAATTCGGCGTGCGTGACGGTCAGTACTACCTGACTGAACAGCAGGCCCAGGCGATTCTGGATCTGCGTTTGCAGAAACTGACCGGCCTTGAGCATGAAAAACTGCTCGACGAGTACAAAGAGCTGCTGGAGCAGATTGCCGAGCTGCTGCATATCCTGGGTAGCGCAGAGCGCCTGATGGAAGTGATCCGTGAAGAGCTGGAGCTGGTTCGCGATCAGTTCGGCGATGAGCGTCGCACCGAAATCACGGCCAACAGCTCTGATATCAACATTGAAGATCTGATCAACCGCGAAGACGTGGTAGTGACGCTGTCTCACCAGGGCTACGTGAAGTATCAGCCGTTGACCGACTACGAAGCTCAGCGTCGGGGCGGTAAAGGCAAATCTGCGGCGCGTATTAAAGAAGAAGACTTCATTGATCGTCTGCTGGTGGCCAACACCCATGACACGATCCTCTGCTTCTCCAGCCGGGGCCGTCTGTACTGGATGAAAGTCTATCAGCTGCCGGAAGCAAGCCGTGGCGCGCGTGGACGTCCAATCGTCAACCTGCTGCCGCTGGAAGCGAACGAACGTATCACCGCCATTCTGCCAGTACGCGAGTACGAAGAGGGCGTGAACGTCTTTATGGCGACCGCGAGCGGTACCGTGAAGAAAACCGCACTGACCGAGTTCAGCCGTCCACGTTCAGCCGGGATCATCGCGGTGAACCTGAACGAAGGCGACGAACTGATCGGCGTGGATCTGACGTCCGGTTCTGATGAAGTGATGCTCTTCTCTGCCGCCGGTAAAGTGGTGCGCTTTAAAGAGAACGCCGTGCGCGCAATGGGTCGTACGGCGACCGGCGTGCGTGGTATCAAGCTGGCGGGTGAAGACTCCGTTGTTTCCCTGATCGTTCCTCGTGGCGAAGGCGCAATCCTGACCGTCACCCAGAACGGCTACGGTAAACGTACGGCGGAAAGTGAATACCCGACCAAGTCTCGCGGCACGCAGGGCGTTATCTCCATCAAAGTGACCGAGCGCAACGGTTCCGTTGTTGGCGCGGTGCAGGTGGACGACGCGGACCAGATCATGATGATCACCGATGCCGGTACGCTGGTGCGTACCCGCGTGTCAGAGATCAGCGTGGTAGGTCGTAACACCCAGGGCGTTATCCTCATCCGCACTGCGGAAGATGAAAACGTCGTCGGTCTGCAACGCGTTGCTGAGCCGGTGGATGACGAAGAGCTTGACTCTATCGACGGCAGCGTCGCGGAAGGGGATGATGAAATCGCCCCGGAAGCGGACACCGATGATGAAGCAGCGGATGACGCTGACGAGTAACGTCTCCTGACGCATAAAGGGCCGGTTTCCGGCCCTTTTGTTTTGCGCAAGCAGACAAGTGAACGTTGCGACAAGCCGCGTTTACCGCTACCTTAACCACATTCTTTTTGACCCCGACGGCGGAGCCTCGCCCCTTTGAAATACCTCGTCTCCTTTCGTACCACGTTAAAAGTCTCCCGCTATCTGTTTCGGGCGCTTGCGCTACTGCTATGGTTGCTGGTGGCACTGCTCTCGGTGTTTTACATCGTTAACGCGTTACACCAGAAAGAAGCGGAGATCCGCCAGGAGTTTAATTTGAGCTCGGATCAGGCTCAGCGCTATATCCAGCGTACGTCTGACGTGATGAAAGAGCTTAAGTATATTGCTGAGAATCGACTGACGGCGGAGAACGGCATTCTTGCCATCCGCGGTCGGGATGAAAAAACCGAAGTGCCTGATTTCGAACCGCTCTTCCCGGATTCCGATTGTTCCGCCATGGGCAAAGCCTGGCGTGGTTCACTGGAGTCCCTGTCATGGTTTATGCGCTACTGGCGCGATAACTTCTCGGCCGCTTACGATCTGAACCGTGTCTACCTGATTAGCAACGAAAATCTCTGCATGGCGGATTTCGGCCTGCGGGATATGCCCGTCGAACGCGAAGACGCGCTGAAAAGCCTGCATGAGCGCATAGTGAAATACCGTAATGCGCCTCAGGAAGAGCGCGGGAACAACATCTTCTGGATAAGCCAGGGGCCGCGCATGGGGGTCGGCTATTTCTATGCCCTGACTCCGGTTTACCTCGGAAACCGCCTGCAAGCGCTGCTGGGGATTGAACAAACCATCCGCATGGAAAACTTCTTCACGCCGGGCAGTCTGCCGATGGGCGTGACCATTCTGGATGAAAACGGCCATCCGCTCATCTCCCTTACCGGGCCTGAAAACCGCCTGAAGGTGGAACCCAGCTGGATGCAGGAGCGGTCATGGTTTGGCTATACCTCCGGGTTCCGCGAGCTGGTGCTCAAGAAAAGTTTACCGCCATCGTCGCTGAGCATTGTCTACTCGCTGCCGGTGGATAAGGTGCTGGAGCGCATTCGCATCCTGATCCTTAACGCCATTTTGTTGAACATCGCGGTAGGTGTCGCGCTGTTTATGCTGGCGAGAATGTATGAGCGGCGGATCTTTATTCCGGCGGAGGCGGATGCTCAGCGTCTGGAGGAGCACGAGCAGTTTAACCGTAAAATTGTCGCCTCGGCACCGGTGGGGATCTGCATCCTGCGTACTCAGGACGGGACAAATATCCTCAGTAACGAGCTTGCCCATAACTACCTGAACATGCTAACGCATGAAGACCGCCAGCGGTTAACGCAGATCATCTGCGGGCAACAGGTTAACTTTGTGGATGTGCTGACCAGCACCCACACCAACCTGCAAATCAGCTTTGTCCATTCGCGCTACCGTAATGAAAACGTGGCGATTTGCGTGCTGGTGGACGTCTCTGCGCGCGTGAAAATGGAAGAGTCGTTGCAGGATATGGCGCAGGCGGCGGAGCAGGCCAGTCAGTCGAAATCGATGTTCCTCGCGACCGTCAGTCATGAGCTGCGTACGCCGCTGTACGGTATTATCGGTAACCTCGATCTGCTCCAGACCAAAGAGCTGCCGAAAGGGGTCGACCGGCTGGTGACGGCCATGAACAACTCGTCCAGCCTGCTGCTGAAAATCATCAGCGATATTCTCGACTTCTCTAAAATTGAATCCGAGCAGTTGAAAATAGAGCCGCGCGAGTTCTCCCCGCGCGAGGTGATGAACCATATCTGCGCTAACTATCTGCCGCTGGTGGTGCGTAAACAGCTTGGGCTGTACTGCTTTATCGAGCCGGATGTGCCCCTGACGCTGCATGGCGATCCGATGCGTCTGCAACAGGTCATCTCAAACCTGCTGAGCAACGCCATCAAATTCACCGATATCGGCTGTATTGTGCTGCACGTCTGTCGGGCAGGGGAGTACCTGACCATTCGCGTGCGCGACACGGGGGTGGGGATTCCGGCGAAAGAAGTTGTTCGCCTGTTCGATCCGTTCTTCCAGGTAGGAACCGGCGTCCAGCGTAATTTCCAGGGGACCGGGCTTGGTCTGGCTATTTGCGAGAAGCTTATCAGCATGATGGACGGGGATATCTCTGTCGATACTGAGCCGGGTATGGGCAGCCAGTTCACCATTCGTATTCCGCTCTATTCGGCGCATTATCCGGCGAAAACCACGGTCGACGGCCTGAGCGATAAGCACTGCTGGCTGGCGGTGCACAACGCCTCCTTACATGATTTCCTGACCTCAATGCTGACCAGCAGCGGCGTGCGGGTTTCGCGCTACGAAGGCCAGACGCCGGGCGCGGATGACATGCTGATCACCGACGTTGAGCCGGAACAGGCGTGGGCGGGGCGCGGCGTGGTGATGTTCTGCCGCCGTCATATCGGTATTCCGCTTGAGCGTTCGCCTAGAGTATGGGTGCACAGCGTGGCGACACCGCACGAGCTGCTGGGCTTGCTGGCGCGCATTTACAGCGTGCAGCTTGAAGACAGCGACGGCGCCACCGTGCTGGCTTCCCCTGATGAGCTGGCGTCGGTGAATGACGATATGATGATTCTGGTCGTCGACGATCATCCGATTAACCGTCGTCTGCTCGCAGACCAGCTTGGCTCTCTGGGCTATCAGTGTAAAACGGCCAATGATGGCGTGGATGCCCTGAATGTCTTAAGTAAGAACCATATTGATATTGTGCTCAGCGATGTGAACATGCCTAACATGGACGGCTACCGTCTGACGCAGCGTATCCGACAGTTGGGGCTGACGCTACCGGTGGTGGGGGTGACAGCCAACGCGCTGGCGGAGGAGAAGCAGCGCTGTCTGGAGTCGGGAATGGACAGCTGCCTGTCGAAGCCGGTCACGCTGGATGTACTGAAGCAGACGCTATCCGTCTATGCGGAGCGGGTACGAAAAGCGAGACAATAAAAAAGGCCCGAAAGGGCCTTTTTTATGTGCCCGGCGGCGCTGCGCTTGCGCGGGCCTGCGGGGTTTGTAGGCCGGGTAAGCGCGAGCGCCACCCGGCATAGACAGCGAAGATCAGTCTTTGTCCGTTGCGCTCAGCGTCACGGAAGAGAGATAGTTCAGCAGGGCGATATCGTTATCCACACCCAGCTTCATCATCGCGGATTTTTTCTGGCTACTGATGGTTTTAATGCTGCGGTTCAGCTTCTTGGCGATTTCAGTGACCAGGAAACCTTCAGCGAACAGACGCAGAACTTCACTCTCTTTAGGCGAGAGACGCTTGTCGCCATAACCACCCGCGCTGATTTTTTCAAGCAGGCGTGAGACGCTCTCAGGAGTGAATTTCTTCCCTTTCTGTAGCGCCGCCAGCGCTTTTGGCAGATCGGTAGGTGCGCCTTGTTTCAGCACAATCCCTTCAATATCGAGATCCAGAACGGCGCTCAGAATCGCCGGGTTATTGTTCATGGTCAGAACAATGATCGAAATGTCCGGGAAGTGGCGTTTAATGTATTTGATGAGCGTGATCCCATCACCGTATTTATCTCCAGGCATGGAGAGATCGGTAATGAGCACGTGCGCATCAAGTTTAGGCAGGTTGTTAATGAGGGCTGTGGAATCTTCAAATTCACCGACTACATTCACCCACTCGATCTGTTCAAGTGATTTGCGAATACCGAACAGTACAATCGGATGGTCATCGGCAATAATTACGTTCATATTGTTCATGTATAAGGCTACCTTGCTACAGCAAGCTCTTGACGTAAGCGTCAATGTCGCTGATGTATTTTTCAATGCCAGAGGCATCTTTCTCACGAATTAGATGTTCCAGCGTTTCACATAACTGCTTGCCGGGAACCAGATTAAGCATGGCAAACACCCCTTTAAGCCGGTGTGCTGTCTGTGCCAGCGCTGCAAAATCCTGCGCAGCGGACTCAGTATACAACCGCTTAACATCATCTGGTACTGTATCAACGAAGAGCGAATAATATCCGCTGGCATGGAGTTCGGCATTTTCATCGCCGCCTAACGGTGACTCCAGGATCTCTTCCTGCGCCAGATTCTCTTCAATCAGTTGTAATACAGCTTCCTGCATTGCATTGCTCATATTAAAGTTGACGCGCAGCTGCCCAGGGCCGATTTTCCGCACGCCTGGCTCATCATCGCTTAAAAGCAAGCCTGAGGCAGTAAGATTAGACGGATTATCAGTTAAAAATAGATCAAATTCTTGACTCGCGAGCCTTTCGTCCGGGGTAATGCAGGACGCACCCCAGTTTTCCAGCTGACGTACGACGATATTTCGGATCTCACTGGAGGTCACATCCACCATCACCACCACATCGTCCAGCAGACGCTCTTCATCCTCTTCCTGTGGATTCGCCGCCATTTTAACGTGTAAAGAGTAGCGGGTGCCGAGGGATTCGCGCGCCTTAATGTTCAGATGACCGCCCAGCTTACGCGCCAGCTGATCGCAAAGCCAGAAGGTGAGGGCATTCGCCTTACCGTAGTGGTCGCGCTGGGTATCGTTCAGGAACGGGAAGTGCAGGTTATCAATTTCGCTCACGGTCACGCCTTCGCCCGTATCCAGGATGCGGAACGTCAGACGATCGTCGGTGGACTCATCGGTGCTGACTTCAAGGGTGATCTTGCCGATCTGCGTCGTGGTGACGGCATACTGAATCAACATCATCAGGATGCGACGCAGGGCATCGCGATCGCCATGACGTTCGTCGTTGGCCGGTAAATGGTTGTTGATCAGCAGCTGGAGTCCCTTGCGCTTGATCACCGGCAGGACTTCCGGCACCACCTCATCAATCAGGTCCTGGATGGAGAAGAGCGTAGGGGTGCCCTTCCAGATGTCATTCTCCAGCATGTTCGCAAGCTGGATTTCATCCACCAGACGAACCAGTGAATCAGCCTGGCTGCTTAGCTGTCGGCTTTCTGGCGTGCTCAGATCAGCAATCTGCGTGGCGAGTGACTTCAACGGCTGTTTAAAGGCATCGCCAATATTTTGCATAAACGCGGCGCGGCCATGCTGGTTTTTCTCGTACAGCCTTTGCGCCTGCTTGAGCTTTTTATTCACCAGCACTTCGCGATCCTGATCGCGAATGATGAAGATTTGCGTGCGCGACGCGACCTGACTGCGGAACTGACGGATCTCATACAGTTCATTATTAATGGTGGCCTGGATGACGCCCTGATGCTGGTCCGCCATGGCCGTAATATTTTGCAGGTTAAGATGCGGCAGAAGGTGATCGGCAATTTTATTGCTCATTACCGTGCGGTTTGCCTCCTGATCGTGAACGAGCACCCCAAGCGGCAGCACGGAAATAATCTCTTCATTCAGAGCACGAAGAATGCGCAGCTCGTTGCTGGTCCCGGCTGATACCGACGTCGAGTCGCTCTGGCGGCCCGACTGGAAACGGAAGGTGCTGTAACCAAACAGCGCCAGCGCCAGCAGGCCGATATTCAGCAGCAGCGGCAGCAGAATGTTTTGCAGAGTATCAAGCATCAGGGTGCCAAAAGGCACCTGCCACACCAGACGCATACCGGTTGAGTTGAGCGATGAGGCAATCTCAATCTTTGAGCCATTAAATGAGATGGCTACGCTGTCCGCGCCTTCTTTATCCGACGGCGAGCGCATATTTTGGGTGCTGTTGTCTGGCTCCAGACGGAAGCTGTCCAGCGGCATATCCGGTGGGATGAGATCGTTAATCGGCAGGTCGAAGGCAACCACGGTCGCCAGATGGCCCGGCTGGTTAAAGGTGGTTCGCAGCGTGAAGTAGTGACCATTCTGCCAGGCAAGACGGCGTAATGACGAGAAACTTTCGCGCTCGTCCAGCGCGTTGGCCTGTTGCAACATTTCTGCCCGACGGGAATCGACAATACTGCCAACGGTGGTCTCTTTAAAGCCCGACGAGAGATCCTTAAGCGGCAGGGTCGAGATCAGGATCATGCTGTTGTCCTGACCGTTCAGGTAATACATGGACCACGGTACGGTCTCGGCGCCCCACAGGGTGTCCAGATAGGAGGAGATCCGCTGCGTCATCTCAAGCGTTGCGCTGTCGTGCGAGCCGAAAATCAGGGCTTCCGTCTTGCGCTGCGGTTTTTCAAGGTAATACACATCCTGCTTAAGGCGCGTTTCCTGCAACCCTTCGCCTGATGAGGTGGCGGGCGCGGCAGCGATATTGTCGTAGATTTGCCAGGTCGCATAGCGCCACGTATCAATGCGCTTATGCACCGCATGGGTGATATCGACGATTTGATAGCTTTTATCTTTAAGCCAGGTGTTAACGGCGCTCTGGATCATCACTCCCATTGTGACTAACAGCACAACGATCAACAGAAGAAAGAAACGGGTGATGCTGCCCGGTAGAAGGGAGAATTTGCTCGGGGCGGTAGTTTCAGTCTGACTCATCGATGTGTTTAACCCGTAATGGCCGCGCGGTAATGGGATAGGGCAGTATAAAGGGTAATAACTGAATTTCCAGCGTCGTTATCGGTATAACCTTGACTTTTTATCCGGGTAACCGGCTTCAACGTCCCCGCGTGAAAGGTGTACAAAACCCCGTGAAATGTATAAATACGCCGCCGCACCGGCAGAAAAATAGCACGAACAAACAAGAAATTAATTTCGATAGCATAAAAACAATTAAGTGCAAGCCGTATTCGGGATTTAGTTAATAGTCGTTATCATTACCCAGCGGTAGCACATTAAATGTAGGTTGACGTAAAGAAAGGTAAAAAAAAACCGAATGCGAAGCATCCGGTTCAATTAGGGATAAACAGACATTCAGAACTGAATGACGGTAATAAATAAAGTTAATGATGATAGCGAGGGTTATTTTAGTGGTGTTGAAGGGAATTTTTTTGTCATTCAGTGCTGTACTGTTTTTTACGGCAATTTGCTGAATTTAATGCGATATATTTTTGTTTTGATTATCCGTGCTATATTTTTAAACTATTAATGCTCTGTAAAAGTTCCTCCAAATTTACAAATTGAAACATCTTGATGGCAAAGTGAAACATCTTCAAAGTTTTCGTATCATATTCCTGTTGGATTATTCTGCATTTTTGAGGAGAATGAACTTGCCGACTGGTTAAGAGGGTTGACCAGTAAGCAGTGGTAAATAATAAGGCATATAACAGAGGGTTAATAAAATGAAAGTTAAAGTACTGTCCCTCCTGGTACCAGCTCTGCTGGTGGCAGGCGCAGCAAATGCGGCTGAAATTTATAACAAAGACGGCAACAAATTAGATCTGTACGGTAAAGTGGATGGCCTGCACTATTTCTCTGATGACGACAGTGCAGACGGCGACCAGACCTACATGCGTCTGGGCTTCAAAGGCGAAACTCAGGTTAACGACCAGCTGACCGGTTACGGCCAGTGGGAATACCAGATCCAGGGTAACTCTGGTGAGAACGAAAACAACTCATGGACGCGTGTGGCGTTCGCAGGTCTGAAATTCGCTGATGCGGGTTCATTCGACTATGGTCGTAACTACGGCGTTGTTTACGATGTAACTTCCTGGACCGACGTTCTGCCGGAATTCGGCGGCGATACCTACGGTTCTGACAACTTCATGCAGCAGCGTGGTAACGGCTTCGCGACCTACCGTAACCAGGACTTCTTCGGTCTGGTTGATGGTCTGAACTTCGCGTTGCAGTACCAGGGTAAAAACGGCAGCGCAAGCGGCGAAGGCCAGACCAACAACGGTCGTGAGGCACTGCGTCAGAACGGTGATGGCTACGGCGGCTCTCTGACCTATGATCTGGGCGAAGGCTTCGCTATCGGTACGGCAGTCACCAGTTCTAAACGTACTGCTGACCAGAACGCTGCGGGCTACTACGGTGAAGGCGATCGCGCAGAGACCTACACCGGTGGTCTGAAATATGACGCGAACAACATCTACCTGGCTGCACAGTATACTCAGACTTACAACGCGACCCGTGCGGGCGACCTGGGCTGGGCTAACAAAGCGCAGAACTTCGAAGTGGTTGCGCAGTATCAGTTCGACTTCGGTCTGCGTCCATCCGTGGCATACCTGCAATCTAAAGGTAAGGACCTGGAAAACGGCTACGGCGACCAGGATCTGCTGAAATATGTTGATGTTGGCGCGACTTACTACTTCAACAAAAACATGTCCACCTACGTTGATTACAAAATCAACCTGGTTGATGAGAACGACTTCACTCGCGCAGCAGGTATCGGTACTGACGATATCGTCGCGCTGGGTCTGGTTTACCAGTTCTAATTGCTCATACAGCGACAAAGGGGCCAACAGGCCCCTTTTTTCATGCTTTTTTAGGGTCTTACAAATACGCTGTTTTAGTGTACTCTTGCCGCCCTGGCATGAGGATAATAACCAATGGATATGACTTTTTTACGCGCCAGCGTTCTGGCGACTTTTTTACTCCTGACCGCGTGTGACTCTTCCACACAGCCCGCAAAAATCGACGCACCCGCCGCGACGGTGCTGGAAGGGAAAACCATGGGGACCTTCTGGCGCGTCAGCGTGATGGATATTGATAAATCCCGCGCTGAAGAATTACGCGGTAAAATTCAGGCGCAGCTGGATGCCGACGATCAGCTACTCTCTACCTATAAAAATGACTCAGCGCTGATGCGTTTCAATCGCTCCAGCAGCACCTCGCTGTGGCCGGTGAGCGAAGCAATGGCCGATATCGTCACGGAAGCCATGCGCGTGGGCTACAAAACCAACGGCGCAATGGATGTGACCGTGGGGCCGCTGGTGAACCTGTGGGGATTTGGCCCCAACAAGCAGCCGGTGACTACACCCGATCAAGCCGCCATCGACGACGCCCGCGCGCGTACAGGGTTACAGCATCTGACGGTGATCTCCCAGTATGGTCAGCAATACCTGCAAAAAGATATTCCCGACCTGTTTGTGGATCTCTCCACGGTAGGCGAGGGGTATGCTGCGGATCATCTCGCGGCCCTGATGGCGCAGGAAGGCATTCCCCGTTATCTGGTTTCCGTCGGGGGCGCGCTCGTCAGCCGGGGCATGAACGCCAGCGGCAGGCCGTGGCGAGTGGCCATCCAAAAACCAACCGATCAGCAGAACGCGGTGCAGGCGATTGTCGACATCAACGGGCATGGTATCAGCACCTCCGGAAGCTACCGCAACTATTACGAGCTGGATGGAAAACGTATCTCGCACGTGATTGATCCGCAAACCGGACGCCCGATTACCCATAACCTGGTGTCCGTGACGGTGATAGCCCCAACCGCGCTGGAGGCGGATGCCTGGGATACCGGATTGATGGTGCTCGGCACGGAGAAGGCCAAAGAGGTGGTGCGTCAGGAAGGGCTGGCCGTCTATATGATCACTAAAGAGGCTGACGGGTTTAAAACCTGGAGTTCGCCGCAGTTCAACAGCTTCCTGGTGAGCGAAAAAAATTAAAAAGCAAGGTTGCGGGTTTTTGTTCGGTGGCGTTCAGGCAAGCTGAGCGTATGCTTGTGAGAGGAGCCGATGATGAAAAACACAACCTATCTTACCGATGAGGATCGCTGGCAGGCCGTACTGGCCCGCGATCCGCGTGCGGATAACCAGTTTGTCTTTGCCGTGCAGACGACCGGCATTTATTGTCGTCCGTCCTGTCGCGCCCGCCACGCGCTGCGTAAAAATGTCTGCTTTTATCCTGATGCTCACCAGGCCGCGCAGGCGGGTTTCCGCCCCTGTAAGCGCTGTAGGCCGGACCAGGGCGTCCCAATGGCACAGAAAAAGGCCAACATTGCGCTGGCCTGTCGACTGCTTGAACAGGATGCCTCGCTGAACCTGGAGGCACTGGCGCAGCAGGTTGCCATGAGTCCGTTCCATTTCCACCGCTTGTTTAAATCCGTCACCGGCATGACGCCGAAAGCATGGCAGCAGGCCGCGCGTGAACAACGCCTGCGCACCCTGCTTGCACAGGGCGGTAAAATCACCGACGCCGTACTGGCCGCTGGCTTTCCGGACGGCAGCAGTTACTACCGTAAAGCCAACGGCGCGCTGGGCATGACGGCAAAACAGTACCGCAACGGAGAGGCTGCGGTCCGCTATGCCATCAGTGACTGCTCGCTAGGCCGCTGTCTGGTGGCGGAAAGCGAGCGCGGGATCTGCGCAATACTGCTGGGTGATGACGACGCCGGGCTGACGGCTGAGCTGCTGTCACTGTTTCCGCTTGCCGTCCGTGAACCGATGGAAGGCGCATTTGCCGGGCGTGTACGTCAGGTGATTGCCTCTGTCGACAGCCGCACGACGCCGCTGACGCTGCCGCTGGATATCCGGGGTACCGCCTTCCAGCAGCAGGTCTGGCAGGCGCTGCGGGCTATCCCCTGCGGAGAAACGGCAAGCTATCAGCAGGTGGCAAAGGCCATTGGTAAACCCAATGCCGTACGTGCCGTGGCGGGGGCCTGCGGTGCCAACAAACTGGCGATAGTCATCCCCTGTCACCGCGTGGTGCGTAACGACGGTGCGCTGTCGGGTTATCGCTGGGGCGCAGCGCGTAAGGTGCTATTGTTGAAACGTGAGGCGAACAACCCGGAGGAATAATGCTCGATCTTTTTGCTGATGCTGAACCCTGGCAGGAGTCGCTCGCGCCGGGGGCGACGATCCTGAGACGCTTCGCGCTTTCCCGCGCGGCGGCGCTGTTCGACGGCATTAAAGCCGTCACCACCCGTTCGCCGTTTCGCCATATGGTTACGCCAGGCGGGTATACCATGTCCGTGGCGATGACCAACTGCGGCGAACTGGGATGGGCGACGAATGAGCGGGGCTATGTATATGCCGCGTACGATCCGCTGACGGATCAGCCGTGGCCGCCGTTGCCGGAGGCGTTTCAGGCGCTGTGTCATGATGCCGCCGTGGCGGCCGGCTATCCTGATTTTCGACCCGATGCCTGTCTTATTAACCGTTATGCCGTTGGGGCAAAGCTCTCCTTGCATCAGGATAAGGACGAGCCGGACCTGCGCGCGCCGATTGTCTCGGTATCCCTTGGGCTGCCCGCTGTCTTTCAGTTTGGCGGCCTGCGGCGCAACGACCCGCTCAAACGGCTGATGCTGGAGCATGGCGATGTGGTGGTCTGGGGCGGTGAATCACGGCTTTTTTATCACGGTATTCAGCCGCTTAAACCAGGCGATCACCCGGTGGCGGGGGAGTTTCGCTACAACCTCACGTTCCGCCAGGCAGCGTACAGAGAATAAAAATAAGAATTATTCTTGATGTGTGTGAAAGGCAGTTTACACTGCTGGCTGATTTTTCTTGTCCGGATTGCTCTGCATGCAACTACTTCTTCTTGTCTGGCGGCAGTATCGCTGGCCTTTTATCGCGGTGATGGCGTTAAGCCTTGCCAGCGCGGCGCTGGGGATCGGCCTGATTGCCTTCATTAACGTGCGTTTGATCGAAATGGTCGACACGTCACTCTCCGTCCTGCCGGAATTTCTGGGTTTACTGCTGCTGCTGATGGCAGTCACGCTCGGGTCACAGCTGGCGCTGACCGCGCTCGGCCACCACTTCGTTTTCCGTCTGCGCAGTGAGTTCATCAAACGGATCCTTGATACTCAAGTGGAACGCATCGAACAGCTGGGAAGTGCTTCTCTGCTGGCGGGGCTGACCAGCGATGTGCGCGCCATTACCATCGCCTTTGTGCGCCTGCCGGAGCTGGTGCAGGGGATCATCCTGACCTTTGGCTCGGCAGCCTATCTCGCCTGGCTCTCCAGCAAAATGCTGGCGGTAACGGCGCTGTGGATTGTTATTACCATCTGGGGCGGGTTCCTGCTGGTATCACGCGTCTATAAGCACATGGCGGTGCTGCGCGAAACGGAAGACAAGCTCTATAACGATTACCAGACGGTGCTGGAAGGGCGTAAAGAGCTGACGCTGAACCGCGAGCGCGCCGAACATATCTTCAACCATCTCTATATTCCGGATGCGCACGAATATCGTCATCACATTATTCGCGCCGATACGTTCCACCTGAGCGCCGTGAACTGGTCCAACATCATGATGCTGGGCGCGATTGGCCTGGTGTTCTGGATGGCGAACAGCCTGGGGTGGGCGGATACCAACGTGGCGGCAACCTACTCCCTGACGCTGCTGTTTTTACGCACGCCGCTGCTGTCGGCCGTTGGCGCACTGCCGACGCTGCTGAGCGCACAGGTGGCCTTCAACAAGCTGAAGAAGTTCGACCTTGCGCCGTTTAAGGCTGAGTTCCCGCGCCCGCAGGCCTTCCCGAACTGGCAAACGCTGGAGCTGCGTAACGTTACCTTCCGCTATCAGGATAACGCCTTCTCAGTGGGGCCGATCAACCTGACCATTCACCGCGGCGAACTGCTGTTCCTGATCGGCGGTAACGGCAGCGGCAAATCCACGCTGGCGATGCTGCTGACGGGCCTCTACCAGCCGCAGTCGGGTGAAATTTTGCTGGATGGTAAAGCGCTGAGCGCGGAGAAACCGGAGGACTACCGCAAGCTCTTCTCGGCGGTATTTACCGACGTCTGGCTGTTCGACCGGCTGCTGGGACCGGAAGGGCAGCAGGCGGATCCGGCGCTGGTGGAGAAGTGGCTTGCGCACCTGCAAATGTCGCACAAGCTGGAGCTTCAGGATGGCAAAATCCTGAATCTCAAGCTGTCGAAAGGGCAGAAGAAGCGCGTGGCGCTGCTGCTGGCGCTGGCCGAAGAGCGCGACATCATCCTTCTGGATGAATGGGCCGCCGATCAGGACCCGCACTTCCGTCGCGAGTTTTATCAGGTCCTGCTGCCGCTGATGCAGGCGATGGGAAAAACCATTTTTGCCATCAGCCATGACGATCACTACTTCATTCACGCCGACCGTCTGCTGGAGATGCGCGACGGCAAGCTGAGCGAGCTGACCGGCGATGAGCGCGATGCGGCGTCACGGGACGCGGTGGCGCGTACGGCCTGATTGCAATTGTGCCGGGTGAACCCCGGCACACTAATTTTTTCATATATGCCGTTTTTTTCTCCATCCCGACCCGCCGTTTATTCTTATTTACATATCCCCGCGCTATGCTTAACGCCAACTCATTTAATGGATTTATGATTGATGTCGGTATTAAAGAAAAACAGCGCCAGGCAGCGTGACCAGGAGCGTGCGCGGCTCATCTGGCTCCTGACGACCGATAAAGCGGTCACGTCAACGTTATTGGGTAAGCTAACCCTGGCTGAGCAATATGATGTCGGCACGCTGGCCGACGATATTGCTGAGGTAGGTGCGCTGGTTGCACATTTACCACCTCCGGATCTGGCGGACACCCTGGAGGCATTGCCTTCCGAGGAGCGCCACGCCCTGTGGCGGCTGGTGCAGGATCACGAGCGCGGTCAGGTGCTGCTGGAAGCCTCGGAAAACGTCTGGGATGACCTTATCGATGAGATGAGCGACCGGGACATTCTTGACGCACTGCAAACGCTGGATATCGATGAGCAGATTTACCTCGTTCAGCATCTTCCGCGCAACCTGACCGGACGCCTGCTGGCTTCCCTGCCTGCCGAAGAGCGGGCGCGCGTGCGTCAGGTGATGCACTACGAGAAAAACAGCGTCGGCGCGATCATGGAGTTTGGCGTCATCACCGTGCGTCCGGACGTCACCCTGGGGACGGTGCAGCGCTATCTTCGTCGCCTGGGCAGTATGCCGGACAACACCGATAAACTGTTCGTCACCTCGCGGGATAAAACCCTGCTCGGGGAGCTGGAGCTGAAAACGATCCTGCTGAACAGCACCCAGCAGCGGGTGAGTGAGGTCATGGAAACCGAGCCGATGGTCTTCTCGCCGGAAGACGATGCCGAAAAAGCGGCGCGTACTTTCGAACGTGATGACCTGGTGAGCGCGGCGGTGGTGGATTCGGTGGGCAAGCTGATGGGGCGTCTGACCATCGATGAGATCGTTGACGTGGTCTATGAAGAGACCGATAACGATCTGCGTGCCCTTGGCGGGATCAGTGCCGAAGACGATGTTCATGCCTCCGTCGGCAAGGCCGTCAAAACCCGCTGGGCGTGGCTCGCCATCAATTTATGCACCGCGTTCGTGGCGTCCCGCGTTATTGACGGCTTCGAACATACCATTTCCCAGCTGGTGGCCCTGGCGTCGCTGATGCCGATTGTGGCGGGGATCGGCGGGAACACCGGCAACCAGACTATCACCATGATCGTTCGCGCCCTGGCGCTGGAAAACATTCAGCCGGGTAATTTTTCGTGGCTGATTTTCAGGGAGATGGGCGTCGCGCTGATTAACGGCCTGGTCTGGGGCGGCATCATGGGCGGCATTACCTGGTGGCTGTACGATGATATGGCGCTGGGCGGGGTCATGATGCTGGCGATGGTGCTGAACCTGCTGGTGGCGGCGATGATGGGCGTGATTATCCCATTGACGATGACCCGGCTGGGGCGCGACCCCGCGGTGGGGTCGAGCGTGATGATCACCGCCATTACCGATACCGGCGGTTTCTTTATTTTTCTTGGACTGGCGACGATTTTTCTTCTGTAGCCAGTGCTTTTTGCTTAAGTCGGGCAGGGAGGATGAACATCATCACAATCCCGCCCAGCACGCCAATCGCCAGGTTGCCGGTGTAAACCGTTGCCACAACCGTCACCAGCATCACGACGGTTTCAGCCACCGGCGCGTTTTTCAGCGTTCCGGGCTGAACGCTATGCCAGCTAAAGGTCTTGACGGCCACAATGGCCATAATACCCGCCAGTACCGCCATCGGGATTTTGGCCATCACCTCGCTGAGCGCCGTAACCAGCACCAGCAGTACGATACCCGCCGCAAGGGTGGAGATACGGCTTCTGCCTTTCCCCATCTCCACGTTTACGATGGTCTGCCCAATCATCGCGCAGCCCGCAATGCCACCGTAGAACCCGGCCATAATATTCCCCACGCCCAGACCGATGCTCTCGCGACGCTTACTGGAGGGGGTAGCGGTCAGTTCATCCACCAGTTTTGCCGTCAGCAAGGATTCCAGCAGGCCAACGAAAGCGATACTTAGCGCGCACGGCCAGATAATGCTCAGGGTTTCCAGATTGAGCGGCACCAGCAGTTGCGTAAAGCCCGGCAAACCGCCGCTCATGGAGCCTTCATCCCCTACCGTCGGCAGAATTTGCCCGCTGGTGACGGAGAACAAAGTCAGCAGCACAATGGCAATCAGCGGGGAGGGCACGCTTTTGATATAGCGTGGCACCCACAGCACAATCAGCAGCGTCAGCACGAACAGGCCCACAATCACCGGGCTTCGGCTCCAGAAATGGGGCACCTGGGCAAAGAAAATCAAAATGCCAAGGGCGTTAACAAACCCGGTCATCACCGACTGGGGAATAAAGCGCATCAGCCGCGCCATACCCAGCGCGCCGAACAGGATCTGAATCATGCCTGCCATCACCACCGCGGGCAGAATGTACTGTACGCCGTGTTGATGGACCATCGGGCCAATCACCAGCGCGACGGAACCTGCCGCCGCCGTCACCATGGCCGGACGCCCGCCGAGCAGGGAAAGGGCGAAACAGAGCACCACGGAGGCGATAAGACTCACTTTCGGATCCACGCCCGCGACCACGGAAAACGAAATCACTTCCGGGATCAGCGCCAGCGCGGTAATCACACCGGCCAGGGTTTCGCGCATCAGACGGTGAGGCGAACGTAAAACAGTGGCGACATGGCCTTCTTGAGGTACAGACGAGTGGGGTAATGACATAACAATTCGCTGGTAGGGGCAGGCTTCCGTGCGCGCGATCACAAAGTGCAGCATCATAGCCAGGAAAATCGTCGGGTGCCAGCCTGTCTGCCAAAACCCTACAAACAATCCATCATTAAATTTCACAATTACAATAATTTCGTAACCTTTAAACAATATTTAAAAGTTGCTACCGTGCCACCGCAGCGTGTTTCACCTGTAATTTCCACGCATCAAGCACTATTCAACTAAGGCATAAATGATGAAAAAAATGACTGCCGTGCTCTTTTCTCTGGCCGTGGGGCTGAACGCCGTCTCGCTGGCGGCGAAGGCTGACGCACCAAAAGATCAGGAAACGGATGTCCTTTTAATTGGTGGCGGCATCATGAGCGCCACGCTGGGAACGTATCTTCAGGAATTAGAGCCGAACTGGTCCATGACCATGGTCGAGCGCCTCGATGGCGTGGCACAGGAAAGCTCTAACGGCTGGAACAACGCCGGGACGGGGCACTCGGCACTCATGGAACTGAACTATACGCCGCAGAAAAAGGACGGTTCCATTAGTATCGAGAAGGCGGTAGAGATCAACGAAGCGTTCCAGATCTCACGTCAGTTCTGGTCTCACCAGGTGAATAGCGGTGTGTTGCACAATCCGCACTCCTTCATCAACACCGTACCGCACATGAGCTTTGTGTGGGGCGATCAAAACGTCAACTTCCTGCGCGCGCGCTACGCTGCCCTACAACAGAGCACGCTTTTCCGCGGGATGAAATACTCTGAAGATCACGCTCAAATCAAAGAGTGGGCGCCGCTGGTCATGGAAGGCCGCGATCCGAACCAGAAAGTGGCGGCGACCCGCACTGAAATTGGTACTGACGTTAACTACGGTGAAATCACCCGTCAGCTGGTGTCCTCTCTGAAGAAAAAAGAGAACTTTAACCTGCAACTCAGCTCCGAAGTGCGTGGTTTCAAGCGCAATGCGGATAACAGCTGGAGCGTGACCGTTGCCGATCTGAAAAACAACGAAGCCGAGCATGTGATTAAGGCCAAGTTCGTGTTTATCGGTGCGGGCGGCGCGGCGCTGAAACTGTTGCAGGAGTCCGGTATTCCGGAAGCGGACGACTACGCCGGCTTCCCGGTTGGCGGCCAGTTCCTTGTGTCGGAAAACCCGGAAGTGGTTAACCGTCATCTGGCGAAAGTGTACGGTCAGGCCTCTGTGGGCGCACCACCGATGTCCGTTCCGCATATCGACACCCGCATGCTGGACGGTAAGCGTGTAGTGCTGTTCGGGCCGTTCGCCACATTCTCCACCAAGTTCCTGAAAAACGGTTCCCTGTGGGATCTGTTGAGCGCGACCACAACGTCAAACGTCAAGCCAATGATGGACGTGGGGCTGGATAACTTCGATCTGGTGAAATACCTGATTAGCCAGGTGATGCTCTCTGATGAAGAACGCTTCGAGGCGCTGAAAGAGTACTATCCGCAGGCGAAGAAAGAAGACTGGCGTCTGTGGCAGGCAGGTCAGCGTGTGCAGATCATCAAACGCGATCCGAAAGAGGGCGGCGTGTTGCGTCTGGGTACCGAAGTGGTAAGCGATAAGGATGGCACCATTGCCGCGCTGCTGGGGGCATCTCCGGGGGCGTCTACCGCTGCGCCAATCATGCTGCACCTGATGGAAAAAGTGTTTAAGGACAAAGTATCCAGCCCGGAATGGCAGGCGAAGCTGAAAACCATTATTCCATCCTACGGTACGAAGCTGAACGGTAACGTTGAGGCCACGGAACAAGAGCTGGAATACACCAGCCGCGTTCTGCAACTGCAATACGTCAAACCGCAGGCTGCGGATGCTGCGCCAAAGGCAGAGCTGAAGCCTCAGGCGGAAAGCAAGCCGGTAGCGGATATCGCGCTGTAAGATAAACGCAAAACGGTAACATCCGTTACCGTTTCTAGTGTTTTCTCCCTCTCCCTGTGGGAGAGGGTTGGGGTGAGGGTGCCAGAACGCACCCTTTCCAGGTCGGGTAAGCGTGAGCGCCACCCGACTTATTTTTAACGAACTACCGCTTGTCCTACCGTCTCATCCGCCTTCCATACGCGATATTTCACATCCACGTTTTCCGGCGTATATACGACGATCGGCAGCTTGCTGTTATAGCGCAGCAGACTGTTATCGCCCAGATACGCGGTAATAAATTTCTTCTCTTTCTTGCCGTCCGGGCACGCCATCATGGTGGAGACTGGCGAGGTTACTTTGTCGAAGACATAGTAGTCATAGCCCCAGCCTTCCAGCGTTTTGCTTTCCAGCTGGCCGCCCAGACGATGCTGGTTGCAGTCCACTTCCAGCGTCTGGCCGATTAACAGCTCAACTTTGAAATTTGCTTCATCCTGCTGAGCCGGGAGCTGAATAACCTGGCGCTTCATCCCTTTGTCCGCTTGCGGATACGGAGCAACTTTTTCCAGCGGCTGCTCTTTCTGGGTTTCGCTGGCGAAAGCACTGCTGCTGGCGCACGCAGCGGCGATGAGGGCGATGGCAAATTTAGGTGCGTTTTTCACTGTCATTCCTTTTTGTTAAAACGATCCTGGAAAGACTAACATAATATACGTGAATGGTTGGCGTAATTTACTCACATTTTCATTTTAAACGGAGTAATGCACTGCTTTTGTGTTCTTTTATTGGTGTTTAATGCTGTGGTGGAGTCGATGCGGCGATCGTGTTATTTTACGCGTTAATTATTGTTATTTATCTGTAAAGGGAGGAGATATGGTACGGGAAAAACTGAAGACACCTGAAGGCCGCAAGTTCCTGCTGGCGTTACTGGTTGTGTTTATGATTGCTGCTGCATGCGTGGGGCGAGCAACCATTGTCGGTGTGATTGAGCAGTACAACATCCCGCTCTCTGCCTGGACAACCAGCATGTTTGTCCTGCAATCGGCGATGATCTTTGTTTACAGCCTGGTGTTCACCGTGCTGCTGGCGATTCCGCTGGGGATTTTCTTTCTCGGTGGGCGTGAAAAACACTAAGCATTGCGCATGCGGAGACAGGCAATAAAAAACCAGCCATAAGCGGCTGGTTTTTTTGTGTAGTTTTGGTCGGCACGAGAGGATTTGAACCTCCGACCCCCGACACCCCATGACGGTGCGCTACCAGGCTGCGCTACGTGCCGACGCATAAAAGGAATACTACTCTATTCCTTTTTGAATGCAAGGGGCAAGCAACGCTAACTGATTCATAAATAATCAGTTAGCGATAAAGCGCTTCTCGTCTGTCAGCACCTGCAACAGCAAACTGAGCTGCGGTTTCTGGTCTTTCAGCTTCTCACCTTCGAGGCTATACGTCTGGTAATTGCCGTTGCTGTTCAACACCAGGGACAACGTCGGTGTGGTCACCACCAGCGTGTTTCCGCCAGCAGCCGTGACCCAGTTATGACGCCGCGTGGCGCTAAAGAGGTCTTGGCCCTGCGAGTACTCAATTGCCGGTGTGCTGACGTGCAGCAGCCGCTGCATTAACGTGGTCATGACGTCTTTATGGTCGGTCAGCATGTTGATGCGCTGCGCGGGAGTGCCCGGCCAGTGGATCACCAGGGGAACATGCAGGTTCGGACGCGACCACTCCATGCCCTTCGCCTCGTCGCCGAGCGGCACGCCATGCCCCGCCGTGATAATCACGACCGTATTATCCAGCTTGCCCGCGTCGCGCAGGGCGGTCAGCACGCGGCCGATCTGCGCATCAACATCGCCCGCCGCACGGCTATAGCGGCGCGCGAAGCCTTTCTGATTGCTGTCATCAAGCGTTGTGCCGTTAAACGCAACCCAGGAGAACCAGCGGTTATCTTCCTGCGCATAGCGCTTCAGCCAGTCTATCCACTGGTCAGCGGTCCGATCGTCAGACTGGCTCTGCGCGGCGGGCAGTGAGAAATCAGACAGCAGCGCCTGGCGGTACAGCGAGCTGTTGAAACCATCAGAGGCGAACAGCCCCAGCTGGTAGCCCTGCTGATTAAGCCCGGTAATCAATGCCGCCGGAATACGGGCCGACAGCACGCCGTCCATATAGCTCGGTGAAATGCCATAGAACAGGCCGAAAATACCCGCGTCGGTCGAATTACCGGAGCTCATATGCTGAGTGAATACGATATTGTTCTCAGCGAATTCAGCCAGCGCTGGCATCTGCTTCTCATAGCGGGAATAGTTCAGGCCATCGACGGTAATCAGCAGCACGTTCTGACCGCGCCCCATGTCGCGATATTTCAGATCGCTCAGGGGATACTGCACGCTGACCGCTTCCGGATTACCCTGTTCGACCAGACGACGCTGATACTCCTGCGCGTCCAGCAGGCCGTGTTTTTCGAGGAAACGACGCGCCGTCATCGGATAGGAGAGCGGCAGGTTTGCGCGTTGCATGGTAATCGGGCGGTAGAAGTTCGCATCTGCCCAGATATACATCAGGTGCGAACCGATAAATGAGGCGAAAAAGAGCGCCGCGACGGGCTTCGCATAATGGCGGCGTCGGGTCAGACTGCGGAGTTTTTGCCAGCTCCACGTGGCGAACAGCATTTCGATCAGCAGGATAATCGGCACGCTGATAAACATCAGCTGCCAGTCGCGCGCGGTCTCGTTCTGATCCGGGTTAATCACCAGCTCCCAGACGACAGGATTCAGGTGCAGGTGGAATCGGGTAAAGACTTCGCTGTCGATCAGCAACAGCGTCATGCCCGCCGTTGCAAGAATGGCAGACAGGAAGCGCATCAGCCGCTGCGACATGACGATAAACGTCAGTGGGAACAGGATCAGCAGATAGGTGGCGAAGACCAGAAAGCTAAAGTGACCCACAAGGCTCATCCACGAGTAGACGCGCCCGGTTAATGTGGTTGGCCAGTCCGCCACAAACAGATAACGGCAGCCGAGCACCATCGCCAACAGAATGTTGAACAGGGCAAACCAGTGCCCCCAGCTGACCATCTGGGAGACTTTTTCACGGTAGCGCTGACGATTCGTCACCATAAACTGTTGTTCGTTTCCCTTAGTGTGCCTGGTCGTCGCTAACGGAGGACTGCAAAGCCTGGGCGAAAGATTTGGCGATCGCCTGACGCTGAGCCGGAGCAACGCTGGTATTGATCAGGTTGGTAACCATATTTCCCAAAACCATCAGGGAGAGATCGGTTGGCGTTTTATGTTTTTCCAGTACGTTGACCAGCTCACTGAGCAGTTGTTCAACGTGTTCGTCACTGTAGCGGGAATGTTGTGGCATAAATCAAAATCAGTTTGTTGAGAGAAGGGCGACATATTACCGTAGCAACAGCTTTTTTTCCCCTTTTTTATCTTCTGTTGCACACATGCGTTGGTGGTGGTTGAATACCGCCCGGTCTAAAAGGAGAGTTTATCATGAGTCTGGAAATCAACCAGATTGCCTTGCACCAGCTTATCAAGCGTGATGAGCAAACCCTTGAAGTGGTGCTGCGCGATTCGTTACTGGAACCAACGCCTACCGTTGTCGAGATGATGGCGGAGTTGCATCGCGTCTACAGCGCGAAAAATAAAGCCTATGGCTTGTTCAGCGAAGAGAGCGAACTGGCGGATAGCCTGCGCCTGCAACGTCAGGGCGAAGAGGATTTCCTGGCATTCAGCCGCGCTGCTACTGGCCGTCTGCGTGACGAACTGGCGAAATATCCCTTCGCCGATGGCGGTATCGTCCTGTTCTGCCACTACCGCTATCTGGCGGTAGAGTATCTCCTGGTCACCGTGCTGAATAACTTAAGCAGCATGCGCGTGAACGAGCAGCTGGATATCAGCTCAACGCACTACCTGGATATCAACCATGCGGATATTGTGGCGCGTATCGATTTAACCGAATGGGAAACCAACCCGGAATCGACGCGCTACCTGACCTTCCTTAAAGGTCGCGTGGGCCGCAAAGTGGCCGATTTCTTTATGGACTTCCTCGGTGCCAGCGAAGGGCTGAATGCCAAAGCGCAGAACAAAGGTCTCCTCCAGGCGGTGGATGACTTTACGGCTGAGGCGCAGCTTGATAAATCTGAGCGTCAAAACGTGCGTCAGCAGGTTTACAGCTACTGCAACGAGCAGTTACAGGCCGGGGAAGAGATTGAGCTGGAGTCGCTGTCCAAAGAGCTGGCAGGCGTCAGCGAAGTCAGCTTCCAGGAATTTACCGCGGAAAAAGGCTATGAGCTGGAAGAGAGCTTCCCGGCGGATCGCAGTACGCTGCGTCAGCTGACGAAATTTGCCGGTAGCGGCGGTGGGTTAACCATTAACTTTGATGCCATGCTGCTCGGGGAACGTATCTTCTGGGACCCGGCCACCGACACGCTGACCATTAAAGGCACGCCGCCGAATCTGCGCGACCAGCTTCAGCGTCGCACCTCAGGCGGTAAGTAACAGCCATAAAAAAACCCCGCAAACGCGGGGTTTTTCTCGACAGGTTTGCGATTACGCGCGAACGAAGTCGATGTGAGTCAGTTTTGGCTTGAACGCGTGACGCTGAACAGCCTGAACTTTCACTTTTTCTTCTTTACCGCCAACAACGATGGTCAGAACTTCGCTGTAGAACTCAGCTTTGGTCTGCATGTTCCATACTTTGTCGTGATCCAGTTCAATAGCAACTGGAGCAGCTTCGCCACCGTAAACGATAGCCGGGAACTTGTTTGCGGTACGCAGGCGGCGGCTCGCACCCTTACCCTGCACGTTACGTACTTCTGCTTCGATAGTGAACATTGATTTCTCTCTGTATTTAAAACCCTACTACAGGCGACCCAGCAGCAGGTGAGTGTTCTGCCTCACGGATGTGAAGCGGGCGGCATTTTATACTCAAATGGCTCGCGCATCAACGAAAAGTCCCGTTAACCGCGCAATTCGTTTGCCCGGCGAAAGCGTCCTTCATAGTCAAAGACCTTCTCACGTACCTGCCAGAACTGCCCTTTTTTGCGGGCGACAACAAAATCAGGATGCCGCAGCAACGCCTGCTGGCGCACGATATCGGCAACGGTTAGCCAGCGCAGCGGTACGCCAGGCGTGCGGGTATGCGGGCGGATAAAGAGCTGCTCGAACGCGGTGCGCTGGGCGGACGTCTGGACCCGGAACCGCTCGCTGACGTCTGCGCCATCCTCGTCGTAATAGATGATTTTTAGCCACTCGCCTTTTTCATCCGCGCCGGGTTGTAAGGCCATGCCGGAACAGCGCAGCACCAGCGCATCCTTTAGTTTCAGCGCTGCTTTCAGCATGTCGTCCGGGTCGACCAGGACCGTGTCGCACTCCCGACAGCGGCGGGCGGCAATGTCGTTTTCAGCGTTGCACTGCGGGCAGTTTTTGAAGCGGAAGCGGAAATCACACTGTTCGCGATGGCCTTCATCGTCTTCAAACCAGCCCTGACAGCGGCGGCCAAAATGTTCAATCAGCGTGCCGTCGGCGGTGGTTTTCCCCCAGAAGGTGTTGGCAAACCCGCAGGCAGGGCAAAAAACCTGAACGGGAACGTTGTCGCTCTTGCCTTTTGGCGTGCCTACTTCTGGCGAATAGAGATCGTGCGGGTTACCGGCGTAATCAAGGATCAGACAGTCGGTTTTGCCCGGCGCCAGACGCAGCCCGCGGCCAACAATCTGCTGATACAGGCTGACGGATTCCGTCGGGCGAAGAATCGCAATCAGGTCGACGTGCGGGGCGTCAAAGCCGGTGGTTAGTACGGAGACATTCACCAGATAGCGGAACCGCTGAGCTTTGAAGTCCTCGATCAGGCTGTCGCGCTCCGGGCCGGGGGTTTCACCGGTAATTAACGCCGCGTCGTCGGCGGGCAGCAGCCCCGTAATTTCGCGCGCGTGTTCGACAGTGGCAGCAAAAATCATCACCCCTTTGCGCGTTTGTGCGAACTCTTCAATCTGGCTGATGATATGCGGCGTGATCCGCTTCTGTTTTTTCAGCTCATGGTTAAGATCTGCCTCGCTGAACAGCCCGTTGCTCTGCGCCTGTAAGCGGCTGAAATCGTACTGCACGACGGGCATATCCAGCCGCTCCGGCGGCGTCAGGTAGCCGTGCTTGATCATGTAGCGCAGCGGAAGCTCATAGATACAGTCGCGGAACAGGGCCTTTTCATCGCCACGCACCATGCCGTGATAATGAAACTGATAAATCCAGCCCTTGCCCAGACGAAACGGCGTGGCGGTGAGGCCAAGCAGACGGAGGTGAGGATTCACCTTTTTCAGATGAGTGAGGATTTGCTGATACTGGCTGTCGTCGTCATCGCTGATGCGATGACACTCATCGACAATCAGCAGGGAAAACTCGCTGCGAAACAGTTCCAGGTTGCGCGCAACGGATTGTACGCTGCCAAACACCACTTTTCCGTGGCTCTCTTTGCGCTTCAGTCCGGCGGCAAAAATGTCGGCCTCCAGGCCGAGCGCGCAATATTTGGCGTGGTTTTGCGCCACCAGCTCTTTGACGTGCGCCAGCACCAGCACGCGTCCGCGGGCCAGGCGCGCCAGTTCGGCAATCACCAGGCTTTTACCGGCTCCGGTCGGGAGTACGATGGCGGCGGGCTCCCGATGCTTGCGAAACCAGGCGAGGGTGGCATCAACGGCTTCCTGCTGATAGGGGCGTAATGTGAACGTCATGGCTTCTCTATTCAGTTAACTCGCATATAGTATGCCACGAAACTTTTTCCCTTGAGTGGCGCAACCAGACCATTATACTGAACTGTTTCTGACTGCTTCTTTTTCGGACGCGTAGTCCGACTTCCAGCACCATTAAGGCTAAAAAGATTTCATGCGACTTGATAAGTTTATCGCTCAGCAACTCGGCGTAAGCCGCGCTATTGCCGGGCGTGAAATTCGCGCCAGCCGCGTAACCGTGGACGGCGACATTGTGAAAGACAGCGCTTTCAAACTCCAGCCTGACCACCAGGTGGAGTATGACGGCAACCCGCTGACCCAGCAGAATGGCCCGCGCTACTTCATGCTCAACAAACCGGAAGGTTACGTCTGTTCAACGGACGATCCGGATCACCCGACGGTGCTCTACTTCCTCGACGAACCTGTGGCGCACAAGCTGCATGCGGCAGGGCGACTGGATATCGATACCACCGGCCTGGTGCTGATGACCGATGACGGCCAGTGGTCGCATCGCATCACCTCCCCGCGCCATCACTGTGAGAAAACCTATCGGGTGACGCTTGAGTCTCCGGTCTCGGATGACACGGCAGAGCAGTTCGCAAAAGGCGTTCAGCTGCATAATGAAAAAGATCTGACCAAACCGGCGGTGCTGGAAATCATCACTCCAACTGACGTGCGCCTGACCATCAGTGAAGGCCGCTATCACCAGGTGAAACGGATGTTTGCCGCCGTGGGCAACCACGTTGTGGGGCTGCATCGTGAACGTATCGGCGCGATTGAACTCGATCCAGACCTGGCGCCAGGGGAATATCGCCCGCTGACGGAAGAAGAGATTGCCAGCGTCGGGCTGCCTTCACGCTAAATTCAGGAGAACTCAGTGACCACCAGGCCACACTCGTCGTTTAAAATTGTATTTATCCTTGGCCTGCTGGCCATGCTGATGCCGCTTTCTATCGATATGTATCTGCCCGCGCTGCCGGTGATTTCCGCGCAGTTTGGCGTACCGGCAGGCAGCGCGCAGATGACGCTCAGCACCTACATTCTTGGTTTTGCCCTCGGTCAGCTCTTTTATGGCCCAATGGCCGACAGCCTGGGGCGTAAACCAGTTATTCTGGGGGGGACATTGATATTTGCCGCGGCGGCGGTGGCCTGCGCGCTGGCGCAGAGTATCGATCAGCTGATTGTGATTCGTTTCTTCCATGGCCTGGCGGCGGCTGCGGCAAGCGTGGTAATTAACGCGCTGATGCGCGACGTCTACCCGAAGGAAGAGTTCTCACGCATGATGTCGTTCGTCATGCTGGTCACGACAATTGCGCCGCTGGTCGCCCCCATGGTGGGCGGGGCGGTGCTGGTTTGGTTCAGCTGGCATGCGATTTTCTGGATCCTGGCGATTGCCGCGCTGCTGGCCTCGGTGATGATCTTCGTCTTTATCGATGAAACGCTGCCGGTCGAGCGACGTCAGAAGTTCCACGTTCGCACCACGCTTGGCAACTTTGCCTCGCTGTTTCGCCATAAGCGTGTGCTCAGTTATATGCTTGCCAGCGGCTTCAGCTTTGCCGGAATGTTCTCGTTCCTGAGTGCGGGGCCGTTTGTGTACATCGAACTGAACCATGTGTCACCCCAGCATTTTGGTTACTACTTCGCGCTGAATATTGTGTTCCTGTTTGTGATGACCATTATCAACAGCCGCTTTGTCCGGCGGGTTGGGGCGCTGAATATGTTCCGCGCCGGGCTGTGGATCCAGTTCGTGATGGCTATCTGGCTGGTATTGAGCGCGTTGCTGGGCGTCGGTTTCTGGGCGCTGGTGGTGGGCGTGGCGGCGTTTGTCGGCTGCGTGTCGATGGTTTCATCCAACGCGATGGCGGTGATCCTCGACGAATTCCCGCATATGGCGGGCACCGCCTCGTCGCTGGCAGGAACGTTCCGTTTCGGGATAGGCGCGATAGTCGGGGCGCTGCTCTCGACGGCAACGTTTAATACCGCCTGGCCGATGCTGTGGGCGATTGCCCTCTGCGCGACCTGCTCCATTCTTTTTTATCTTTACGCCAGCCGGCCGCGAAAGACGGCGCATAAATGACCACTTAAGGCCCGATACGGGCCTTTTTGTTGACCCATATCAACCAACCCTACGTTCGTTTACCCTGTGTTTGTTTCTTTTATGTAAAATCTATTTATGTAAAAAGTCACATCATTGTATTTAAAAAGGTTGAGTTAGATCGCAGAAACGGGTACATATAGCGCCGACGCGAGCCTGCAACGCCTATAAAATCCGCTAAACAGTGCAGGTTGGCGATGATGTGTTACTATAAATGTAAATAAATTGTGAAGTAAATTTGCTTCCGGGGATCTGAACGTGAATACATTACAACTCTCCATTGTCCATCGCTTGCCCCAGAGCTATCGCTGGTCGACGGGTTTTGCAGGTTCGAAAGTTGAACCGATTCCGCAAAGCGTTGCCGGGGAGGATAATTGCCTGGTGGCGCTCAAACTGCTCAGCCCGAGCGATGAAAATGCGTGGCCGGTTATGGAACGTCTCAGCCAGGCGCTGACGGACATAGAAGTGGACAGCTCCGTGCTGGAATGCGAAGGTGAGCCGTGCCTGTTTGTTAACAGCCAGGATGAGTTTGCCGCCACCTGTCGTCTGAAAAACTTCGGCGTGGCCATTGCCGAGCCGTTCTCCGGTCAATACCCTTTCTGAGTGCTAGTCAGCGGACAATAGCTGGCGCGTGTAATCCTGCGTCGGCGCGGTGAATACGCGCTGGCACTCTCCCTGCTCAACGACTTCTCCCTGCCGCAATACCACCACCTGATGGCAAAGCGCACGCACCACCTGTAAATCGTGGCTGATAAAGATATAGGCCAGCCGATGCTTTTCCTGTAGCCCCTTCAGCAGCGCCAGAATTTGCGCCTGCACGGTGCGGTCCAGGGAAGAGGTTGGCTCGTCCAGCACGATCAGCTCCGGTTTCAGGATCAGTGCGCGGGCAATCGCTATACGCTGGCGCTGTCCGCCAGAAAACTCAGCCGGATACCGGTGCCGGGTCTCGGGATCTAAACCCACTTCCGCCATCACCCGCTTCACGTCGATTTCACGCTGTTGCGCCGTCATTGTCGGCTGGTGGACGCGCAGGCCCTCTTCAATAATCTGTAATACGCTCAGGCGCGGGTTAAGCGAAGAGTTTGGATCCTGAAATACCACCTGCATCCGCGGGCGGACAGGAAGCATCATCCGGCGATTCAGGTTTTGCAGCGGCATGCCGTCAAAGACAATGCTTCCCTGAGAGGCGATCAGGCGCAGCAGCGCCAGGCCAGTGGTGCTTTTGCCCGAGCCGGATTCGCCCACAAGCCCAAGCGACTCGCCCGGACGCAGAGCGAAACTCATGTCTTTCAGGACATGATTGTGATCGACCACGCGACGGAGAATGCCTTTGCGGATCGGGAATGACACCGACAGCCCCTCAACCCTCAGCAACGGCGCGCAGTCAGCGTTAAGCGGAACCGGGTCGCCAGCGGGTTCGCTATCGAGCAGGCGCTGTGTATACGGGTGCTGAGGCGCGTTCAGCAGGACGGATGCCCGGTTCTGTTCCACGCAGCGGCCGTTTTGCATCACGGCCACCGTGTCAGCAAGCTTTTTCACGATGCTCAGGTTGTGCGTAATGAACAACAGGCTCATTTTCAGCTCGTCGCGAAGCTCGCGCAGCAGTTGCAGAATTTGCGCCTGCACCGTGACGTCCAGCGCGGTGGTGGGTTCATCGGCAATCAGCAGTTCGGGGCGCGTGAGCAGGGCCATTGCGATCATAACGCGCTGGCGCTCGCCGCCGGAAAGCTGGTGCGGGAAATCGTTCAGCCGTTTCGCCGCATGACGAATACCGGTGCGTTCAAGGCAGTCCAGAATTTCACCCCGCGCTGCCTCTTTACGCATTCCCCGATGAAGGGACAGCACTTCATAGAGCTGTTTTTCCAGCGTATGCAGAGGGTTGAGCGACACCATCGGCTCCTGAAAAATCATGGCGATGTTATTGCCACGAATGCCGCGCAGGGTTTGCTCGTCAGCGTTCAGCAGCGATTGTCCATGGAACAGAATATCCCCCTGCGGATAGCTGACCGGCGGGGAGGGGAGCAGGCGCAGCACCGAAAGTGCCGAGACGCTTTTACCGGAACCGGATTCCCCGACCAGCGCCAGCGTCTCTCCGCGCTGGATCTGCAACGATAAATCCGTCACTACCGTGCGTGATTCGCCCTGCTTTGAAAACGCAATCGACAGGTTTTCTATGCTCAGAAGAGGCCGGGTCATGTCATACCGCCTTGTTGGGATCGAAGGCATCGCGCACGGCTTCGCCAATAAAAATCAGCAGGGAAAGCAGCACCGCCACGGAGAGGAATGCGGTGATGCCCAGCCAGGGGGCCTGGAGATTGTTTTTGCCCTGCAACAGCAGTTCGCCAAGGGACGGTGAGCCCAGTGGCAAACCGAAACCAAGAAAATCAAGCGACGTCAGGGTGGTAATGGAGCTGCACAAAATAAACGGCAGGAAGGTGAGGGTCGCCACCACCGCATTGGGAAGCATGTGGCGGAAGATGATTGCGCGATCGCTCACGCCTAACGCTTGCGCGGCGCGAATATAGTCGTAATTCCGCGTGCGCAGAAACTCCGCGCGCACCACGCCGACCAGCGCCATCCAGCCGAACAGGACGGTGATCCCGAGCAGCCACCAGAAGCCAGGCTGTACCACACTGGACAGCAGGATAATCAGAAACAGCGTTGGCATACCGGACCAGACTTCAATCACGCGCTGTCCCCATAAATCTATTTTACCCCCGTAATAGCCTTGCACGGCGCCCGCCACAACGCCCATTACGCTGCTAAAGAGCGTCAGCAGCAGCCCAAACAGGAGCGAGATGCGGGTGCCATAGAGGATGCGCGCCAGCACATCGCCGCCGTTGGCGTCCGTTCCCAGCCAGTTTTGCGCGGAAGGCGGCGAAGGGAAGGGGGTAGACGTGGCGAAGTTAATACTGTTCGCGCCAAAACGAATCGGTGCCCAGATAGCCCAGCCGTGCTGCGCTATCTGCTCACGTAACCAGGGATCCTGGTACTCGGCTGGCGTCGCAAATGGGCCGCCAAAATCGCTTTCGCTATAGGTAGTAAGCACCGGCACGTACCAGCGGTCTTTGAAATGCACCAGCAGGGTTTTATCGTTGGCAATCAGTTCCGAACACATACTTAAGGCGAACAGGACGGCGAAGATCCACAGCGACCAGTAGCCGCGACGGTTGTGGCGAAAGCGCGCCCAGCGGGCCTGATTGACGGGGCTTAAACGCGACATCAGCGGCCCTCAAAATCGATACGGGGATCGACCAGCGTATAGCTGATATCGCTGATGATGTTCAGCAGCAGGCCGATCAGGGTGAAAATGTAGAGTGTGCCAAACATCACCGGATAATCACGGGAGACGGTGGCCTCATAGCCCAGCAGCCCTAATCCGTTGAGCGAGAACATCACTTCTATCAGCAACGAGCCGGTAAAAAACATACTGATGAACGTGGCGGGGAAACCTGCAATCACCAGCAGCATGGCGTTACGAAAAACGTGCTTCCACATGATCTGCTTTTCACCGACGCCTTTGGCGCGCGCGGTGACGACGTACTGTTTGCGGATCTCATCAAGAAAGGCGTTTTTGGTCAGCATCGTAAGCGCCGCAAAACCGCCGATGACCGTCGCCAGCACCGGCAGCGTGATGTGCCAGAAGTAATCGGTGATTTTCTGATACCACGGCAGCGTGCTGAAATCCGCGGAGACCAGCCCGCGCAGCGGGAAGAGGTCGAAATAACTGCCGCCTGCGAAAAACACAATCAACAGCACGGCAAACAGAAACGCCGGAATAGCGTAGCCGATGATAATAAACGTACTGCTCCAGATATCGAAACGGCTACCGTTGTAGACCGCTTTCCTTATCCCCAGCGGAATGGAGACCAGATAAATAATCAGCGTCCCCCACAGTCCGAGCGTGATGGAAACCGGCAGGCTTTGTTTGATCAGGGTTAACACCGAGGCGCTGCGAAACAGGCTGTCGCCAAAATCGAAACGGACATAATCCCATAGCATCCTGAAATAGCGCTCGTGCAGCGGCTTGTCAAAACCATAGCGATGGGTGATCTCGGCGATCACCTCCGGATCCAGTCCCCGACCGCCCCGGTAGTGGCTTTCGCTGATGTTGCCCACGCCCGTCCGGGCATGGCTGGCCCCCATTCCTTCGCCGCCGCCGCCCGGCATGCCGCCAGCGTGACCAAATTCTATTGCCGCAATCGCCTGGTCCACCGGACCGCCGGGGGCGATCTGGACGATAAAAAAGTTAATGGTAATGATGGCCCACAGCGTCGGGATCACTAACAGCAGCCGGCGGATAAGATAAGCGCCCATCGTCACTCCTTAACGCCGCTCTGCGGGCAATTTTGCGGCTTTATTCACGTCATACCACCAGGTGTCAAAGCCGAGGGTGTAAACCGGGCGAACGGCAGGCAGGGAGAATTTATCCCAGCGGGCCACGCGATCTTCGCCCATATACCACATCGGCAGCATGTAATAGTTCCAGGTTAATACCCGATCGAGCGCGCGGCCAAGCGGCAGAAGCTTGTTCTTATCGCCCTGAGCGGCCACAATTTTTGCAATCAGCGCATCAATCACCGGGCTCTTTACGCCCGGGGCGTTGTAGGAGGAGTCGATATACCCCGATGCCCAGGAGATTTGCAGATCTGAACTCGGCCACGGCTGGGCGGCCCACAGGGTCTGCATCATATCGTAATCGCGACTGCGCTTGCGGTTAGTCAACTGGGCCATATCGACCTGGCGGATATTCATAGTGACGCCAAGCCGGGCAAGGTTCTTCTTAAACGGCAGCACCCACTGATCGTTTGCGCCAGAGGCAATCAGCAGTTCGAAGCTGAGCGGTTTACCGGTTTGCGCATTAACCCGTTGCCGATTTTTCAGCACCCAGCCAGCGTCATCCAGCAGGCTGCTGGCTTTCAGCAGGTTGTCCCGGTCGAACCCGTTTCCGTCGGATTTGGGCGGTTCAAATATGCGGGTGAACACCTCCGGCGGTAGCTCCGCTTTCAATGGCGCCAGCAAAACCAGCTCGTCCGCGTGGGGATAATCACGGGCGGCATATTCAGTATTCTGGAAATAGCTGTTCGCCCGGCTGTAGGCTCCGTAAAACAGCGCTTTGTTCATCCATTCGAAATCAAACGCCAGAGTAATGGCTTCACGCACCCGACGATCGGAAAAAACCGGGCGCTGAATATTAAACGCCAGCCAGCGCGTGTCCTGCGCGGATTCGTTTTTGTGTTCGTCTTTAACGATATAGCCTTTCGCGAAATTTTTTCCGATATAGCGGGTCGCCCAGTTTTTGGCGCTGTTCTCGACACGTAAATCAAATGCGCCTGCCTTAAATGCCTCGAAGGCCACGTTATCATCCAGGTAGTAGTCGTAGCGGATTGTATCGAAGTTCCAGCGGCCCCGGTTTACCGGCAGCGTGGCTGCCCAGTAATCTTTCACACGGGAATAGATCACATACTGGCCCATTCGCCAGTCGGTAATGCGATACGGCCCTCCGGCCAGCGGCGGGGTAGAGAGGGGATCGCTCAGCTTATGGTTTTTCCAGAAGGATTCGGGCATGACGGGCAGGGAGAACAGGCTCAGCATATTCTCTTTGTTCGCCTCAGGGAGTTCGATTCGCACGGTCAGCGGGGCGATGGCTTTCACCGTGGTGCCCTTGTACACCAGACGAAACTGTGGCACGCCTTCGGTCATAAATTTATGAAAGGTGAACGCCACGTCGCGGGCGCTAACCGGCGTACCGTCGTGAAAACGCGCCCGCGGATTAATCGCGATTTCTGCCCAGCTGAAATCTTCGGCGTAACGTACGTTCTCGGCGACCAGGGGATAATAGCTGCCGGGCTCGTCGTCGGAGGTGACGAACAGCGTGTCATAGAGGGATTCGGTACGCGCTGCCGCTACGCCGCGCAGGGCAAAGCGGTTAAAGTTGTCAAATGTTCCCGTGGCGGAAAGCGTCACGTTTCCGCCTTTCGGGGCGGCTGGGTTGACGTAATCGTAGTGGTTAAAGTTAACCGCGTACTTCGGCTCGCCAATGACGGCAAAGGCCGTGCTCTCTTTGATGGTCTGCGCCTGGCTCGACAGGCTCACCAGCGCCAACAGCGTCAACACAACGCGCATAATCATAGTGCGGCGGATCCCTTTGTTCACAGACAGGCTCGGTTGAACAGAATAATAAGGGACAGCGCCGTGATTGTGAAATTATTCCCCGAGCGTGATATCGGGTTGCCACGTCCTGAACTGCTCCAGCGGCATCGGGCGGCCAATCCAGTAGCCCTGAAGATAGTTTACGCCATGCTCGCGCAGCCACGCCGCCTGCTCGGGCGTTTCAACACCCTCGGCGACGGTTATCATATTCAGACGTTCTGCCAGCGTCAGCACCGCGTCAAGCACTGGCGAGGTGACGGTTTCAGTCCCGATGGCATTCACGAAGCCACGGTCAATTTTCAGGTAATCCATCGTGAAGCGTTCCAGATAGATCAGCGCGCTGTGGCCAGTGCCAAAATCATCGATGGCGATTTCAAAACCTTCATTGTGCAGCCATTCGAACAGCTGATTTGCCTCGCGGTGATTAATCATGTCGCGCTCGGTTATTTCCAGCACAATCTGGAAGTGATCGGGCGGAAGGGCGGCGAGAAACGCGCGCATATCCTCTTTAAAGCTTTCCGCATGCAGATGCCCGGGCGCGATGTTGATCCCAAACTTGGCCCCAGGCGGGAGCACCGTTTGCAGGACAGGGGCATCGCGGATAATCAGGTCAAAAAGATGCAGCGTCAGCGGGACAATCAGCTTCTGCGCTTCAGCGAAGTTAATAAAGGCATCCGGTGGAATTTCGCCCATCACCGGATGCTTCCAGCGCATCAGGACTTCCAGCCCGGTCATTCTGAGCGACTGCGCATCCACGACGGGTTGATAGACCACGTAAAACTGGTCGTGCTTGATGGCCGTGAGGATCTCTTTCCCCGGATTGAGACGGATAGTAAGAATATAGAAATTCAACAGGCCCGCCGCGATACCGCAGACCAGGCCGAAAAACACCGCGTAGAGCAGTTCATCGGTTGTCCAGGCTTGCGCATAAACGTTAACGGTCAATGGAATATTTTTCAGCGTGGCGCTACGGGCAGGGACGTCAGGCAAATCCCGCGCCTGGATCAGCATTCCGGACTGTGTAGATAACGCGGAATCGCCAATGACGATCGATATCCCGGCAAATTCATCCTGACGTGACGTATAGAGAAGATAAGGCGACAGGTTGAGGTTGACGGACGTAAACACGCCGCCGTCTTTCACCAGCGGATTGCGATACCAGATGGCGATCGCGGGCTTATCCGGCAGCATTGGCGTGCCCGGCAGGAGCGCGATATCAACAGGTTTGCTGATATGTAGCTGAGGGATAAGCTTTTCCATCGGGGTATTCATCGGGCCTGTTGCCGAGGAGCAGAAGGCCTGTTTATCCCTGACCAGCAAAAAGGCGCGCACGTTGATGCTAAAGGCCGCCCGGGAGGTCAGGGCGGCACTCACTTCCTCGCAGCTGTTCAGCGTGAGTGGCTGGAGCGTATCAATCGACATTTTGAGCTCATCGAAATAGCTCTCCATGTAAACGCTTAAATCGGTAATGAGAGTATCGAATCTGACGTCTCGCTTGTGATAACTCCAGTAAAACTGTAATGCTCCCAGAAGCAGGGCAGTGAATAACCCTGTAAGGAAACTGATAAACAGTATCTTGCGGTTGCTGGAGAAGTAGCGGGTTAACATAGATGTCGTGATTCCTGAAATGCCGCTGGATAGTTATCAGTGTAACGGGCAAAAAAAAACACTGCCGGAGCAGTGCTTTTTTTATCGTATCGCCAGCCAAGGGATAACCAACGATACGACAACAATATTAACTACGGCTCAGAACGCGGCGAGCTTCGTTGTAGCGTTTCTTCCAGTAAGGTTCGTTCATGCTGGAAATCGTCACACCGCTGCTGGTGGAAGCATGGACAAACTGATCGTTACCGATATAGATGCCAACGTGTCGACCGGTTGAACCTGCTCTGAACAGGACTAAATCGCCCGTGCGTAGTTTAGTACGCGAAATGGACTTGCCCATTTCCTGCTGTTCATAGGTAGAACGCGGAAGGTCTAACCCAAACTGCTCACGGAACGTACGCTGTACGAAAGCGGAACAATCGATGCCTTTCTTGGTGCTGCCGCCCAGACGGTAACGCACGCCTTTCCAGTCAGCATACTGATCCATAATACGCGACTTAACGTCGAGATTACGTACCATATTTTCAAATTCATCCTGAGAGGCTTGCAGTGAAGAGGAATCTTCCATTCCCACAACACGCGTCTCAGGATGCATATTCTTCGCGGTATTCGTCGTACTACATGCCGAAAGCAGAACCGCCACTGCAATCGCCGGGATCCCCCGCAAGATATATCTCAAGATTGGTTGAGATTTGACCATTTTGTTTGTTTTCCCTTGAAGTCCTTAACGAAAATATCGTTATAAAAATGCCAACCGTGACGAGACTAATTATCTGTTCACAATGAGACAATTCTTTATGGTGAAAACTGTGGCTCAACGCACAAAATTATTCACCATGATAATAATTATCTCAGTGGGGCAAAACGAGTTTGAGGTTAACCGATTGCACGGGGTATTGCGAGCAAAAAAGTCCGATTTTTTATAAGAAAATGTGATACACAAAGTTACAGCGCGGAATTGCTCAAAATGCCGCCATTCATACAGATAATCCCTGCAATTGCTTCATTTTTATCACGAATTGTATGACAGGATGATGACAGCGTTGAATGACGCCCGAAAGAAGAGACTCAGGGACCGAAAACGATCCCCGATGAATGGTGTTAATTTGCGTTATTTATTTGTTTCTGACTTGTTTAAATTTACCGGGAAGATAGCGATCAAAAATACCTATTACGCGATCGCTCAGTGGGGTCATCAGCACCCACGGTAAACCAATTAACACCGCCGTGAGGGAGCCTACGGCGATATCTGTCAGCCAGTGAGCACCAATCATCACTCGCGGGAATGCAAATACCACCACAATAACCAGGGCGATGGCGAAGGCTTTTTTACCAAAATAGCGCAGCATGAAGCCTGCAAAAATCAGCAGCATCATACCGTGGTCGCCCGGGAAACTGTCCTTCGAGGCATCTTTGGTTGGAATATGAAGCAGCTCGCTGACGCGGTTAATATTCGGGAAAAAGAGCGACGGACTGGCGCGTTTAACCGGCATCAGATGCTGCGCCAGCTGGTTGATAATCACGGCCGTCAGCAGCATCACCAGGCCGATAATCAGAATACGGCGACGACCCGTTTTGTCTTCCTTCAGCCAGAAGGAGAGCATCAGACAGCCCATTGCCAGCAGCGAACAGCCGTCAAACGCGCGGTTGTTGGTGATCGCCACCAGCCACAGGAAGGCTTCACTCTTCGCCAGCGCCTGGTTAAAGAAGTGGAACAGCCCGGAATCCAGCGGGAACCAGAAACCGTGATCCGCCGGGATATACCAGGAGAAAAAGAGCGCCAGACCGGCAGCGTTGAGCAATAAAATAGCAGGAAGTCGAGTCGTCATAGTCTTCAGCAATGTGTGAAATCAGGGGCAACGTTAGCCGCCCAAACTTAAACGAAGCTTCAACAGGCTTGACTGGAGAGCATTCCAGTCGGTATTAACCGCACTAATTAACTCTATCCGGCTGTCGGGTGGCGCGACATTCTGGGTTTCAATAAAGAAATCCTCGCCCTGACGGTTAATGCGCACCAGACCATCCGGAGTGCGCATGATCCCTTTTACCCGCTCAACCGGCGCCAGTCTCGCCCATTCCAGTATACCAATGGTGTCGAAAACCGTATCGGCATCGAAGATCCACCCGCAGGCCTGGTGCCCCTGACCGCTGTTCAAATTTCGACGCCAGCGCTGATGTTCCGGCAGGCTCAGTGCAGCCAGGCCTTGCTTCGCGCCGTGGCTATGCGAATGCTCTGCGCTGGCAGGCAGTTGCGTCTGGTTGAGGCGGGGAAGATCGAGCAGGGCGCCATCAATGTTGCCCTGGGTGGTCTGCACGTATTGACGTCCACCGCCAGCCTGCTGCCACCAGGACTCGAACGCGGCCTGACTCTCAGCCGTCGCGCGATCGGATTTATTCGCCACGATAATATCTGCCGAGGCGAGCTGGTCGCGGAAATTGTCGTTGTTGATCGTTTTTTCATCCAGCAGCTGGCGGGGGTCGAGCAGGCAAAGCGTCGCACGCAGCTCAAGCCACGGCTCGTAGACCGGGGCGGTCAGTAAATCAAGGATTTGCTTAGGATGACCCAGCCCGGTAGGCTCAATCAGCAACCGGTCCGGCTTGCCCTGACGCAGCAGCGTATTCAGCCCGACCTGCATCGGCAGACCATTCACGCAGCACATACACCCGCCCGGGATCTCTTTCACCATCGCGCCGCTGTCGGCGAGCAACGCGCCGTCGATGCCGACTTCGCCAAATTCGTTGACCAGCACGGCCCACTTTTCCGCCGGATCTTTATTGGCCAGCAAATGCAGAATGGACGTAGTTTTACCGCTGCCGAGAAAACCGGTGATCAGGTTGGTTTTGGTCACGTGCGCTCCGATAAATAATTGTGATGTAGTAACAACTACCTATCATCCTGACGAAAAAATCGGGCATTGAGAAGAGGGAGGGCGAACGGAGCGTAAAACCGTTCGCCTTAAACGCAATAATCGCTAAATTTTTAACGTTTTGATAACGGCCTGGTGCGCGCCGAGCCGGACGAGGCGCTGGTACGCGCCGGTAATTGCCTCGACAAAGACAGGGTTTTGCGGCAGGTCGTCGCCAAAGATTTCATTTAACGTCAGCAGGGCGCTAACGCGTTCTGCGTCGCTGCTGGTGGCGACAATGGCCTGAAACTTGTCGCTCAGCGGATCGCGGACGTCAATGGCGTTGCCCTGTTCGTCCGTACCGCTGACGTAGCGCATCCAGCCCGCCACCCCCAGCGCCAGTAATGGCCAGGCGGTGTTACGCTCAAGATGCATGCGGATCCCATCCAGCATGCGCTGAGGCAGCTTCTGGCTGCCGTCCATGGCGATTTGCCATGTACGATGCTGAAGGGCCGGGTTGGCGAAGCGGTTAAGCAGGCTGTCAGCATAGGCTGTCAGATCAACGTTGGTGATGCGCAGCGTAGGGGCCTGCTCATTCAGCATCAGCCTGCGGGCAGCCTCGCGGAAACTGTCGTCCTGCATACATTCATTTATGTGCGCGTAGCCAGCAAGGTAGCCCAGATACGCGAGGAAGGAGTGGCTGCCGTTCAGCATCCGAAGCTTCATCTGCTCCCAGGGCAGGACATCCTCAACCATCTGTACGCCTGCAACCTCCCACTCCGGACGTCCGGCGACAAAGTTATCTTCCACTACCCACTGAATGAACGGTTCACAGCTGATGGCGCAGGGATCTTCAACGCCAAGTTCCTGGGTGATTTCCGCGAGTGAGGCGTCGGTGGCGGCGGGCACGATTCGGTCGACCATGGTGCCAGGGAAGCTCACGTGCGCCTCGCTCCATGCGGCCAGCTCTGCGGAACGCTTTCCGGCCATGCCGAGAACGGCATTTTTCACCACGTGGCCGTTGTCGGGAATATTGTCGCAGGAGAGCACGGTAAACGCCGGCAGGCCACGCTCGCGGCGGCGATGAAGCGCTTCGACCAGAATACCCGGTGCGGAATGTGGTTCAGACGGATGCTCGAGATCGTGCAGGATGCGGCTGTTCTGCATATCCAGTTTTTCCGTCGCCGGATCGATGCAGTAGCCTTTTTCGGTAATGGTGAGGGAGACAATTGCCACCTGTGGTTCGCAGAACTTCTCAATAATGGCTGCCAGCGAGTCGAGTTTGGCGTTCAGGCACTCTTTTACTGCACCGATAATAATGGGCTGATTGCCTTCGGCACCTTTCTCCAGAACGGTAAACAGATGATCCTGCGCCCGGAGCTGGCGCATAAGGACATCGCCGCTAAAGAGGCTAATCTCACAAATTCCCCAGTCGCCTCCTCTGGCATTTAGTACCCGGTTTGTTAACAACGCCTGATGCGCCCGGTGGAACGCGCCAAAACCGAAATGGACGATGCGGGAGCGTAACTGCTCGCGATCGTAGCGGGGCTGCTGGACATGAGCAGGAAGCGCGGTGGAGGCAATAGTCTTCATGTAGTACACACCTGATTAACCATTAATTAACAATGACAGTGTAAAGTTATATGACAACAAATTAAATTGGTAAGCCGTAAATATCCCTGTTATGTGAGTTTGATCAATCAATGTCACGCGCTGTATTGACCACTTCGATTAAACATGTATGGTAGTCGTCATTGAGGTAACACATATTGGTATAACAACTTGAGAGGGTGGGGCAATGGAACAAACCTGGCGTTGGTACGGGCCGAACGATCCGGTTTCTCTTGATGATGTGCGTCAGGCTGGCGCAACGGGTGTGGTCACGGCGCTGCATCATATTCCGAACGGTCAGGTGTGGCCGGTGGAGGAAATCCAAAAGCGTCAGGCTCAGCTGGCAGAGAAGGGGTTAACCTGGTCTGTTGTGGAAAGTATTCCGGTTCACGAAGATATCAAAACCCACTCCGGTGAGTGTGATACCTGGATTGCGAATTATCAGCAGAGCATTCGTAACCTGGCAGCCTGCGGTATTGATACCGTCTGCTACAACTTTATGCCGATTCTGGACTGGACGCGTACCGACCTGGAATATGTAATGGCCGATGGTTCGAAGGCGCTGCGTTTCGATCAAATCGCTTTTGCGGCTTTCGAGCTGCACATTCTGAAGCGTCCGGGTGCGGAAGCAGACTACACCGCCGAAGAGCAGCAGCAGGCGCTGGCGTGGTTCAATGCCGCCAGTGAAGCGGACATTGAGAAGCTGGTTCGCAATATCATCGCGGGCCTGCCGGGGGCGGAAGAGGGCTATACCCTCGATCAGTTCCGCGCGCGCCTGGCGGAATATGGCGATATCGATAAAAACCAGCTGCGTGAAAACATGGCGCACTTCCTGCGCGCTATCGTGCCGGTGGCAGAAGAAGTCGGCGTGCGGCTGGCGGTTCATCCGGACGATCCACCGCGTCCTATCCTCGGCCTGCCGCGTATTGTGTCTACGATTGAAGATATGCAGTGGCTAAAAGAGACGGTGGATAGCATCTACAACGGCTTTACCATGTGTACGGGCTCGTATGGGGTGCGGGCGGATAACGATCTGGTGCGGATGATCGAAACCTTCGGCGATCGCATTCATTTCACCCACCTGCGTGCAACCTGCCGTGAAGAGAATCCAAAAACCTTCCACGAAGCAGCCCATCTTGGCGGCGACGTGAACATGGTTGCGGTGGTGGATGCCATTCTCTCTGAAGAGGTTCGTCGTAAGCAGGCGGGAGATGTTCGTCCTATCCCGTTCCGTCCGGATCACGGGCACCAGATGCTGGACGATCTGCGCAAGAAAACGAATCCAGGGTATTCGGCGATTGGCCGTCTGAAAGGGATGGCGGAAGTGCGCGGTATCGAGCTGGCGCTGAAAATGACGAAGTATCCTGAGCTTCTTTAAGTCTGATTGCCCGGTGGCGCTACGCTTACCGGGCCTACGAAAAACCGGCTCTGAGGCCGGTTTTTGTGTTTTTGTAGGCCGGGTAAGGCGTAGCCGCCACCCGGCAAATGCCACAATCAGTCAGCACGACCCATATAGCGTTTTTCTTCGATATGGATACGGATTTTCTCGCCCGCCGACAGGTACTCTGGCACCTGTACGACCAGACCGGTAGTCAGGGTAGCCGGTTTGTTACGCGCACTTGCAGACGCGCCTTTGATGCCCGGTGCCGTTTCAACAATTTCCAGATCAACGGTCTGCGGCAGTTCCAGCGCCAGCAGCACGCCATCCCAGGTCAGCACCTGCATGTCCGGCATCCCACCTTCAGGAATAAACAGCAGCTCTTCTTCGATCTGATCTTTGGTGAAGATATACGGGGTGTAATCTTCTTTATCCATGAACACGTATTCGTTGCCGTCAATGTAGGAAAAATCAACGTAGCGACGGGTCAGGGTTACGGTATCGACGATATCGTCGCCTTTAAAACGTTCTTCCACTTTCAGGCCGGTGCGGACATCGGAGAAACGCATTTTGTACAGCGTTGCTGCGCCACGGGCGCTGGGTGCCTGAATGTCGATATCTTTCACAATCAGCAGTTTGCCGTTGTAATTCAGTACCATACCTTTCTTAATTTCGTTCGCTCTTGGCATTGCAGTAATCCTGTTTACGGGAGGTAAAAAATATCGCGCCAAATTACTCGCGCGCGGCCTTTCAGGCAAGCGGAATTCGTGGGTTTTGCTATCAATACATAAAAGGTGTTACTGTGCGCGCAATGCCCGACTGCGCGGGTATCAGCCACCAACAGAGGGCATGTATGGATTGTCGTTCCGACTGTGGCGCGTGCTGTACCGCACCGTCCATCTCAAGCCCCATTCCAGGCATGCCGGAGGGCAAGCCTAATAGTCAATTATTCGCAGTATAAAAATGACAAAGCTAAGCAGAAATGACTTTTTTGCTAAGTGTTTCAATTGCATGTGAAAAGCTTTCTCCATAGCCAGTTTTAGACAGTTGTAATAACTCATTGAGTCCGGAATGACTTGTAAACGAAAGGTTTTCATACAGGCATATAGGAAGTTCTGAATTGTCTTTAAATCTTCTGTCTGGGCCTCCAGACTTGTTCACATACTTCCATGTCCTGCCAACGACTATGGCATCTCCAGGTACACCTTCGCTTTCAATGAATCGACTGTCACCAACATTAACGAATAGCTGGTTATAACTAACAGCGCCTACACCTTCACGGTCATAAACGAGTACTCTATCTGGAAAAAAATGTAATGTTTGGCGACCGACATTGATAGCAATCGTCTCAATATTTGTTTTAACAAAGGGAGGCTTTGATTTGCTGATAGAGGTTACTTTTCTGCGTAGTAAGTTACCAGCCCCGGCATGATACTTGGGGTCATAAACGGCTCCAGAAGCTTCTATATGCCATACTTTTGAGCAGCTTGCGAGCTTGGCTCCACTATCATGAAGTTGCTGGTAACATGCCATCATTTGATCATCAAAGTCATAAAAAAGAACAGTAGTCTTTCTTAGCTGATCGTACATGTAAGCAAAAACAGAAATTGCTACCCCTACGATAAATCCTATAGCGAGGCACCACTCAGGCCATGCCTGTGAAAAACCGTAAAGTAACAGCGCAATCGAAAGGCACATGACCAAGGGCCATATTTGTGACTTCTTACGTTTGTTGTTCAACTCTTCTAGCAGTTCTCGGGAACTTGAATCAACGATCTCCGAGATATGGGATGACTCGATTTCCTCAAGAGGTGCATGTGTAGTGTCATGTCCTATTGGAAATTCGTGTGAAACATGTTGAACCTTCTTTCTGTTCTGTGGGACAAGGCTTGGTGAAAGCGAAGCACGATAATAGACTCCGCCAGCACCGATGTGGATGTAATTTCCTCTTGGGCCAGTACCAAGCCTAAGTCCTTTTATACCAATAGATGCACCGACTCCCGATTTGGATAGGTTAAATCTCATCGGTCCAACGCGAATGCTTTTCTTTATGTAGAAGCTCATAGTAACTCCTTGTAAAACGAAGGGCTTAATTCATCCTAAGCTAGGGGGCTGTAACTCATCGATTGTACTGCAATGTTAAAGGAACATTAAGCCATGTAAGAGGAACGATGATTATTTATAGAGGAATAGGTGCTGGTTGCATGCTATCGATCCGATTGTGCAGTGTGTTAGTGTTTAATTCAAATTCAGAGAAATTGAGAGGTCCTCATGGAATGCCGAATCGACTGTGGGGCCTGTTGCTCCGCGCCGTCCATATCAATCCCATTCCCTGAATGCCTGTCGGCGGCCTAATTGTCAATTATTCATAGTATGCAACTGGCATGTATGGTTAGACTATCTGATTATGAGGCCTTCTGTTAATGTCATGGGAAGTACAAGATAGCGTGAGGCATGTCTAATGCAGTGTCGTATTGATTGTGGGGCTTGTTGTATTGCTCCTTCTATATCAAGCCCAATTCCTGGCATGCCTGAGGGGAAACCCGCAAATGTAAGGTGTGTTCAATTATCTAATGACAACTTATGTAATATTTTCGGTTCGGAACTACGACCAAAAGTGTGCGGTAATCTTCAACCTTCGCTAGATATGTGTTCAACGGATCGTGATGCCGCTATGACTTATCTGCTTCATTTGGAATCCAGTACAACACCATAATTATTTGTAGCACATAACCTCCGGCGATGCATATTTTTTTATATCAATAAGATAGGGGGAACATTCTCTTATAGGATAGCTATCATGCAGCCATTTCACTTTCAAAAATGTCTTCCAAGTCTTGTTGTTGAATTCTATCAGTGGCATCGACATTAAAGTCTGGTTTCAGCTGCTCAATATCAAATTGAACACGATAGCCTGTTTTCTCTGCAATATAATCACTGAGTTCATCTGTATCTACAGGATTGGGGCAAGTGACACCATCATGCTGAAGCAAAACGACATTATCACCTAGAAAGCTAATTATGTGTTGAAGTATCAGTGATTCCGCACCGTGGAGAAGATGTGCTAATAATTTTGACTCCTTAACGCATTCTCCGTTTTCTGTTCTGGTATTAACAATCATCCCTGCGTCGTTTTTGATTTTGCAACTCCCTCTAGTCCGTGCTGTATAATCTTCAATCACATAACGTCTCACATTGGTGATCTCCTGAGCTAGTTTACTAATCCAAGTATCTTTGATAGTCACTTTACTGGTATCAATACCCAGCTTTTTTAGCACCCCACGAGGACTTAGATTTGAGCCATAGATAAGAGCAATCAAAATCACCTTTGCTTGTTCTTCTGAGCATTGTAACGTAGAGGCTATTTCTTTACGGACCTGTTTTTTGTTACGGACATAATGGTTTATGCAGGGCGTTTTTATACCGATCCGATTGCACATCTGTTCTAGTAAGTTGTAGTGACAATTCTCGATATCCACATCGAACATGCCAGTCAACGCAGTTTTACGAATCTCTCTCTTACAATTTTGAAGATTTACAGGGCCTTCTGCATACAACCGTCCCCCATTACTTTGCACGTATGTTATCGGTAATAAACCACTTTTACTCGACTTCGCAAGCGCTAACAGGTATTCAATTTGACTAACCATATTTCTCTGGTTGCCGCTCTGCTTAAGTCTCTTCATGTATCGCCAAAGAGACATCTCATTAAGAGGAATTTCTTTAGGGACCTTGACTTCTACATAACATTTATTGCTATTTTTTAATTGGGAGCGTATGCCATTCCGAGGTGGGTTGTATGGTTTTCCTTCGTTATAGAGACCACATTTGCTAGGAACTGCATTGCAACATGCCGAAAAAATGTCATACCCAGCACTAGTCACTCTATAGCCGTTAGACCAATGATCTGCCCAGTAATTACAACTTTTTGTGATTAAAGGAATATCTTTTATCATGTCCTCAAATCTCGAAGCGTTCGGTATATGTTTTCGTCTTTCATAGGAATAAAGTGAGAAAGCGTACTCATCTTTGGGATGCTTTCGCCTGTTGACGGCTCCGATCAGAAATTGATTGAAATAATAATCTTTCTCTTTTTTTGAATATCTGTTCAATACATCAGAGGTGCAAACACCTTTATGAACTAATACAGTTTCAATGACTTCATCAAAGTTTCGTGGTTTCAGGTTCATATTATATTCTCGTTTTACAAAACCGTGAAATGGGCTGGAGGCCTTGCTATACACGGGTTTTCGGTAATTTTTAGTAGTATTTATGCAACATGTTACTGGTGTCCTTTTTTTTTCTTCTTCCCTTCCTCCCCTTTCGGAGAAAAAAAAGACGTAACAAACCTTTCAGATAAGTGATCTAAATAAAATATTGTTGTAAGGAACATCCCTTCGATGATTCCAAGACTGGATTAAGGCAAAGGGGTTACCGTTAAGGTCAAGAAAATCGATCTAGAAAGGGAGCAATAGAACGGAGTTGCGGACAAACAGTAGTCCAGCGTGTACTACACGAAGCATTAGGTTTGCTCCCTGGGACCAGGTCATCACTTCCTGGCATCACGATCCAGCTTGAAGAGGTTGCTGCGACCCGTGAAAATTACGTTGTTGGCATATACGATATGTGCGTTAAGGGCCATTGTCAAATCGGAAAGTCGATATTTATTAATGATTTAGATTTGAAAAACTATCTAAAAGTTGTTAATCACACACATGATTTTCTAGAAAGGAGCGGCCAGCCCAGCGAAAGCGCTGGACTTATAAGCTAAGCAATTGTAAGAGTTGATGTTGTTGTTAATGTAAATAAGAATCAGGCTAAATTTTCGCTATGCTACTTGAAATCAAGCGAAGCGGCCCCATCTGACATATCGTTCACAACTAATGCGGGGTCAATATGAGTCTTCAAGCCAAATTTAAGAAATTTCATGATGCTATCAAGTTAGGTAGGAAGGACCTTGAGTACACGGCGGCCCGTCTTAAGGATGAGAGTATTACTACCGATATCATTGAGCGATTCAAAGATGATGGATATCCGGTTATTGAGGATTTCATTCAGGGGTCTTTGGCAACCTTCACCGGAATCCGTGAAAAAGGGCAGGATTTCGATATTGATCGTGCAATTGTTATTGAAGCTGGTCTGGCACCGGAAAACCCAATAACGCCTAAGCTTGCTGTACTGGAAGTGCTTGAAAAACGTGGTTTTAAAAACGCTAAGATCAAAAAGCCTTGTGTAACTGCTGATTACAAGGCTCAAAATCTTCATATCGATATCCCAATTTATCGCAAGTACGATAACGGTCAATATGAATTGGCCGTTGGTAAGAGGCATTCAGATGAAGATAATCGTGAGTGGTCTAGAGCCGCACCGCGTGAGCTTATTGACTGGGTGAATGATTACGACGCTGATGAAGTCTATGGTTCCAATAAGCATGACCAGTTCAGGCGTATTGTTAGATACTTAAAGCGTTGGAGAAATCACACTTTTGGTGATGACGTGCGACGCAAAATTTACTCGATCGGTATCGCGGTGATGGTGAAAGAGTCTTTCTGCCCTTCAATTAATGATGAAGGTTTTCCTGATGACCTCACTGCACTGAGAGAGACAATCAACCACATTCTCAACTATCGCAGCTATTTCACCTTGGTTGATGTGGACAAATACAAAATCAGTGTTGCGCTTCCTGTAAGCCCTTACAGGGACATTTACCATAACAGTAGTGTTGCGACAGGTACTCAATTCCGTAAAAAATTATCCTCTCTTTTGAAGAACTTGGATAAGGTTGTTGATGAAGAGCAAGAGTCTAAACAGTGTGAGTTGCTACGAAGTGAATTTGGTGAAGATTTTCCAGAATGCACCGCAACCTCAACTGCTTCGTCATCGGTAGTTAAAACTGTTTTCGCTTCTTCCGGAGTTGTGGGGACATCGCAAGGCGCATGAATTACTCAGTCATTTTGACCCACTTGAACGAATGCGGATACAAGGTATCCGCGATTCCATCGACGACGGCTGAAATTGGATACTTAACAGTCGAACTGGAGATTAACGGTTTGCCTGTTACTTTATGGCATGTCACTGTATCAGAACTCGCCAAAATGCCCAGTTTTCTTCTTGCTGACCCTTCAGCGTTTCCAAGACTGGCACATACTGCATTCTATCCTGAAAATCGTTTTGCTAGTATTTGTGTCAATGTACCTGATGCTGTATCTGTGAATTTTGAACGGCCTGAACTTGCTTTTGAAGAATCACTTAAAAGGCATGTTGCTTTGTTAAGCCAGGCTTTAACCGATAGTGAATGGAATACTCAGGAATTGCTTCGTGAATTTGAAGCTGGCTGGTTGGGTATCGTTGAGCAGGGCAGTACCCCATTTCTTTGCTTAACTGAAAGTGAAACTCCAGAAGAGTTGTGTGTTCTTAAGCCGCGAGAAGGCCATTTAGACCTTGGACATTATTATTTAGGATATGCCGAAGGGTCTATTCCCCAAAATACTTTTTCACCTATCAATCGGGCCTTAAAAAATCGGCAGACTACAGTTGGTAAGGGATTTGTTATCCCGCTAAGCGTGGCAAAACCAGCTCCATGGAAAAAGGATGAACTTGCTGATTGGTATCTTGCCCTGCTGTCAGAACTATCGGTGGATGTCAGAACTAAATTAACTCAGCAGTTTGCTCAAAAACGTTCATATGAGTTTTGGCTGGTCTTTAGCGCGAGAACGCCTTCGGGAATAACATGGTTCGGAATTCATTTTTCCCAAAAGAAATCTGGCAAAGGTCGAAAAACTTTGCCTTTCAAAAAGTCACATCTGACTGAATGGAACCTCGATCCCATCGAAGTATTAACTTTTAATAAAGAAAGGCTTATGCCTAGGAGCGGAGCAGAAGAATCGCTACTTAATAAAAAAGTTATGATTGTCGGTTGTGGTTCCGTTGGGGGAGACGTTGCAGATAAACTTGCAGCTTCTGGCGTTGGCCGTTTAGATTTATATGACCCAGAAACTCTATCGCTGAATAACCTTTATCGCCATATTCTACCACCGATGTATACTTCGTTTCATAAAACGCAAGCATTGTGGCACAACCTCACCAGTAAATACCCATGGTTGGAGGTTGGAAAATATACAAATAAGTTACTTGATTTAAGAAATTATGAATTACTAATGAAGTACGATCTTATCGTCATAGCGATAGGAGCACCCACTCAAGAACGACTGTTTCATGATTATCTTATCAAAGAAAAAATTAATGTTCCGGTGATCAATGCATGGGTAGAAGGATATGGTATAGGTGGACACGCAATTCTTGAAATTCCTGGAACAAAAGGTTGTTTACGGTGTGCATATGTTGATCCTACTGATTTTTCAAGAGGTTTAGTTTCAAATCTGAATTTTTTGGCTCCAAATCAGGATCTGACGAGGAATCACGCTGGATGTGGTGATGCATTTCTACCTTATACTTACATAGCCTCAACTCAAACCGCACTAATTACTGCTGATCTCGGTGTTAAATACCTTCTTGGCAAAATACGTGAATCATCTAGAGTGAGCTGGAAAGGGAGTGCAGTGGATGCAACAGAAAATGGCTTCAAATTAAGCGGGAGGTACCATGCGTTCACCCGCACACTAGAGGTTCTCCCTTTGTTAAATGACGAATGTGATATTTGCAATGGATAATTATAATGTACTAACTGTAGAGACGAAATATTTCAGTCTCCATATTGCAAATAAAGTGATTGATATCTGGCATGCATATCGTCAGATTAAGTCATTGGAACCGGAAGCGTTTGGTGTGCTTGTCGGTAATAAGGATCTGGAGATTGAGAGTTACGGCTTGGTCGAAATTACGGTACCACAGAAAGGAGATCGATGTTCAAGAATGAGTTTTACTCTAAGGGATCCAGAACATCAGAATATAGTCGATCATTTGCATAAGAGTTCACAAGGTCAATTAGTATATTTTGGCACATGGCATACCCATCCAGAAAAAAATCCCCACGCCTCATGCATCGATATTAGAGACTGGAAACAATGCAGGTTACGAAATCCTGAGCAGAGGCTTTTTTTTATAATAATCGGAACAGAAAGACGTGCACTTTACTATTTTCAAAATGAAAATCTCCTGCGACAGGAATTCTGAGGGCTTATAATGAACAACGCAACACTTATGTATCTCATTAAAATGATTTTCAGACCTAAAGATCAATTATCTCGACTGACGCTTGGGTTGCTTAGGATTGGAATGGCAGGATTAGTTGGAGGTTGGGCGGTTAACCTTGTATTTTCAGAGGCATTCCTCAAGAAAAATATTAATATTATTGACGGATTAACATTTACTTATCAAAAGTGTTCTGATCTTGCCCTTGTGTTTGGTGTTCTATTTCTGATTGCTGGGTTTATTTTGTGGTGTATATGTGCTTATGTTGCTCTGAAAGATTTGAATAAGCGGGATATTGCTCTTATCCGCGCATATGGATTTGAAAATACTGATCCTCATGCTGCTGATAAAATGCTTTCTTTAAGGGAGAAGGCGAAAGTTTTAAATGTAGATTTTAAATTATTCGATTCTAGAAATAAAAATAACATCTTGAACAATGCTAATTTCATCCGACAAACAATCAGGGATAGAATACATCACAATGGGGCGACAACTGCTTATGTTACAGCAATAGGTAGTGTGCCGTATCTTTATATGATTGGTAGTTTTATGACAGATGGGCACTTGGCTCTAAAGTTGTTTGACTTTGATCGAGACAAAAAAGTATTTCATCCTCTTGATGCCTCTCCCACAAATGCTAAGATAGTTAAACGTTATAATGGACAGATAATAACTGATAGTAAATGTGTGACGTCAAACAATGGACGGGTTATCGGTCTCGCAATTTCTTTTACGATGGAAATTTTAGAAAAAGATCTTCCTGGTGATTTTGTAGGACACACTTTACATGTTCAACTAAGTAAAGGGTTCCGATTTGATAATCTTCCTGAAGAGGATGAACAGGAGAAAATCGTTAAAAGCATCAGCTATATCATCTCCGAATTAAAGAAACAGGCAGAAGAAGTACATCTTTTTGTTTCCGCACAAGCATCTGTTGTCGTTAGGTTGGGGGCTCTCTACCAAGAAGGTCTGCATGGTGCCATCAGCATTTGGCACTGGAATTCTATTGATAATAAGTATGAATGGTGTCTAAGGGTTACTGGTAAAGACATAAGTTAGCCATGTGAGAAATAATGGATAAATTACATAGGCTGGGTTTTCTAATATTGCCCTGAAACATCGGGGCGGTATAAGTATATAGCGATAGGGCAGGTGAGTCTGCTTCTCTGAAGTCTATGCCTTATATTTTTGATATATTCACAGAGTAATTCATGTTGTTGTAAATGACCATTAGCCTAGTTACATAAATCCTTATAAATTATAAAAATTCAACTTACGGGTCAAATCAGACGCTCATGTTAGGTAAAACTCTAAGTTGCAAAACCTTAAAAAGGATCTTAACCAACTTCTAAAGGTGGCAACAAATCATGTTAATGTAGTTTGAGACGGAAGTAGATCGCTTTGCTTATCCCAAGCTCTTTTTCAATCTCTCTACGGCTCTTACCTTGTGCAATCAGTAACAGTATGTCTTCAGTAGTCGCCTTGGCAGTTCTACTACATTGGATCCCTTGAGCTGTGGCGCGTTTAATTCCAGCCTTTCTAAGCTCATTTAATATAGATAGTTCTATTTTTTGCCAGTGCTGCCATGATGGTAAGCATGGCTTCCCCTGCTGGAGTGCTTAAATCGAAGCCCTCAGCATGCTGACAACACTAACTCTTTTTTCTTTTAATATCTCAACTGTTTGCAATAAATCGATTGTGTTTCGCCCAATACGATCTACAGCAACACATACAACAATATCTCTTTCACGTATATAATTCATTAGAAATGACTATCCATCAAGTCCTATAGCTTTTGTCGTACCACTGGTGACTTCATCGATAAACCATTTGTCAATTTGATAGCGTTCGACTGTCTGCCGTTGTTGATTCTCCGTCGTCTGTTCATCCGTACTTACACGAACATACCCGATAGTTGACATTATGTATCTCCATGTCTCAATCTTTAATGTGTCTAGAAATGAGAAATCAAACTTTTGAGACATGCATGGGCGGCATCCCACTGTTGCGATTTGCGAGTCCTAAAAGGAAGTCCTTTTAAGACTCTCTTCAGGAGAAAGGAGGCATAAATATCGACTCGGTGAGGAAGATGCTATTTGAACGTGACAACGGTGGAGGGTGTGAATTTTTATATGGCTTACAAATTGTCAACTGGTAGCTGAAAGTATAACTTATATCGCATTAATCAAGTAATAGGCGTTTTGATATGGAAATTAATGAGTTCCCTCCGGGGGTAATCGAACATCTTGGTTGGTATGTATATCGACTGATTGATCCACGAGACGGAAGTACTTTTTACGTGGGTAAGGGGAAAGGTAATCGCGTTTTTGCTCACATGCGCGGTGAAGTGGCTGTCGCTGATGATGATGAACTACTCAGTAACAAACTTAAGCAGCTTCGCGAGATTAGATTAGTTGGTCTGGAGGTCATACATGTTATCCATCGGCATGGTATCGCCGATGAAAAGACTGCGTACGAGGTGGAGGCTGCCCTAATCGATGCTTACCCTGGTTTGACAAACATCATGAATGGTGCTGGCAGTAACGAATTTGGTGCTGCACATATCAAAGAATTAATCGCAACGTACCAGCCTGAGACAGTTGAATTTAAGCACAAAGCTCTGATGATATCAGTTAACAGAAGTTCAAAGGATGTTGATCTCTATGACGCAGTACGCTTCAGTTGGCGTATAAGCCTCGAACGAGCAAGCAAAGCTGAAGTTATCCTGGCTACAGTAAAGGGAATTGTCAGGGGGGTATATATTGCTGATGAGTGGTTAAAATCTACCCGTGATAACTTTCCTGAAATGCGTCAATGGGATGAAGATGATGAGTTTGAAGCCACTCAAAGTTCACGCTTTGGTTTTCGGGGACGCGCGGCATCTCCTGAAGTTACACAGCTCTATCTTGGTAAGAAGATCCCTGATGACCTCAGAAAGAAAGGATCAATGTCTCCTGTAAAGTATTCACCAAATTTCGATTACTGAAAGGTAATGTTGGCTTGACGCCGAAAGAATCAGAACGATTCTTCTGAAAACTCTAAAGGTGTGGCCAGTTTTGTTGAACACTACACTTTGCTTACTGCGGACTTTCAGCTAAGTTCGCCGTATCGTAACAGGAGAGCCCATTATACACGTGTATACTGGGCTTTCCTGTTACGATTCCTTGGTCTATTTCCCTTCATTATTAAGTGATGCCATCAACTAGAATCTCTTCAATAGAGAAGCATGGCTGCTCATCAATCAGTGTGGGCGGTTAGATTCGATTACAGTCTGACTGCTAAAACTGTCAGTTTGAGTCCGAGCAATATAATTAGCTTATTAACTCTTTCTTGATTCGGTAAAAAGTGGCACGGCTTATATCTGCCGCTTTCATTATGTGGGCTGGTTTAACGTTCTGCGCCAGCATTTCGCGAACAGTCTCACGGGCTTCCATATCTTTTTCTTTCCCCGTATACAAACCCGCCAGTTTTGCTCTTGCGATACCCTGCGCCTGACGTTTACGCCGGGTTTCATAATCTTGCCGTGCCATTGTCGCAAGGATATCGATCAGCATTGCATTGACTGCCCGAAGAATGCCACTACTAAGGTCGTTACCGGACATTTCAACCATCTGCCAACTGGTCGGTAAGTCCATTGATACGATCACCAGCCCTTTACTGTTCAACGTAGCTTTGAGTTCAGCCCATTCTTCATGTTGAAGACGACTGAGACGGTCAATCGCTTCAATAAGAAGTAGATCACCGGGTTGTGCTTCCGCCAGTAGATGCATGAGTTCAACTCGCTCCAGCTTCGCACCGCTGGCATTCTCAATGTATTCTCCGGCAACCGACCATTTTTTGCTTCGCGCAAATTCGCGCAGGCTAAATAATGCACGATCAGCGTGTTGACCTTCAGTAGATGCACGGCAGTAGATACGGACATTCATCATGAATTCTCTTTTAAATATCAAACCAATACCCATATGATACATAGCGTTATTTTGTTGTCAATAGAGTTAAATTCAACTCTATTGAGACTTTGTTTTATGGTCTATATCAGGTATACCCTAAAGAGACCTACAAGATGGAGGAAAACATCGACAATTTTGAAAGGAAGGGGATACCCGATTAGCCTTAACGCAGTAAACCACCCGCACAACGCGCTGAGATATCACTCTCCGAGGGAACTCCGGCGGCAGCGGGCGTTGTTAACTTAAAATACAAAAATTGTCCGGGAATGGCGGATCAAGAGCATCCGCAATATTACTCTTCTGGCGTGCAATTAGGCCAAGAGGGAATTAATAGCCAATTGGGAGTTTCTTGCGTGGTTTGTTTATTTCTTCCCTCAATTTGTATTGATTGTAAGGCTTGTAGCCACGTTCCCAACGACCGTTGGTATATTTCTTGCAGCGTCGCTCAATAACATGCTCCATTTTTTCAAGAATATTTTGTTCTAATTTGAATAACTGGTCATATGTACCATCTTGCTGACGGGCGTCTGCTGATGCAACAGTTAGAAGAACGTCTCTGCTTGGTCCACCGTTTTGGCAAAGAGAGTCATCCGGTACTTTAGACAGGTCTTTTGCAGTGAGCATGAGACCTGGTGACATCGCCCAGGAACTAGCTGATAATGATGCTACTGAAAGAATGGTAGTTACTAATAGCTTCTTCATTATATTATCCTTCTTTGAATTATCATTCCTACTATTAGGAAGTTAAAATATCTATATTGCTTTGAATTTTTTGAATGATTCTGAACTGCCTACTTGAGATGGATGCAAGAAGTTATATCAAAAATGATGGCTGAAATTTTAATACAACCTTCGTAAGGTGATTTTGTTTCATTCTTCCATGAGTTCTATTTTTGTTACATGAGTGCCATTGCAGTATATTTTCAAATCTTCAGGCGGGGACTTCACTGCGTTACGGATTTTATTCATTGTATCTATCGTTAAAATATCGCAGCCTTCCATATACATAACCTTGCGAGTATCAATATCTGATATGTTAGTGAAACAGCTACTGACCCATGAATCAGGTATTTCAATTCCATGTGTCAGTTTCATATACTCAATGATGAACGACTCTGTCATGTGAAATCGCCCGATCGTGTATTTTCCGATATACGCATTGCCAGAAGACGAAGGCACCCAATCGTTTTTTAAAACTAGAGTCTGTGCATTATTTCTCATTTTCAGACTCCAGTTCATGAATGCGATTGTTTGTCATGTCAATAAGGCATTTCTGTTCGTTATTGCAGTCGGATTTTTTCTTTATCCATTCTCTTTGAGAAGGGAGTAAGCGTTTTCGTGCTTCAGGGCTAAGGTTTTTCCAGACCGAATTTAGTTTCTCATCGCTTGCTTTATAACTGTGTGTATCGACATTTGAGGTTACTGCATTGTTTTTGGTGGCTTCGCGGTTGTTATTATAGAAAATGGGTGCGCGAACTCCCTGAGCGTAGTCTTTAGCTGCTTTGTCCCACACACCTTGACCATTGGCAGTCAGTATCTTTCTGAACTCTGTAGTGTTGAAACTGTAACTGCGGATCTCGCCATTGAAATCTAGTTTCACGTTGACGGTGGTTGACTTCGCAATGCCAGTCAAGAAATCCCCAGCTTCTGAACCAAGTGAACAGACTAATTCCTTCGTATCGTCGTTATTCTTTGGGCGTAGTCCGTGCATCGTGAATCTGCCGTTATCAGTTGTAGCAGTGATATCTACCAGCGGCACGATCGAGGATGATTGCTTTGTTATCGCGAAGCATATTCCCTTCAGATTTACATCCCTGTCCATTCCGAGAAACATCAGGGCGTTTTTGTCGTTGCTGGCGACACCTGCTGATTTCGCCTCTGGCAAGAAATAGACGGTACTGGAGGCGGCGGTTATAGCTGAAATGAGAACAACGCCTGATGCCATGATTTTTAACGTTTTTATAAGGATAGTCATTCTGGATACCTTCTTTCTATTGCACTCCATCGGGGGCAGATCACCATCCCGTGAGTCTTGCTTGTGAGAAACACGACTCGAAGAATCATGATCCTACATTGATCTATGAAATCTATCAATAACGTAAAATTGATCTATAAAAACGATCAATTGGGGTGTGTATAATTCCGAGATTGCTTTGATGTAACGGAAACGGAGACATGGCTATTGGGGGCGTTGGTAGGCTTCCCCTTGATAGGTATGCAAGGGGAGAGTGATTTACTGTAAAAGTTTTTCTAAGTTTTCCAGCGAGTTAATCTCGTATTTAATACCGTTGACAGTTGCATACGATTTACTTGTAGTGCTAGCCACCTTGATAGCCAATCCATTACCTTCGTTTTGGTTTACACCATCCTCCAGCTTGGTTATAAACGTCGGGTTTAGAATGCTGACTTCATGCTTCTCCTTAATATGCTGTGCAAATTTTTCAGGTGAAATCAGTTCATCAATGAAGGAGTGCAACACAAGCCCTTGCATTTTTAGTAAGTCATGATCATTTACTGTCTGTGCTTCTACATACGAAACACCAGGTGATCGGTTTCGATTGAACTTAATCACGATTCTCTGTTTTGTCTCGTCGGCGAAGGTTACTTCAAAATGACCATACCGCCCATCAATGTCATAGCAATCAATACGTTTGATAGCTTGCTTTATCTTCAACCTAATTCGCTTACGATCAGGGTTTTTAGTGTCATGAACATCGAAATTTTGGAATTGATCCCAGCCAGTAGTTTGAATTTCTGAGCGGCTGATTTTGTACTGTTGATATTCTCGCTCAAGCGTTATTTTTTTCTGTTTATTGGCATTAATCTGATCTGCCAATTCTTCGAGGTCATCTGTCAAAGTTGCCAGCTTCAGCAGCTTTTTAACAGCTTCAGATGCCTTTTCAATCTCAGATTCGTACCAAGCCGTTTTATCTTCTTGGTGGTTGTTCCAGACGTGATCAGCGATTAGTTGCAAAACAGTGTGCTCAAGCTGGTATGACGTAAAACCTTTTTTACCGCAAGGTTTACCCTGAACGATTTTTGAACCACATATATAACGGTACTTGTTTTCACTTGAACCAGATTTGAACATGAAAGAACCACATTTTCCGCAAAAAAGAATACCGATGCCTGAGAGTAGCGGGATTTCTGGTTCAGGGTTACCTGCTGGATATTTTGATGAATTACGAGTGATGGCGCGGTGTCGATCTAATTTCGAAAGTGTCAAGTAGTCCACCTCCGACATAAGAGCAGGGTAGTAATCAGGGATAATGAATGTTTCTTTTAACGGCTCATCTGATTCGGAATCGTATATGATGACACCTGATTCATCGCGTTTATCCAGCGTAAAGGTTTTTTGTCCGTGAACAGTGGGGTTCAAAAATGTCCTGATCAAATGTTTACCCCATTGTTCAGTTTTGGGTGTCAGCGCTTGACCTGTTTGGTCTTTATAAACCCTCTTTTTAGGGGCAGGGTAATGTTCGTTAAGATATCGTTGGATCCCAAGAAGAGTTTCACCATTTTGTTTAAGTTCGATAATCTTCTGAGCTGCGGTAAAATATAGAGGATGTGGAGTAACGTATCCTGATTTTGTATCTACCCACCAAACATTCTGACCGACGGATTCTATTGCTTTTGCTGGTGTTCCCGATTCTCTTGTCAGGTTGTGTCGTATCAACGAACGGGCCTGGGCTTCAACTCGATTCTTTTTTGTCAACGACTCGTCGTGGGCGCGTGTGAACATCAACAATGAAATGATTAAATCGGTTGGATTATTCTTTACGTCCGCGTACTTATAGACCTTTTCATCCATGCCAGTAACAACGACTATCCCCCTGCTAAGTATGTTCTTGAATATATCCAAAGCGCTCCAGGCATCATCACGACTAATGCGGTCAAGATTTTCGACGACTAGCCACGAGCCAACGGGAACCTTAGCCCCAATCTGCTTGATGAACTCTGATAGCTTCCCTTCATGAGCATTTTTTCCTTTGAACGCAGACATGCCGAGATCGTGGAAAGCCGTTGTATCAAGTTCGAGATTATAATGGGCCGCAATTTTTAGAGCGGTATCTTGCTGACGCTCCAGGGAGTTACCTTCCCGTTGTTTCACAGATGAAAAACGCACGTACGAATACAGCTTGGGTTTCATTGAGTGTGATTCCCTTCGGATGGTATTGATTGATCAGATAGACCTGATGCTAACAGCAGGAATGTGAATTTTAAACAGTGAATAATTATATGTTAGGTAAGCCTGCCAATATCCGCTGCGTTCAGCTCTCTGACACTAACCTGTGCATGATCTTTGGCTCGCCCCTGCGCCCGAAGGTGTGCTCCGGGCTCCAGCCTGACGCCGAAATGTGCGGCAGTACGCGCCAGCAGGCCATCACTTATCTGCTTGAGCTGGAAGCGCTCACCGCGCCTTAAACGTCTTTGATTCGCGTCAGGCAGCTCAGCGTCATGACGCACATCACCAGCGCAATCCAGAACACCGTATGATAGTTCCAGATTTCAGCCACAACGCCCGCCAGTGAGCCTGCAATAATCCAGCCCACGCGGGTGGTATTCGTATAAAGGGTGGTGGCAGAGCCTGCCTGACCCGGCATCAGGTCCTGAAAGTAGAGCATGCCGATACCGGCCAGAATACCGATGTAAATGGCGTTCAGCAGCTGTAAAGCCAGAAGCAGGGCTGGCGTATGAACCGTCAGCATACCGACATAAAACAGCAGCCCGGCTACGGCGGCGACGCGCATCAAAAAGCGCTTGCCGAAGCGCTTCGCGTAATAGCCCGCAATCAGCATGGTGGGGATCTCAAGCCCCGCAGCGGTTCCCATCATGATCCCGGCCAGCTTCTCCGGCAGATGCAGCTCATCAATAATAAACAGCGGCATATTAATGATATAGAGGCTGTTCGTTCCCCACATCAGCGTACAGATAATGAATAACAGCAGCGCGTCGCGGCGGTTGCGTCGCGGAGCTTCCAGCGTACCAGTCGCCACTTTCGGCTCTTTACGCATGGAGGGCAGGAAGAACCAGACCATCGCGCCGCATACCACGAAGGCCACGGCTGCGCTGAGGTACATCACCGTAAAGCCAAAACCCATCGCCAGCGCGTAGGCAAGCGGGGGGCCAATCACCCACGCCAGCGACACCTGCGCGCGCAGTATCGAGCTGAACATCACCGCTTCCCGCCCGGTGTGGTCGGCATGCTCGCGGGCAAGGGCGAACATCTGCGGGTTGGCGGTCGAGCCGAAGCTGCTCAGGAAGACGCCCACGAACAGCAGAATGAAGTAGTTACGGTTCCAGGCAAACAGCAGGCAGGCAAATACCCCGAGCAGGCAGCAAAAAACGATCAGGCTTTTGCGATCGCCTTTGCGGTCTGAACGACCGGCAAGAAACTGGCTGACAAAAATGCCAATGATGGCGCTCCCGGTGAAGAAGAAGCCAACCATCGCCGGGCGGGCGTGGACTTCGTTGGTCAGAAAGAGGCTCAGCGTAGGCGTTTGTAACGCACCGGCAATACCGGTGAGGAAAGCAACGATCAAAAACGCCGTTGACGTCAAATCAAAAGGCTTTGGTGAGGCGGCAGCGGGGGTGTTATGCATGTTCAGTCTTTGCGAGTAACAGAGAGAGGCGGAGTTTACGCCGCCTGTCATTAAATAAACAGAGGGCAAAATCAAGATTGCCACAATAAATCAAAATAGCATTTCAGTTTATCGCCGTTCCGCTGAAGCGTGCTGAACCTGTTTGCTGAACATCAGCAAAATCCCCTGAACTGAAGAAGAAATGTGCTGCACTTCTAAATTCTGCAACAAGAAATGTAACTTTTCTTGCAACCTTTTGTAGAAAAGACAAGACTTCTTGAAACGTTTCAGCGCTATCTTGCATGTCCTGAAGAAGCAGGCTAGCGCCTATTTTCTCAGTTAAGCTGAAACGATTCAATTTCAGCAGGAGAGGAGAATCATGTTCCAGTTATCTGTTCAGGATATTCACCCGGGCGAACAGGCCGGGAACAAAGAAGAGGCTATTCGCCAGGTCGCCGCTGCGCTCGTGCAGGCTAGCAACGTGGCTAACGGCTACGTCAACGGCATGCTGGCGCGTGAACAGCAGACCTCCACCTTCCTCGGTAACGGTATTGCAATTCCGCACGGCACCACGGACACCCGCGATCAGGTGCTGAAAACCGGTGTGCAGGTCTTCCAGTTCCCGCAGGGCGTGCTGTGGGGCGAGGGTCAGGTGGCTTATGTGGCGATCGGCATCGCGGCCAGCGGTGACGAACACCTGGGCCTGCTGCGTCAGCTGACGCACGTACTGAGTGATGATGCCGTCGCGGAACAGCTTAAATCCGCCACCACTGCTGAAGAACTGCGTGCCCTGCTGATGGGCGAAAAACAGAGCGAAGCGCTGAAGCTGGATAATGAAACCCTGACGCTGGACGTCGTTGCGTCCGATCTGGTAACGCTCCAGGCGCTGAATGCGGCTCGCCTGAAAGAGGTCGGTGCGGCAGATTCCGCTTTTGTGACGCGCGCAATCAATGATAAGCCATTAAACCTGGGTCAGGGCATCTGGCTGAACGACAGCGCTGAAGGTAACCTGCGTAGCGCTATCGCGGTCAGCCGTGCTGCGGTTGCCTTTGAGACAGACGGCGAACGCGCCGCGATGCTGGTAACGGTTGCCATGACTGACGATCAGCCGGTTTCCGTGCTGAAGCGTCTGGGCGATCTGCTGCTGAACAATAAAGCTGAAAAACTGCTGAACGCAGACGCGGCGACGGTGCTGGCTCTGCTGACCAGCGACGATGCGCTGACGGATGACCTGCTGAGCGCAGAGTACGTGGTGCGTAACGAACATGGCCTGCATGCCCGTCCGGGCACCATGCTGGTGAATACCATTAAACAATTTGAAAGTGAGATCACCGTGACCAATCTGGACGGTTCGGGTAAACCAGCCAACGGGCGCAGCCTGATGAAAGTTGTCGCGCTGGGCGTGAAGAAAGGCCATCGTCTGTGCTTTACCGCGCAGGGTGCGGATGCTGAACAGGCGCTGAAAGCGATTGGCGACGCCATCGCGGCCGGTCTGGGGGAGGGCGCATAATGAGCAGACGTGTTGCGACCATTACGCTGAACCCGGCTTACGATCTGGTGGGCTTCTGCCCGGAAATTGAGCGTGGCGAAGTTAACCTGGTGCGGACGACCGGCCTGCATGCCGCAGGAAAAGGGATTAACGTGGCGAAGGTGCTGAAAGATCTCGGCATCGACGTCACCGTTGGCGGTTTCCTCGGTAAAGACAACCAGGACGGTTTTCAGCAGCTGTTCAGCGAGTTGGGCATCGCCAACCGTTTTCAGGTTGTGCAGGGCCGTACCCGCATTAACGTTAAGCTGACCGAGAAAGACGGTGAAGTGACCGATCTGAACTTCTCCGGCTTCGAAGTGACCCCGGCTGACTGGGAGCGCTTTGTTGCCGATTCCCTGAGCTGGCTGGGCCAGTTTGACATGGTGTGCGTCAGCGGCAGTCTGCCCTCCGGCGTCAGCCCGGAAGCGTTCACCGACTGGATGACGCGCCTGCGCAGCCAGTGCCCGTGCATTATTTTCGACAGCAGCCGCGACGCGCTGGTCGCCGGTCTGAAAGCCTCTCCGTGGCTGGTTAAGCCTAATCGCCGCGAACTGGAGATCTGGGCGGGCCGTAAGCTGCCAGAATTAAAGGATGTGATTGACGCTGCCCATGCGCTGCGCGAGCAGGGTATCGCTCACGTGGTGATTTCGCTGGGTGCAGAAGGTGCCCTGTGGGTTAACGCCTCCGGGGAATGGATTGCCAAACCGCCTTCAATGGAGGTGGTCAGCACCGTGGGTGCCGGGGATTCGATGGTTGGCGGTCTGATCTACGGTCTGCTGATGCGCGAATCCAGTGAACATACCTTACGTCTTGCTACCGCCGTTGCGGCCCTGGCCGTGAGCCAGAGCAATGTCGGTATTACCGATCGTACCCAGTTAGCCGCGATGATGGCGCGCGTTGACTTAAAACCTTTTAACTAACAGCAGGAGAGGAATAATGAAAACGCTGCTGATCATTGACTCCGGTCTCGGACAGGCTCGTGCCTATATGGCGAAGACCCTGCTGGGCGCGGCGGCACAAAAAGCGCACCTGGATATCATTGATAACCCGGGTGATGCTGAAATGGCGATTGTTCTGGGCGACAAAATCCCCGCTGACAGCGCCCTGAACGGCAAAAAAGTGTGGCTGGGTGATATTAATCGCGCGGTGGCACATCCTGAACTGTTTCTGAGCGAAGCAAAAGGTCATGCGACGGTTTACAGCGCACCTGTTGAGGCGGCGCCGGTTGCCGCCGTTGGGCCGAAACGCATTGTTGCGGTAACGGCCTGCCCGACAGGTGTGGCGCACACCTTTATGGCGGCTGAAGCCATTGAAACCGAAGCGAAAAAACGTGGCTGGTGGGTGAAGGTTGAAACTCGCGGCTCTGTTGGCGCGGGCAATGCCATCACGCCTGAAGAGGTGGCGGAAGCCGATCTGGTGATTGTGGCGGCGGATATCGAAGTGGATCTGGCGAAGTTTGCCGGCAAGCCGATGTACCGTACCTCTACCGGCCTGGCGCTGAAGAAGACCGCGCAGGAGTTTGATAAGGCGCTGGCAGAAGCCAAACCGTATCAGGCAACCGGTGCGGCTAAAACTGCGACTGAAGGGAAAAAAGAGTCTGCGGGTGCGTATCGTCACCTGCTGACCGGCGTGTCCTACATGCTGCCGATGGTGGTGGCGGGCGGCCTGTGTATTGCGCTCTCCTTCGCCTTTGGTATCGAGGCGTTTAAAGAGCCGGGCACGCTGGCGGCCGCGTTGATGCAGATTGGCGGCGGCTCCGCGTTTGCGCTGATGGTGCCAGTGCTGGCGGGCTTTATCGCCTTCTCCATTGCTGACCGTCCGGGTCTGACGCCGGGTCTTATCGGCGGTATGCTGGCCGTGAGCACCGGTTCTGGCTTTATCGGCGGTATCATTGCCGGTTTCCTCGCCGGTTATGTGGCGAAGCTGATCAGCTCGAAGCTGAAGCTGCCGCAGAGCATGGAAGCGCTGAAGCCTATCCTGATCATCCCGCTGATTTCCAGCCTGGTGGTCGGTCTGGCGATGATTTACCTGATCGGTAAGCCGGTCGCGGGCATTCTGGAAGGTCTGACCCACTGGCTGCAAACCATGGGGACGGCGAACGCGGTGCTGCTGGGCGCAATCCTCGGCGGTATGATGTGTACCGACATGGGTGGTCCGGTGAACAAAGCGGCATATGCGTTTGGCGTTGGCCTGCTGAGTACCCAGACCTACGCGCCGATGGCGGCGATCATGGCGGCAGGTATGGTGCCACCGCTGGCGCTTGGCCTGGCGACGATCATTGCCCGTCGTAAGTTCGATAAAGCGCAGCAGGAAGGCGGTAAAGCTGCGCTGGTGCTGGGCCTGTGCTTCATCACCGAAGGCGCAATTCCGTTTGCGGCGCGCGATCCAATGCGTGTTCTGCCGTGCTGTATCGTGGGTGGTGCGGTGACGGGGGCTATCTCCATGGCCGTAGGTGCGAAACTGATGGCGCCGCACGGCGGTCTGTTTGTCCTGCTGATCCCTGGCGCCATCACGCCGGTGCTGGGTTATCTGCTGGCGATTGTTGCCGGTACGCTGGTGGCGGGCCTCTCTTACGCGGTGCTGAAACGTCCGGAAGCGGAAGTTGTGGCGAAAGCAGCGTAAGCGGTAAGCAATAAAAAAGCCGGGTGCTAATGCAACCCGGCTTTTTTTATGCCGCCTGTTCAGCGGTTTGCTGTGCCTTCAGCCAGGCAATCTCTTCTGCCCAGATGTCCGGATTGATGGTTTCCAGCACCATTGGAATACCGTCGAAGCGGACATCCTGCATGATAAAGCGGAACGCATCGTGGCCGATGTTGCCTTCGCCCAGGCTGTGGTGGCGGTCAACGCGACTGCCGAACGCGCTTTTCGCATCGTTTAAGTGCATACCGCGAAGATATTTAAAACCAACAATACGCTCGAACTCCTCGAAGGTATTTTTTGTGGCCTCGGTTGTGCGCAGGTCGTAACCGGCCGCAAACGCGTGGCAGGTATCAATGCACACGCCCACGCGGGATTTGTCTTCCACGCCGTCGATGATCGCCGCCAGATGCTCAAACTTAAAGCCGAGGTTGCTGCCCTGACCGGCGGTATTCTCAATCACCGCCGTCACGCCCTGGGTTTTATCCAGCGTCATGTTAATTGACTCGGCGATGCGCGCCAGACAGGCGTCTTCGTCGATTTGCATCAGATGGCTGCCGGGATGGAAATTCAGCAGCGTTAGCCCCAGCTGTTCACAGCGCTGAACCTCATCCAGGAACGCTTCGCGGGATTTTTCCAGCGCCTCGGCAACCGGGTGACCAAGGTTAATGAGGTAGCTGTCATGGGGAAGGATCTGGCCAGGCCCGTAGCGGTATTTCTCGCAGGCGGCTTTGAAGTCATCAATCACTTCCGCAGTGAGGGGAGCTGCGCGCCACTGGCGCTGGTTTTTGGTGAACAGGGCGAAAGCGGTCGCCTCGATTTCGGCGGCGCGAATGGCGGCATTCGCAAGGCCACCGGCAGCGCTGACGTGCGCTCCAACATATTTCATAAAAAGACTCCTGTTAACCCGAAATGCCTATGATAACGGGTTAACAGGAGAAGGACGAGATGGTTTATGCCAGCAGGCTGTGTACCGCAAGGTTAATCGCACCGCCGCCAACTATCAGCCAGATGAACAGCACCAGCGCCATCAGCAGCGGCTTCGCACCGGCTTTTTTCAGGGCGCTCACGTGCGTGGTGATGCCCAGCGCCGCCATTGCCATCGCCAGCAGGACCGTATCCAGCGTGACCAGCATATCCACCATCGCTTTTGGCAGCAGGTGGAAAGAGTTGAAGACAGCGACCACGATGAACAGGATCGCAAACCACGGAATGGTGATTTTGCTTTTCCCGCTGTCGCCTGCCGGAGCAAGCTGTTTAACCCGCGCCGCGAGGAAAATCAGGAACGGGGCCAGCATCATCACGCGCAGCATTTTGGCGATGACCGCCGCGTTTTCCGCTTCGGGGTTAATGGCGTGACCTGCCGCCAACACCTGTGCCACTTCGTGCATGGTTGAGCCGATATAAATGCCGTAGGTTTCCGGACTAAACCAGTGCGCCACCAGCGGATACATGGCCGGATACAGGAAGATCGCCAGCGTACCGAAGATAACTACCGTCGCGACGGCAACCGTGACTTTACTGGCTTCGGCTTTAACGACGGGTTCTGTTGCCAGTACCGCCGCTGCGCCGCAGATGCTGCTACCCGCACCGATCAGCCAGCTGGTCTGTTTGTCCAGTCCAAAGATCTTCTGGCCGATAAAGCACGCCAGTAAAAAGGTGCTCGAAAGGGTCAGGACGTCAATGGCAATCCCGCTGACACCCACATCCGCAATCTGCGAAAAGGTGAGACGGAAGCCATAAAGGATGATCCCGAGACGTAATAAATGCTGCTTGGCGAAAATCACGCCGCCGTCGCAGGATTTCCAGATGTGCGGGTAAACGGTGTTCCCGACCACCATGCCGAGCAGAATGGCCAGCGTCAGGGCGCTGAACCCTGCACCGGCAACCGCCGGTATACTGCCGCCCCATAAGGCCACGCCGGTAACCACGGCGCTGAGCGCGAGACCCGGCACGAAGTGCCACACTGTACGATGATGTTGTAAGGTGATTTCTGACATAACCTTCTCCTTTGTCTGGCTAAAGGTTACGGCGCTCTGGCTTAAAAATAAAATTGATTATATATTTATAATCAATCTTTATAAGTGGTAAGTAACCATGCACATTACATTGCGTCAGCTGGAAGTTTTTGCCGAGGTGCTGAAAAGCGGCTCGACAACCCAGGCGTCACAAATGCTGGCGCTCTCGCAGTCCGCCGTTAGCGCGGCCTTGACCGATCTTGAAGGGCAACTGGGCGTCCAGCTTTTCGACAGGGTAGGGAAGCGGCTGGTGGTGAACGAACATGGCCGCCTGCTGTATCCGCGTGCCCTGGCTTTACTGGAGCAGGCGACGGAGATCGAACAGCTGTTCCGCGAGGACAACGGCGCTATTCGCGTCTACGCTAGCAGCACGATCGGTAACTACATCCTGCCGGAAGTGATTGCCCGCTACCGCCGGGATTTTCCGACCCTGCCGCTGGAGATGAGCGTCGGCAACAGCCAGGACGTGATCAACGCGGTGATTGATTTCCGCGTGGACATCGGGCTTATCGAAGGGCCGTGCCACAACGTGGATATCATTGCGGAGCCCTGGCTGGAGGATGAGCTGGTGGTGTTTGCCTCTCCGGCCTCTTCTTTACTCCAGGGCGAGGTCACGCTGGAGCGGCTGGCGCAAGCGCAGTGGATCCTGCGAGAGCAGGGCTCCGGCACGCGTGAGATTGTCGATTATCTGCTGCTGTCCCATCTACCGCAGTTCCAGTTAGGGATGGAATTAGGTAACTCCGAGGCCATTAAGCATGCCGTACGCCATGGTCTGGGCATTAGCTGTCTTTCCCGACGGGTGATTGCCGAACAGCTGGAAACCGGCTCACTGGTTGAGATCCCCGTTCCGCTGCCGAAGCTGGTGCGCACGCTGTGGTGCATCCATCATCGTCAGAAACACCTTTCCAGCTCGCTCCAGCGTTTTATGCGCTACTGCGAGATGTAAAAGCGCCCCTCACCCTGGCCCTCTCCCCAAAGGGGAGAGGGAAAAATTATGCTTTACTTATAATCCTGGCCGAGTCATGAAGCTCTCTTATAACTGAGTATTTCTGCCGGAAGCAACGCAGATCGTCTGCTACAATCGCGCCTCATTTATTGAATGGACAGCATTTTCACATGGTTTCAGAAACTAAAACCACACAAGCGCCCGCGCTACGTCGCGCACTTAAGGCGCGTCACCTGACGATGATCGCCATTGGCGGCTCCATCGGTACGGGTCTTTTCGTTGCCTCTGGCGCAACAATTTCGGCAGCCGGCCCGGGTGGGGCATTATTCTCTTATATCCTGATTGGCCTGATGGTCTACTTCCTGATGACCAGCCTGGGCGAACTGGCGGCATACATGCCGGTGTCTGGTTCGTTTTCGACCTACGGACAAAAATACGTTGAGGAAGGCTTCGGCTTCGCGCTGGGCTGGAACTACTGGTACAACTGGGCGGTGACCATCGCCGTTGACCTCGTCGCGGCACAGCTGGTAATGACCTGGTGGTTCCCGGACATGCCCGGCTGGATCTGGAGCGCCCTGTTCCTGGCGGTCATCTTCCTGCTGAACTACATCTCCGTGCGCGGTTTCGGCGAAGCGGAATACTGGTTCTCTTTGATTAAAGTGGCAACCGTCATCATCTTTATCGTCGTCGGTGTGGCGATGATCGTTGGTATTTTCAAAGGGGCTGAACCGGCGGGCTGGAGTAACTGGACAATAGGCGATGCGCCGTTTGCCGGGGGCTTCTCGGCGATGATTGGCGTGGCGATGATTGTCGGCTTCTCCTTCCAGGGTACCGAGTTGATTGGTATCGCGGCCGGTGAATCCGAAAACCCGGAGAAGAATATTCCGCGCGCGGTGCGTCAGGTGTTCTGGCGTATCCTGCTGTTCTATGTGTTCGCGATCCTGATTATCAGCCTGATCATTCCGTATACCGACCCAAGCCTGCTGCGTAACGACGTAAAAGACATCAGCGTCAGCCCGTTCACGCTGGTCTTCCAGCACGCGGGTCTGCTCTCAGCCGCGGCGGTGATGAACGCGGTGATCCTGACGGCGGTACTGTCTGCGGGTAACTCCGGGATGTACGCCTCCACCCGCATGCTCTACACCCTGGCCTGCGACGGTAAAGCGCCGCGTATTTTCTCGAAACTGTCTCGCGGTGGCGTGCCACGCAACGCGCTGTATGCGACCACGGTGATTGCGGGTCTCTGTTTCCTGACCTCCATGTTCGGCAACCAGACGGTCTACCTGTGGCTGCTGAACACCTCTGGTATGACGGGCTTCATTGCCTGGCTGGGCATTGCCATCAGCCACTACCGTTTCCGTCGCGGGTACGTCAAGCAGGGGCATGATCTGAATAACCTGCCGTACCGGTCAGGATTCTTCCCGCTGGGGCCGATCTTCGCCTTCGTTCTGTGCCTGATTATTACCCTGGGTCAGAACTATGAGGCCTTCCTTGCGGACACCATTGACTGGGGCGCCGTCACGGCCACCTATATTGGCATTCCGCTGTTCCTGATCATCTGGTTTGGCTACAAACTGACGAAAGGAACACGCTTCGTTCGCTACAGTGAAATGGATTTCCCGGAACGATTTAAATAATAACCGCACTTCCTCTCTTTTAGCCCGCTCAGTTGAGCGGGCTTTTTTATGGCAGATCAGAAGCTGTAGGTCATGCCAACGGTATAGCGGCGGCCATCCAGCACGGTGTCATACGTATCGTAATCAATCTGCTTATCGAGCACGTTATACACACCGGCAGTAACCAGCAGGTTTTTGTTGGCGTTGTAGCGCATACCGACATCAACCTGAGTGTAGGACGGCGTACCCTGGGACATTGACGTGCGGCTCAGGTACTCAGACGTTTTACCGCGCAGGTTCAGACGGCTCCAGAACCCGACGTCTGGCGTCGCCTGCCAGTCCAGGGTGGTGTTGAACATGTGTTTCGGCATTTTGTTCAGCGGCTTGCCGGAGAACTGGCCGCTCTTCTGCTCGGACTCTGTATAGGTGTAGTTTGCAGTCCAGTTCACATCACGCGTGATCTTCCACCCGAAGGAGGACTCCACACCGCGCATGTTGGCTTTGTCCACGTTGACGCGATCGCTGACGAAATCATAGCTGTGACCGCCAATCGTACAGGCGGGATCGGCGCTGCTGTTACAGCGGCGAACTTCCGTAATTTTGTCCTTGAAGTCGGTATTAAACAGCGTTACGCCGGCATTCAGGTTATCGTTGTTATCCCAGAGCAGGGCGAGCTCTTCGCTCAGGCTCTTCTCTGGTTTCAGATCCGGGTTGCCGACGATGATACCGTCAAGACGGCCGCCACCTGTCACCTGGCCCCAGCTGGCAGACGACTGACGCAGATCCGGCGCACGATAGCCAGCAGAAACCCCGCCTTTCAACGTCCACTGATCGGCCAGGTGCCATACGCCGTAACCGCGCGGCGTCCAGTTAGTACCGTAGTTTTGGTCTTTGTCCATACGCAGGCCGCCGGTCAACGTAAAGCTTTCCGTCATTGACCATTCATCTTCGGCAAACAGGGCCCAGCTCCAGCGCGTCAGTTTGTTCAGGCCGTCAGCAGCTTCCAGCTGATTACCGTTGTCGCGCAGTTTCTCATAGCGATACTGCCCGCCGAGGGTCAACGTATGATCGCCGAGGAAAATCTGGTTCTGGTTGTTGAAGGTGGTGTTATAGGAGCGCATTTCGCGACCTGGATTATTGGTCTCTTCCTGCTGGATATAGCTGGTGGTATTGAAGTCTTCGTAATAACCACTGTGGGTTAACGAGTAGGTCGTGTGCTCATAGCGTGAGTCGCTTTTGGTATTTGGCGTACAGGTTGTTCCCCGGCAGGTTTCAGCCGCTTTCGACATCCCCGGGGTGCTGTTTCTGTCCTGAAGTTCGCGCGCAAAGTCGAGGTCGAAATCGTTCTTCTCGTCCGGCGTGAAGTTCAGCGTAATGCCACCGTTACGCATTTTCTGCTCGTTATAGCCGTTCACGATTTTATCTTCTGCGCGGCGTGACAACAGCCCCGTCACCTTTGCGCCCAGAAGTCCGTCGATCAGGGGACCAGAGGCGTAGGCGTTGGTCTGGAAGATATCGCCGGAATCATGATTTTCCTGGAAGGTTGCATCGCCATGCAACGAACCGGTCCAGGCTTTGGTGTTCGAGACTTTTTTGGTAATGACGTTAATGACGCCACCCATCGCATCGGAGCCGTAAAGCGAGGACATCGGGCCGCGGATGACCTCGATGCGCTCAATGGACTCCAGCGGCGGCAGCCAGCCTTGTTCAATACCCGAGTTGTCGCTGTTGGGGCGGGTGCTTCGCGTACTGACGCGTTTGCCGTTCACCAGGAACAGGGTGTACTGAGAGGCCATGCCGCGAATACTGATATCACTGCTGCTCCCGCCGCCAGTGACGACAACGCCCGGGACATCTCTCAGGGCATCGGTAACATCACGGTAGGCTTTATCTTCAATCTGCTGTTTTGAAATCACAGAGATGGAGGCGGGGGCATTCTGGATCTTTTGTTCAAAACCCGTTGCAGTGACGACAACGGTGTCCTGATCGGCTGCGTGAACGAAGGGGGAACATGTGGCAGCGCCAATGGCGACGGCCAGGAGCTTAATGCGTGGTATTGTCATTTGTACATTCCGTATAAAAATGAAAAAAACTCCATCGGGATAACCCTGAGAACTGTATGTTTTTGTCTTGTAAGAACTCTTTGAGATGGAGAAGAGCCTGGAATTGTACAAAAGAATGTAGAATTGTAAACACAAATGATAATTGAAATCATTTGTGTTTGAGTGATGACGACGGAAAACAGGCTGGATTCAAGCGGATAGAAGTATGTAAAGAGGGGGAGGGGAAAGACCCGGCAGGCAGGAGGCGCTACCGGGCAAAAGGCGGAACTTACCTGAACATATGTTCCGCATGGAAGCGGAGATGATCCTCAATAAAGGACGCCATGAAGTAATAGCTGTGGTCGTATCCCGGTTGAATGCGCAGCGTTAGCGGCCAGTCCTTCTGGCGCGCGGCTTCCGCCAGCACCGCAGGCTGTAACTGCCCGGCGAGGAACTGATCGGCATCACCCTGATCCACCAGCATCGGGATAGCGTCTTCTGACTGGCTCGCCAGCATCAGCGCGCAGCTATCCCATTCCTGCCATTTCTCTACATCTTCACCCAGATAGTGCCTAAAGGCTTTTTGCCCCCACGGCACCTGCGTTGGGTTCACAATCGGCGCAAATGCGGACACGCTGGTGAATTTCCCCGGATTTTTCAGCGCCATTATCAGCGCCCCGTGGCCACCCATCGAATGTCCGCTTATCGCGCAGCGCTCGCTGACCGCGAACTGAGAGTGCACAAGGGCAGGCAGTTCATCGCGAATGTAGTCATACATGCGGTAATGGCTCGCCCACGGTTGTTCCGTGGCGTTGAGATAGAAGCCAGCGCCTTTACCCAAATCGTATCCGGCATCGTCGGCCACGTCCTCGCCACGCGGGCTGGTATCTGGCATCACCAGCGCAATGCCCAGTTCGGCGGCAATACGCTGGGCGCCCGCTTTGGTAGTGAAGTTTTCGTCGTTGCAGGTCAGGCCTGAAAGCCAGTACAGCACCGGTGGGTTGTCCGCAGGGGGCAGGAAAATGCTGAACGTCATAGCACAATTCAGCGTGGTGGAGTCGTGCCGCCAGCGCTGCTGTCGACCTTCAAAACAACGATGCTCTTCGAGCAGTTCCATGCAGGGCTCCTTATACGAAAGACTATTCATAAAACGCATAATACAGAGTTTTCATTGACCTGTGAGCAACTTTCACTTTCGCAGGACGGCGAGATGTTGCATCATAAATTTACTTTTCTTTAACAATTGGAGCGATCATGGCGCTGCGTATCGCGCTCAGCGGATTTGTGGTTCTGGTCGTGGCGATGGGGATAGGACGCTTCGCCTTCACACCTCAGGTGCCGCTGATGATAGCCGCCGGGCAACTCACGCTTACCAGCGCGGGGCTGGTGGCGGCAATGAACTATCTGGGCTATCTGGTAGGGGCATGGGATGCCATGCGCGCCCATCGCTTCGTTGAAACACGTCTCTGGCTTGGCATCACCGGTGCGGTGGCGCTGACGCTGCTCTCCGCGGCGGCAGAGAATGCCGTTGTTCACGGTCTGCTGCGCTTTGTGATCGGCTGCATGAGCGGCTGGTCGATGGTGCTGATTGCCGCCTGGACCAACGAGCGGCTGGGGCAGCTGGGCAAACCGGGACTCAGTGCGGCCGTCTTTGCCGGACCCGGGGCCGGCATCGCCCTGAGCGGCCTGCTGGCGGTCTATATTCAGGCGAAATCCTTGTCCGCCGGGGCGGCATGGCAAATCTACGGCGTACTGGCGCTGGTGCTGATCGTACTGGTGGCGCGCTACCTGCCGCGCGCAGGTCAGCTTCATCGCCCTGATACCGCGCCTGAGCCGTTGCTGCTGACTGCGGATCTCAGGCGTCTGGTCTGGAGCTACAGCCTGGCAGGGTTCGGCTATATCCTCCCGGCGACTTTTTTATCGCAAATGGCGGCGGTGCGTTTTCCCGGCAGCCTGTTTGCCCAGTTTGTCTGGCCAATATTTGGCGCCGCCTCGGTGGTGGGGATTGCGCTGAGCATTGCCCTGCGGCATACATCAAGCGCTAACCGCAGGCTGGCGATTGTTCTTTGGTTACAGGGGATTGGCGTGCTGGCGGCCTGGTTGCTGCCGGGCATAGGCGGCTTGCTGACGGGAGGGCTGCTGGTGGGCGGCGGGTTCCTCTGCGCCGTGCAGCTCTCTCTTCTGTACGGTCGCGAGCTGGCGCCAGACCACACGCGTTACATGGCGGGATTGCTCACCACCGGGTATGCCATTGGTCAGCTGGTGGGTCCGGTCACGTCGGCTCTGTCGACCTGGCTCACGCACCGTCTGGAACCTGCGCTGGGGCTGGCGGGGATCGCGCTGTTCGTTGGCGGAGCGTTAGTCTGGAACCGTCAGGCTGAAAGGCAACAGCAATTGCAATAATTATCGTCGTGAATACTGGATTATGTGCGTCGCCTCACGCACAATGAGCGCACACTTTTGCCACAACGAGGGCAAAAGACGCCACACCTGCAGGAGAAAAGAATGTCATCACTCAGTAAAGAAGCAGCCCTTGTCCATGAAGCGCTGGTTGCGCGCGGTCTTGAAACGCCACTGCGCCCGCCCGTGCAGGAGCTGGACAATGTTACCCGCAAGCGTCTGATCGCCGGCCATATGACGGAGATCATGCAACTGCTGAATCTCGATCTGAGCGACGACAGCCTGATGGAGACGCCGCACCGCATCGCGAAGATGTACGTCGACGAAATTTTCTCCGGCCTGGATTACGCGAACTTCCCGAAAATCACCGTCATTGAAAATAAGATGAAGGTCGATGAGATGGTGACGGTACGCGATATCACGCTGACCAGCACCTGCGAGCATCACTTTGTGACCATCGATGGTAAAGCAACGGTGGCCTATATTCCAAAAGATACGGTCATTGGCCTGTCCAAGATCAACCGCATCGTGCAGTTCTTTGCCCAGCGTCCGCAGGTGCAGGAACGTCTGACGCAGCAGATCCTGACCGCACTGCAAACCCTGTTGGGGACTAACAATGTGGCTGTGTCTATCGACGCGGTGCACTACTGCGTGAAAGCGCGCGGCGTGCGTGATGCTACCAGCGCAACCACCACCACTTCGCTGGGCGGCCTGTTCAAATCGAGCCAGAACACCCGCCAGGAGTTCCTGCGCGCCGTGCGTCACCACAACTAATCAGACAGGGCAGGGACCATGGAGCGAAACGTCACGCTCGATTTTGTTCGCGGCGTCGCCATTCTCGGTATCCTGCTGCTGAATATCAGCGCCTTCGGTCTGCCGAAGGCCGCCTATCTGAATCCTGCGTGGTATGGCGACATCACGCGTAGCGACGCCTGGACGTGGGCAATCCTCGATCTCTTTGCACAGGTTAAATTCCTGACCCTCTTTGCGCTTCTGTTTGGCGCGGGACTTCAGCTTCTGCTCAAACGCGGTACGCGCTGGATCCAGTCGCGTTTAACGCTGCTGGTTATCCTCGGTTTTATTCACGGGCTGCTTTTCTGGGACGGCGATATTCTGCTCGCGTATGGTCTGGTGGGCCTGATTTGCTGGCGGCTGATCCGCGACGCACCCGGTGTGAAAAGCCTGTTTAACACCGGCGTGATGCTCTATGTCATGGGACTGGCCGTGTTATTGCTGCTTGGCATGATTGCCGATGATTCCACCAGTCGTTCATGGATCCCGGATGCGGCCAACCTGCAATATGAGCAGTTCTGGAAGCTGAAAGGCGGCATGGAAGCGATCGGCAACCGGGCCGATATGCTCGGCGATAACCTGCTGGCGCTGGGCGCGCAATACGGCTGGCAGCTGGCGGGGATGATGCTGATGGGTGCAGCCCTGATGCGCACCGGCTGGCTGAAAGGGAAATTTAGCCTGCGACACTATCGTCGTACGGGTGCAGGGCTGGTGTTGCTCGGCGTGATCATCAACCTCCCGGCGGTGATGATGCAGTGGCATCTACAATGGGATTACCGTTGGTGTGCGTTCCTGTTGCAGGTGCCGCGCGAACTGAGCGCGCCGTTCCAGACCATTGGCTATGCGGCGCTGATCTATGGCTTCTGGCCCCAGCTTTCTCGCCTGTGGATCGTCAGTGCGGTGGCCTGCGTTGGGCGGATGGCGTTAAGCAATTACATCCTGCAAACGCTGATATGCACCACGCTTTTCTACCGATTCGGCCTGTTTATGAAATTCGATCGCCTGACGCTGCTGGCGTTTGTTATTCCGGTCTGGATTGTTAACGTGGTGTTTTCAGTTGTCTGGCTGCGTTTTTTCCGTCAGGGCCCGCTGGAATGGGCATGGCGACAGTTAACCGCTCGTGCTTCGGGCGTGTCATTGCGTAATACATCCAGATAACGATCTGGATCACAATCATTAACAAAACGGATGTAAGCGTTTTCATCTGTGTGAGCTTCTTCACGTAGTCTCCTCTCTCTCGCTGCCAGAATAGCCACCTTGCTAAACACAGGGGGTGTCTGTGAGTTGCTGCAATCCTTTAAAGGGTGGTGAATATGATCACCATTCGTGACGTCGCCCGCCAGGCGGGTGTTTCTGTTGCTACTGTCTCCCGTGTGCTGAACAACAGTGCGCTGGTCAGCCCTGAAACGCGTGAAACCGTAATGAAAGCCGTGACCCAGCTGGGGTACCGGCCAAACGCCAATGCCCAGGCGCTGGCGACGCAGGTCAGCGATACCATTGGCGTAGTGGTGATGGACGTGTCGGACGCTTTCTTCGGCGCGCTGGTCAAAGCGGTGGATGTGGTTGCCCAGCAGCACCAGAAATATGTGCTGATTGGCAACAGCTATCACGAGGCTGAAAAAGAGCGTTATGCCATTGAAGTACTGATCCGCCAGCGCTGTAACGCCCTGATTGTGCACTCTAAAGCCCTGAGCGATGAAGAGCTGGCCGGGTTTATGGAGCAGATCCCCGGCATGGTGCTGATCAATCGTATCGTCCCCGGCTACGCGCATCGCTGCGTCAGTCTGGATAACATCAGCGGCGCGATGATGGCGACGCGGATGCTCATCAGCAACGGCCATCAGCGCATAGGTTATCTGGCTTCCAGCCACGGTATTGAAGACGACATGATGCGCCGCGAGGGCTGGCAAAACGCCCTGAAAGAGCAGGGCATTGCGCCGCTGGAGAGCTGGGTAGGTACCGGTTCGCCGGACATGCAGGGCGGTGAAGCGGCAATGGTTGAACTGCTGGGGCGTAATCTTCAGCTGACGGCCGTGTTTGCCTATAACGACAGCATGGCGGCAGGTGCGCTTACCGCGCTGAAAGATAATGGCATTGCGGTACCGCAGCATTTATCGCTGATCGGTTTTGATGATATCCCCATTGCCCGTTACACCGATCCGCAGCTGACAACGGTACGTTATCCCATTGCGTCGATGGCGAAACTGGCGACAGAGCTGGCGTTACAGGGGGCGGCTGGGCTGTTAGATCCTGACGCAACGCATTGTTTTATGCCGACTTTAGTACGCCGCCATTCGGTCGCTATCCGGCAAACTGTGGCTCCGATCACTAACTGATAACATCACGTGATGTAACCGTTTTCAATCTGTGAGTAAATTCACAGTATCTTAACAAGCCGCTGTCTATGATGTCAGCGTTTTAGGGGCTGAAACACAATGTAACGGTGATTATTCACTTTTACCGTTATCACAATGCCTCAAACAACGAATAAAACGCATTTCTGGAGCGTTACCGAACACGGAAGCTGGACATTTTATAAGTGAACTTCGGCGATCAGTAACGTTTTATTAACATCTGCCCGCCGACCGTTTTTCACAAGAACTACCCTGCATAAAAAAAACCGGAGATACCATGAATAAGAAGGTGTTGACTCTGTCTGCTGTCATGGCAAGCATGCTTTTTGGCGCAGCAGCACACGCAGCGGATACCCGTATTGGCGTGACTATCTATAAATACGACGATAACTTCATGTCCGTTGTGCGTAAAGCAATTGAAAAAGATGCTAAATCAGTGCCAGACGTGCAGCTGCTGATGAATGACTCCCAGAATGACCAGTCCAAACAGAACGATCAGATTGACGTTCTTCTGGCAAAAGGCGTGAAAGCGCTGGCTATTAACCTGGTTGACCCGGCTGCGGCAGGCACGGTGATCGAGAAAGCGCGCGGCCAGAACGTGCCAATTGTCTTCTTCAACAAAGAACCTTCCCGTAAAGCGCTGGACAGCTACGACAAAGCGTATTACGTGGGTACCGACTCCAAAGAGTCCGGGATTATCCAGGGCGATCTGATTGCGAAACACTGGGCGGCGAACCCAAACTGGGATCTGAACAAAGATGGTCAGATTCAGTTCGTTCTGCTGAAAGGCGAACCGGGCCATCCAGATGCTGAAGCACGTACCACCTACGTTATTAAAGAGCTGAACGACAAGGGCCTTAAAACCCAGCAGCTGGCGTTAGACACCGCAATGTGGGATACCGCTCAGGCGAAAGATAAGATGGACGCGTGGCTGTCCGGCCCTAACGCCAACAAAATTGAAGTGGTCATTGCCAACAACGATGCGATGGCAATGGGTGCGGTAGAAGCGCTGAAAGCACACAACAAATCCGCGATTCCTGTATTCGGCGTGGATGCCCTGCCAGAAGCGCTGGCGCTGGTGAAATCTGGCGCTATGGCCGGTACCGTACTGAACGATGCCAACAACCAGGCGAAAGCCACCTTCGATCTGGCGAAAAACCTGGCCGATGGTAAAGGTGCCGCTGACGGGACTAACTGGAAAGTTGACAACAAAATCGTTCGCGTTCCTTACGTGGGCGTAGACCAGTCCAACCTGGCTGAGTTTATCGGTAAATAAGTTATCTGCATTGTCTTCACTGGGCGCAATTCGTTGCGCCCTTTTATAACGCGATATGCGAGGCCAACAAGGTATAATTATGGTCAGCACAACTACTCAGTCGTCCGGTGAATACTTGTTGGAAATGACCGGTGTCAATAAGTCATTCCCCGGTGTTAAGGCGCTCGATAATGTTAATTTAAAAGTTCGTCCTCACTCTATTCATGCATTAATGGGTGAAAACGGTGCGGGTAAATCAACTTTATTAAAATGCCTTTTTGGGATCTATCAAAAAGATTCTGGCAGCATTCTTTTTCAGGGAAAAGAGATCGACTTCCATTCAGCGAAAGAAGCGCTGGAGAACGGTATCTCGATGGTACACCAGGAATTAAACCTGGTCCTGCAACGTTCAGTTATGGATAATATGTGGTTGGGTCGTTATCCAACCAAAGGTGTCTTTGTCGATCAGGATAAAATGTATCGCGACACCAAAGCCATTTTTGATGAGCTGGATATTGATATCGACCCGCGCGCCCGCGTCGGGACATTATCCGTTTCCCAGATGCAGATGATCGAAATTGCCAAAGCGTTCTCCTATGATGCGAAAATTGTGATCATGGATGAACCGACATCGTCATTAACGGAAAAAGAGGTTAACCACCTTTTTACCATTATTCGTAAGCTGAAAGATCGCGGCTGCGGCATTGTCTATATCTCACATAAAATGGAAGAGATCTTCCAGCTGTGCGATGAAATCACCATCCTGCGCGACGGTCAGTGGATTGCCACCCAGCCGCTGGAAGGGCTGGACATGGACAAGATCATCGCCATGATGGTTGGCCGTTCTCTGAACCAGCGCTTCCCGGATAAAGAAAACAAGCCAGGCGAAGTGATTCTGGAGGTGCGTAACCTGACCTCGCTGCGTCAGCCGTCTATCCGCGATGTCTCTTTCGATCTGCACAAGGGGGAGATCCTTGGCATCGCAGGGCTGGTGGGCGCTAAGCGCACCGATATCGTGGAAACCCTGTTTGGTATCCGTGAGAAAGCCGAAGGCACCATTACGCTGCACGGTAAGAAAATCAACAACCACAACGCCAACGAAGCCATTAATAATGGCTTTGCGCTGGTGACGGAAGAGCGTCGTTCCACCGGTATTTACGCTTATCTGGATATTAACTTTAACTCGTTAATTTCTAATATTCGCAATTACAAAAACAAGGTCGGGCTGCTGGATAATTCCCGCATGAAGAGCGATACCCAGTGGGTGATTGACTCCATGCGCGTGAAAACGCCGGGCCACCGCACGCAAATTGGCTCACTTTCGGGAGGAAACCAGCAGAAAGTCATTATTGGTCGCTGGCTATTAACCCAGCCTGAAATTCTGATGCTGGATGAACCTACGCGCGGTATCGACGTGGGTGCAAAATTCGAGATTTATCAGCTTATCGCAGAGCTGGCGAAAAAAGATAAAGGGATCATTATTATTTCTTCCGAAATGCCGGAATTGTTAGGGATCACAGACCGTATTCTGGTTATGAGCAATGGTCTCGTTGCCGGTATTGTTGAAACCAAAACGACAACGCAAAACGAAATTTTGCGTCTTGCGTCTTTGCACCTTTAAGATCAGGGGCTCCTCATGAGTGCGTTAAATAAAAAAAGTTTCCTCACTTATCTGAAAGAAGGCGGTATTTACGTTGTTCTTTTAGTCTTGCTGGCGATTATTATTTTCCAGGACCCTACGTTCTTAAGTCTGCTGAACTTGAGTAACATTCTGACCCAGTCTTCCGTACGTATTATTATCGCGCTTGGCGTGGCGGGACTTATCGTTACCCAGGGGACTGACCTTTCGGCAGGGCGCCAGGTGGGTCTGGCGGCGGTCATTGCGGCGACCCTGTTGCAGTCGATGGAAAACGCCAACAAGGTATTCCCGGAGATGGCGACCATGCCGATTTTCGTGGTGATCCTGATCGTGTGTGCCATCGGCGCGGTAATTGGCCTGATTAACGGCATCATTATTGCTTACCTGAACGTGACGCCATTCATCACTACGCTTGGCACGATGATCATCGTTTATGGTATCAACTCCCTGTACTACGATTTCGTCGGCGCGTCTCCAATCTCTGGCTTCGACAGCGGCTTCTCGACCTTCACGCAGGGGTTTGTTGCGCTCGGCAGCTTCCGTCTCTCCTATATCACCTTCTATGCGCTGATTGCGGTGGCATTCGTCTGGATCCTGTGGAACAAAACCCGCTTCGGTAAAAACATCTTTGCTATCGGCGGTAACCCGGAAGCGGCGAAGGTCTCCGGGGTCAACGTGGCTCTGAACCTGCTGATGATTTATGCCCTGTCCGGGGTCTTCTACGCCTTCGGCGGGATGCTGGAAGCAGGCCGTATCGGCTCTGCAACCAACAACCTCGGCTTTATGTACGAACTGGATGCGATTGCGGCCTGCGTGGTTGGCGGCGTCTCCTTCAGCGGCGGCGTGGGTACCGTGCTGGGCGTGGTGACCGGTGTGATCATCTTCACCGTTATCAACTACGGCCTGACCTACATCGGTGTGAACCCGTACTGGCAGTACATTATCAAGGGTGCGATCATCATCTTCGCGGTTGCCCTGGATTCACTGAAGTACGCGCGTAAGAAATAAGCGCTGGAATGAAAGAACCCGCAGCGATGCGGGTTTTTTTATGAGAAAAGTGAAGCGATAAGCGATTTTGAAACGGGCACTAGTCCGGTTTGAAGCCCAAAGGGTTTAAAGATTTTATTTATGACGTCAGCGGAATAATTGCCTCTGTTATTTTCTACATCCGACAATGTTTTCCGGGATACGCTGACCAGCTTTGCATATTCATCCTGCTTCAGCCCTAACACCTCGACCCTGAGCCTTTTCAGCGCCTCTCCCTGTGTGATTTTCCCCAGCAAAATGTCCCGTATGGCTGCATGCAGTACAGCCTGGCGATCGAGAGTACTAATCCGCGTTAAGCCTTGTGTAACGCGTTGCCTCTTCACTACCGATGGCTTATCCGGCTCTTCCGCCTCGTCATGATGTCGCTTTTTATTTACGCTGCGTACTTGAGCTAATGTCTGTAAAAGCTCTGATTCAGCTTCATTAGGTGTTTTCATAATAAACCCCAACGGGAAAGTTTATCCGGGATGTAGCGAAAACCCATCGCGGGCATTTCCATTATCTGTTCGGGAACGCCTCGCGCCGCCAGCCTTTCCGGGAGATCAATAAGCTGAACGGCTGTTTCATGCAGAGCATCAAGTAATGTTGCGGGAGGGATCCACTCCGCCAGCGTTTGTGCGATAGTGTTGAAATTATAATCCCCCCCTGATTCGCAAGATAATGACCACTTCAGGGTTCTTGGTATCCCTTCAGGATCGGCTTTCATCGGCGCAAAGTCATATACAGGGGAGAGCATAATTTGATTTTCAGCCTTCACAAAGGCGGTATTTCGCCCATGGTTGTCACTATTTCCAAAAATAATATTTAGCAGATCGCGACGCACCCATTCTGTTACAAATCCCGGAATATCAAAATGATAACCCTGCTGCTGGACCATATGGCTGGAGGTGATTTTATTAATTAACGCGCGCAACGTTGTCTCATGATCAAGGAGGGTGCCGGGTGCCTTTTGTAATAGCGAATACACCGATTCCATACCCAGCCTGACCAGTTGGTCCTGCTCATTTCTCACTATGTCGAAACGCGGTAACCACAGAGACGGGTAATGGCTACCTTCTTCAAGGCGCATTGTTTCCACTGGGATCGTGGAAAAACCCATCGCGTTAAGCTCATGATAATAATGGAATTCAGCTCGCAGAATATTACAATCCACTTCTGTCCTGTTACCGCGTGGATATTTAACCAAATAATAGCGGTCCCGGTTATCCGGCTCGTTTTGCCAGGTATCGATCCAGATGGCATCAGTTTCACTACAGCGCAGCAAAAGTTTAGGCGCTTCACCGCCAGCACCGGTTGCACCACCCGCCGCCGCGCCTCTTTCCTGGGCATAATCCAGAAAATCGGCCGCACGATCGATGACGTCCGCAACCGTAAACGTTTTAGTGCTGGCGAATTTATTCCATTCTGGGACGGATTCCTTTATGCGCAAATTCCCCACAGGGGACATTGTGCCAAATTTCAGCAATAAGAAATTTTGCTGGCCAACGGGTAACTCACTGATGTCGAGCGCATTAATCCAGTAACGGCGGCTTGCTCCGGCGGGAATGATATCGTCGATAAATCGCAGCCAGCCCGGTTGGCCATGGTCATCAAAAAAGAGTGATACAGGGTGATTGACTGAGACTGCGTGAAAATCATCATAGTCGAGAAAATTAATCGCATACTCAGTAAGATAGTCTAACTGCGTGGTATTCCAGTCATTTTTTTCACTTCCAGGATATTTGATGAGAGCGATATCCGTCCATGTTTCGTTCAGATATGCCTGTACGGTTAACGTCTCCATCTCACCTCCATAACGCGACAATGTGTAAAATATTACTCATAGTCAGTGATAAAAACAAGTATTGCTACTTATATCACTCATTAGGTATCTAAAAAGAGAGTAATGCGTTTTATATCACGCACTGTAGATCTGGATTACTTCTTCTGAATTTCCAGCAACTGCTCCGGCGTTACCGCCGGATAACCCTGCGCATCTTCCGGCACTTCATGCATCGTTGGGATCGGCACCAGCGGGCCTAAAAAGCGCGGTTCACGTTTGAATAAGTACAGGTCAGCCAGCGCGCCGAAACGGGCGCCAAACTCACGCACGCGCACGCTCAGCATATCTTTTGGCGATGGCACCGCATAACACTGCGCCTGAATGCCCATGTGCAGGGCGATAAACAGCGCCCGCTCGCAGTGGAAACGCTGGGTAATGATGATGAAATCATTGGTGTCGAACACCTTACGGGTACGCACGATGGAATCAAGCGTGCGGAATCCGGCGTAGTCGAGCACGATATCGGCCGGGTCGACGCCTGCGGCAATCAGATCTTTGCGCATCGTCACCGGCTCGTTATAGCTTTGCAGCGCGTTATCGCCGCTCAACAGCAGATAGTTCACCTTGCCGCTGTTATAGGCGTTCAGCGCGCCCTGAATACGATACCGGTAATACTGATTTATGACGCCGGTGCGGTAATACTTGGCGGTGCCAAGCACCACGCCAACCTGACGGTAGGGGAGGTTCTGTAGGTCATCAAAAATGTAGGGGGCTGTTTTCCAGCTCATCCAGCGGTCGAGACCCAGCACGATCAACAGCAGTATGCCGACCAGGACAGACAGGCTGTAAAACACGCGCTTTAACATGCAGATGGCTCGTACCGATGATGAAATTTCCCTCAGGCTACTGTACCCGCCTGGTTAGCGCAAGAAACAGCGATTCAACTGAGGGGTTTTTCGTCAGACTGGCGGGCAACTCTGCCCGCCGAACAGATTATGCCAGCAGCACGCGGTCAATGGTTGAACAGCCCAGCGCTTTCAGCGTGGCTGCGGTCGCGTCCCACTGGATCAGCGGCGCATCGGCCTTTTCAGCCAGGATTGCGCGCTGAATATCCGGGTAGTCATACCCGTTCAGGCTAAGCAGGTTCAGGGCGCCCTGAAGCGGAGGCAGCGTCGGGTTAAACGCGGCGTTCTCTGCGTAACTGCCGGTGAAGATGCGGCCGTCGCGGCACTGAAGGGCGACGCCGCTTGGAGATTTGCTGTATGGCGTGTGGCTTTTATTGGCGGCGGCAATGGCCGCTTCGCTCAGCTCATCCCCTGAGAGCGCATAACCGTGGTCCTGCTCGTCCATCAGCAGGGTTTTGATCTCAAGATCTTTCGGGCCGAAAGCATCCGGCAGGTAATCACGCAGCGTATGCGGTGCGCGTCCCGGCAGGTTGATACGCAGTTCAAGACCGCTGTTCAGCTCATTCATAAACTGGCGGCAGTGGCCGCAAGGGGTATAGTTGACGGTGATGGCGCGCAGGGCTTTTTCGCCGCGTAGCCAGGCGTGACTGATGGCGCTCTGCTCCGCATGGACGGTTTGCTGCATGGTCGCACCGAGAAACTCCATGTTTCCGCCGAAGTACCAGGTCCCGCTCACACCGCGCGCAATTGCGCCTACGTTAAAATGGGAAAGGTCAGCGCGGGCGCAGGCAGCCGCCAGGGGCAGCAGGGCGAAAGCCAGCGCGTCTTCGTCCAGCCCCGTTGCCTGTTTAAGCGTCGTGACCTGATCTGCCGTCAGCAGGGCGGGGAAATGCGCATCCGCCAGAACCGGAGCCAGGGCTGATTGCAAATTCTCTGCAAGCTGAGAGAAAGCAGCTTGAAAACGTGGATGCATGACGTTGCCTCATCAAGGTTAATGGATCGGTAGTGTACGGAGCCGTACGGCCTTTATATGTGATCCAAATCTCATTATGTGTGCAACTTATGAAATGAAAATGAAATTTGCGCGACGCATCGCAAATTTTAGCCCATTACTGCCACAATAATCGGGAAGATAAACGGCGCGACCAGGGAAGTGATAATCCCGCAGATCACCAGCGCCAGCGAGCTGAATGCCCCTTCCTGATAATCCAGTTCCGCGCAGCGTGCGGTGCCCAGCGCGTGCGAGGCGGTACCCATCGCCAGACCGCGTGCCGCTTTGGTACGAATTTTCATGATATTCAGCAGCGTATGACCAAACACCGCGCCCAGGATACCGACGAAAATCACGCACACGGCGCTGATGGCCGGAATGCCCCCGATGCTGCCGCCCACGGCCATGGCAATCGGCGTGGTGACGGATTTAGGCAGGATAGAGGCGGCGATCTGCGGCGATGCGCCCATCATTAAGGCCACCGAGGTGCCGGTGATCATCGCAACAAGGCTCCCCACGAAGCAGATGGTTATGATGGATTTCCAGCGCGCGCGGATCTGATGCAGTTGCTCATATAAAGGAAACGCCAGCGCCACCACGGCAGGCTGCAACAAATCGTTAAGGATCTTGCTCCCGGCGAAGTAACGCTCATAAGAAATGCCGGTGAGCAGCAGAAAAGGAATAATCACCACCATGGCGACCAGCAGCGGGTTGAGCAACGGCATTTTGAAACGCACCGCAAGCTTACGCGCAGCAAAGAACACCACCAGGGTTAACGGCAGGGACCACCAGATATTCGCCATCATTTTTTTGTTTTCTCCCCGACGACCTTACGTTCGCCATGCACAATGTGTGAACTCCAGCTGACGACCAGGAAAACCACCAGCGTACTGATGGCGCAGGAGACCACAATCGGGCCGAACTGCGCTTTAAGCACATCGTAATACTGCATAACCCCAACGCCGATAGGCACAAAAAGCAGGGCCATGTAGCGAATGAGAACGAAGCACCCTGGGTTGACCCATTTTGCGGGCAGCACCTGTAATGCCAGCAGTACAAACAGGATCAGCATGCCGATAATGCTGCCGGGTATCGTAATCGGCAGCAGCGAAGCGATAAAAATGCCGGCGTACAGGCAGGCATAAATGAGGACGAAGGCGCGAAGGTATTGCCAGATAGTATTCAGTGATTTGCTCATGGTGAAAGTCCTTGCTGAGACGTATTCATCATACAATTAAACCTAAAAATGTGCCACGGATCACATCATGAATTTTGGGCATACCAGACATTCCGGAATGGAACGCCGGGCTTTCAACATACATAGAGAGCAGCTACTATAGCGCGTCTTTTTTCACAGGTACTCAGAATGCGTGTTTTACTGGCCCCGATGGAAGGCGTGCTCGACTCTCTCGTGCGCGAGCTGCTTACCGAGGTGAACGATTACGATCTCTGCGTGACGGAGTTTCTGCGCGTGGTCGATATGTTGCTGCCAGAAAAATCATTTTATCGTCTCTGTCCGGAACTGCATCGTCAGAGCCGCACGCCGTCCGGTACGCTGGTGCGCGTCCAGCTGCTCGGCCAGTATCCTGAGTGGCTGGCTGAAAACGCCGCCCGCGCGGTAGCGCTTGGTTCGTACGGCGTCGATCTTAACTGCGGCTGTCCGTCAAAGCTGGTCAACGGCAGCGGCGGGGGGGCGACGCTACTTAAAGATCCGGAGCTGATTTATCGCGGCGCAAAGGCCATGCGTGAGGCAGTGCCATCGCATCTGCCGGTGACGGTCAAAGTCCGTCTGGGATGGGACAGCGGCGATAAGCAGTTTGAAATTGCTGACGCGGTGCAGCAGGCGGGCGCCACCGAGCTGGTGGTGCACGGGCGAACCAAAGAGGATGGTTATAAAGCCGAGCGCATTAACTGGCAGGCGATTGGCGAGATCCGCAAACGGCTTACGATTCCGGTGATTGCCAACGGCGAAATCTGGGATTACGAGAGCGCGCAGGCCTGCCTCAAAGAGACCGGCTGTAATGCCGTGATGATTGGCCGCGGTGCGCTGAACGTGCCGAACCTCAGCCGGGTGGTGAAATATAATGAGCCGCGGATGCCGTGGGCGGATGTGGTGAAACTACTGCAAAAATACACGCGGCTGGAAAAGCAGGGCGATACCGGCTTGTATCACGTCGCGCGCATTAAACAGTGGCTGAGTTATTTGCGTAAGGAGTACGACGACGCGCTGGGATTATTTCAGGAGATCCGTACCCTACAGACGTCTGCGGATATTGCCCGGGTGATCCAGTCGAAGTCCTGAGCGAAGTGTGAAGAGTTTGCCCGGCGCGGAGCCGGGCAACGGAATCAGAAAATCATCTTAAATACGCCGGTTACCACCAGCAGCCCTATCAGAAATATAATCAAAATAACCCACAATAATATTTTCATTCGCCTCTCCTGCGTATGTCTGTCGAAGTAAGTGTAGCAGTCAATTCATAATTAGCATGAATACATGAAATTAACTCATTGTCTTGGGGAATAAATTCCCGGATATGAAAATGTATAACAATATGCGGATTGCCACGCGTTACTAAAAAACGGAACGTCAGTAAGCGTAAGTTGCGCCTTTATTTTTTTTGAGTTCATGGCGTAATGAAACGTTCTCTTACTTTATCTCTGAGTGCTCCTCTTGTTTTTATGCTGGCCGCCTGCGCGCCGGAACATGCCACGGTGTCACCAGTAAAAACGCAAGCCGCCGCCGCAACTGTAAATACCCAACTGCGTCATGCCGACTGGCCAAAAAGCGAATGGTGGAAAGACTTTAACGACCCCCAGCTCAACGCGCTGATCGACAAAGCGCTGGCGGATGCGCCGGATATGCAAATTGCCCGTCAGCGTATCACCCTGGCGGAAGCACAGGCGAAAGCCGCTGTCGCTGCTGAGGGTCCACAAATGGATTTTTCCGCAGATGTGGAACGGCAAAAGATGTCGGCAGAGGGGTTGATGGGGCCATTTGCACTGACCGACCCGGCAGCGGGGACCACCGGCCCCTGGTATACCAACGGCACCTTTGGTCTGACGGCGGGTTGGGATCTGGATTTATGGGGTAAAAACCGCGCCCAAATTGAGGCCCGCATCGGTAAGGTGAATGCGCAAAAAGCGGAGCTGGAGCAGACCCGCCAGCTGCTCGCCAGCAGCGTCGCGCGGCTGTACTGGGACTGGCAGACCGAGGCCGCGGTGGGTGACGTGCTCGCGCAGATCAAACGGGAGCAGGAAAATATCATCGGTGCCGATAGGGAGCTTTATCAGCACGGCATTACCTCCTCGGTGGAAGGGGTTGAAACGGATATCAGTGCCAGCAAAACCGATGAACAGCTCGCTGACGTGCACGGCAAAATGAAGGCCATTGAGGCGCGTCTGAATGCGTTGACCAATACCCCTTCAGTCACGCTCGCACGGCATGCCTTACCTGACGCAGAGGCATCGCTGCCATCAACGCTCGGTTATGAACTGCTGGCTCGGCGCCCGGATTTGCAGGAGGCGCACTGGTATATCGAAGCATCCATGAGCGAAGTCGATGCCGCCAGAGCCGCGTTCTACCCTGACATCAATTTGATGGCGTTCTTGCAGCAGGATGCATTGCACCTGAGCGACCTGTTCCGCTCATCTGCGCAGCAAATGGGCGTAACCGCGGGGCTGACGCTGCCAATTTTTGACAGCGGTCGGTTGAATGCGAACCTGGATATCGCCCAGGCGCAAAACAACCTCTCCGTGGCGAACTACAACAAGGCCGTGGTAGATGCCGTAAACCAGGTCGCCCGGACGGCCAGCGAAGTGGAAACGCTGACCGCCAAAAATCAGCACCAGCAGCAGATCGAAAAAAATGCGGCGCGCGTCGTTGCGCTGGCACAGGCGCGCTTCAGCGCGGGGATCATTGCCGGCTCCCGGGTGAGTGAAGCAAAAATTCCGGCGCTCAAAGAGCGTATTGCCGGGTTGATGCTGAAAGGTCAGTACGTGGATGCCACGCTCCAGCTCACCTCCGCGCTGGGTGGCGGATATCATCACGGCTAACATTGCGCATTATCTATACTTACCTCTTTGCAGATTTTCAGGAGGTGAGTATGACGCGAGTCGCAATTGTTACCGCATCGGATTCAGGAATTGGCAAAACGACGGCCCTGATGCTGGCCGAGCGCGGGTTTGATATCGGGGTGACCTGGCACTCAGATGAGGAAGGGGCGCTGGCAACCTGCCGTGAAATTGAAGCGCGCGGGCAGCGTGCCGAGGCCATTCAACTCAACTTAAGCCATTTACCGGAAGGCGCAAAGGCCATTGAAACCCTGATTACGCGTTTCGGGCGGCTGGATGTGCTGGTTAACAATGCCGGGGCGATGAACAAAGCGCCATTTCTGGACCTGTCGTTTGACGACTGGCGGCACATATTCACCGTTGACGTGGACGGCGCGTTTCTCTGCTCGCAAATCGCGGCGCGTCAGATGGTGAAGCAGGGGGAAGGGGGGCGGATCGTGAACATCACCTCGGTGCATGAACATACGCCATTGCCGGACGCCAGCGCCTATACGGCGGCCAAACATGCGCTGGGCGGGTTAACCAAGTCGATGGCGCTGGAGCTGGTTAAACATAAGATTCTGGTGAACGCCGTTGCGCCCGGTGCGATCGCCACGCCGATGAATGATATGGACGACAGCGAAGTGAAAGAAGGTTCAATGCCGGAAATCCCGCTGGCACGGCCAGGGCATACCAAAGAAATTGCCAGCCTGGTGGCGTGGCTGTGTGACAGTGACGCCAGCTACACCACCGGGCAGTCGTTTATCGTTGACGGCGGTTTTATGCTGGCGAATCCGCAGTTTAAGCCGGAAGGGTAGATACCCTTCTCCCTCTCCCTGTGGGAGAGGGGCGGGGGGAGGGCAGCAGGCCGAACTCACTCTTCATCCCGCCGCTTTTCACGATGCTTGAGCCACAGCCGTACCCCAATCACCACCGCAAACACCAGGATCAACCACGCCCAGTGCTTCAGGTGCTGGTCAAGATTATGCAGCCATGGGCCAATCACTTCGCCACCCGCGTAGCCAAGCGTGGTGAAAATCAACGCCCAGGCAATCGCCCCGAGAATGTTCAGCGGCAGGAAAATTTTCGGTGGTAAACGACTCGCGCCAATCAGTATCGGCCCAATGATGCGAAAACCGTACATAAAGCGGGTACCAATCACAAACAGATAAGGATGTCGCTGGATCAGCCGCTGGGCGCGGCGAATTTTCTTCTGATGTTTAGCAAAACGGTGAAAAAATGTCGGGCCAAAACGCAGCCCCAGAAAATAGAGCAGCTGATCGCCAATCATACCGCCTAATGCGACAGCGGCGACCACCAGCGGAAATTTCAGCAATCCCTGATGTGCAGCCACCCCGCCCAGCAGCGTGATGGTTTCGCCCTCTGCCACGCTGCCGATCACCAGCGCGGCGTATCCATATTGTTCAATAAGACCGTTGATATCCATTAAGTAAACGTCGTCTCCCTTACTATGCCTGCGTTAATCATATACCCCATCCATCAACCGCGCGGCAATCAACGGAAATTTCCCACTGTACATAAAATAATCTAAAGCCTGCATTATACTTAAGCTATCGCTGACGGGCCGACAACAAGGGGGCGTTATGAACCATGTCTGGGGACTTTTCTCCCATCCCGATCGTGAAATGCAGGTCATCCGTAACGAGAACGAAACGGTCGCGCATCACTATACCCACCATGTCCTGCTGATGGCAGCGGTGCCGGTGGTCTGCGCATTTATTGGTACTACGCAGATAGGCTGGAACTTTGGTGACGGCACCGTGGTTCAGCTTTCGTGGTTTACCGGACTGTACCTGGCCATTCTGTTTTATGGCCTGATGCTGGCCGGGGTGGCGGTGATGGGGCGGGTCATCCACTGGATGGCGCGCAACTATCCGCAGCGCCCGTCGCTGGCACACTGTATGGTCTTCGCCGGATACGTCGCGACCCCGCTGTTTTTAAGCGGTATTGTCGCGCTCTATCCACTGGTCTGGCTGTGCGCGCTGATCGGTACGGTTGCCCTCTTTTATACCGGTTATCTGCTGTATGTAGGGGTGCCAACCTTCCTCAATATCAATAAAGAAGAGGGCCTGAGCTTCTCCAGCTCTACGCTTGCCATCGGCGTACTGGTCCTGGAGGCGCTACTGGCCCTGACAGTTATTCTTTGGGGTTATGGATACCGTCTCTTCTAAGTTCCCTGCATTGCTGGCGTAAATGCCAGCAATGCAGCATCTGGTCATGATTCTCCGCTGGCGACAACGCACGGTGACCGCTATGATGCCGAAGCCAGCCTGTGTTTATCCGTCGACACAGGCGGTGTACGTCATAACGTGCGTGAATCATTATCAGAAGTCTCATCATGCTGAAATTTCGAGTGTCACTCCTTAGTCTTGCGCTGCTGTTGGGCGTCTCCGCTACCGCGACAGCCATCGCCAAAACGACCGCAGTCGCCACCGCTGCTGCGCAACCCCAGATTGCGTCCGGCAGCGCGATGATCGTTGACCTGAATACCAACAAGGTGATCTACGCCAGTCATCCGGATCTGGTGCGCCCGATCGCTTCCATAACCAAAGTCATGACCGCGATGGTGGTGCTTGATGCACGACTGCCGCTGGACGAAAAGCTAAAAGTGGATATCAGCCACACGCCAGAGATGAAAGGGATCTACTCTCGCGTGCGTCTGAACAGTGAAATCAGCCGTAAAAATATGCTGCTGTTGGCGCTGATGTCCTCAGAGAACCGCGCGGCGGCGAGCCTTGCCCACCATTATCCTGGCGGTTACGACGCGTTTATCCGCGCGATGAATGCCAAAGCCAAAGCGCTGGGGATGAAAAATACCCATTTCGTGGAGCCAACCGGTCTGTCGATCCATAACGTCTCGACGGCGCGTGATTTAACAAAGCTGCTGATCGCCAGTAAGCAATACCCGCTGATTGGTCAGCTCAGCACCACGCGTGAGGAGATGGCGACATTCTCGAACCCGGCGTATACGCTGCCGTTCCGCAACACTAACCATCTGGTGTATCGCGATAACTGGAATATTCAGTTAACCAAGACCGGATTCACCAATGCGGCAGGACACTGCCTGGTGATGCGCACCGTATTTAACGGTAAGCCAGTGGCGCTGGTGGTGATGGACGCCTTCGGCAAATATACCCACTTCGCGGATGCCAGCCGCCTGCGTACCTGGATTGAAACCGGGAAAGTGCAGCCGGTGCCGGCTTCAGCGCTGGCGTATAAAAAGCAGAAAGCGGAACAGATGGCGACGGCGCAGAACGATTAGGAAAAAGCAAAACGGTAACGCATGTTACCGTTTTTTATGTTTTCTCCCTCTCCCTGTGGGAGAGGGCCGGGGTGAGGGCACCAGACCGCACTGCGTTTATTCCGGCAGCGTCCAGTCCCCGTCGTTGAGCGGGCGCTGCATCATCACCGTGTCCCGCCAGTCGCCTTTTTTATATCCCACACTTCTGAGCTGACCCACAATTTCGAAACCGTGCTTTTTATGCAGCCGCAACGACCCGGGGTTATTTTGCCCGTCGCCGACCACGGCAATCATCTGCCGCCACGGTCCTTGTTCACAACGGGCGATCAGTGCCTGGAGTAAGGCCGAGCCAAACCCGCGGCCGGTGGTGCTGGCATCCACATAAATGGATTCTTCAAGGGTATAGCGATAAGCCTGGCGTGGACGATAAAACGTGGCGTAGCAGTAGCCGACAACAATGCCGCGATACAGCGCAACCAGCCACGGTAAACCGCTGTCGGTCACGCTCTTCATCCGCTGACGCATCTCATCGACGGTGGGGGGAACTTCCTCGAAGGACGCACGGCCATGAAGCACATGCCAGGCGTATATCGCCGAGATGGCATGCGCATCGTCAGGAAGGGCGTCGCGCACCTCGATTTCAGTTTCGGGGAAAGTTTCTACAGCCGACATGTTCTGCCCGCTCCTTGTTTGGAAAGCCAGAGAAACGTTTCTCTGGCAACAGGCAGATACTCTAGTACGTTTGAGGAGAGCTTAACAATCTCTTAAATTTGGCTATATGAGTTCATCAGAGGCTTGCGTATTGTGCTGCTCTGATTCGGCACTCTCTTTCCAGTATTTCTTCCGCGTTGTCTTACCAATGCCGGGGTTCATACTGTTTGTAGGGTCATTTTTGCGATAAAACTGTTTAAGCGTCTCCGGCGCTTTATACAGGTGTCCCACGTTGTGCTCGGCAGGATATTGCGCGCCACGCTCGTGCAGCAGCGCCAGCATCTGTTCTTTCAGCGCGTGTGCATCAACCCCTTTTTTCACGATGTAATCCTGGTGGAAGACATAGCACATAAAGTGGCCGTAATAGAGCTTATGCACCAGCTTGCTGTCGATCTCCGGCGGCAGATGTTCAAACCACTCGGTATCGTTGCGACGCAGGGCGATATCCAGCGCCAGAATATCCTCCACTTCTTCGGAATGCACCGCCTGATAACGGATAGCGGCACCCGCCGCGGCGAAACGATGCAGGAAGGCTTTGCTGCCTTCTTCCGGCGTGCAGGCAAAGAAATCCCCGTCGGCGGTTTTGAAGAATTCGGTGAGCCAGCTCTGCGCTTCGTCAATTCCGTCCCCGGCCATTTTCAGCAGCAGATGGTGCTCATACTTGTCGCGCCAGGTCTTCATCCGCTCCGGTAAATGCGCCGGGAAGACGTTGCCCAGCTTCTGCATAAAGCGGTCGGTGAAGTGCGGCTTGAACAGCGACACTTTCTCCAGCATCGCATCGGTGCGGCCCTTCATGGTGAAGAAGAACGGCATTTTGTCGGTGCCGAGCTTGTCGATCATCAGGAAGGTATCTTTGCCGTAGCGCTCGGCGATGTCGTAAATGTCCCGGTGCATATACTCGCCCGCCACCGGCAGGTGAGTGAACTCGGCCAGAATATGACGGCGGATCTCCGTCAGCACCTCCGGCTGATTGGTGCCGATGTAAAACACCTGCTGCTTTTTCTCTGCCGGGAAGGTATCGAGGCGCACCGCAAAAACGGCCAGCTTGCCCGCGCAGCCGGAGGATTCAAACAGGCGATCCGGATCGGCGTTATAGCGCGCCGGTGTATCGGCATTGATATCGCGCACGCGGGTGATGTAATCGTGGTCATGCGCGTGACGGCCATCGTGCTGAACGTCTTCGTCCTTCACGCGGTCATCGTCAAGTTTGCTGAGGATCTGCTCTGGCGTTACGCCCAGATCGATCCCCAGATGGTTAACCAGCGTCAGCTTGCCGTTTTCATCGATACGGGCAAACAGCGACATCTCCGTGTAGGCCGGGCCGCGCTGCACCAGCGAGCCGCCGGAGTTATTGCAGATCCCGCCGATCACCGAGGCGCCAATGCACGACGAGCCGATCACCGAGTGCGGTTCGCGACCCAGCGGCTTAAGCGCCTTTTCCAGCGAGTAGAGCGTGGTGCCGGGGAAGGCGAGTACCTGTTCGCCCTTGTCCAGCAGGTGCAGTTTGTCGAGGCGCAGGGTGCTGATAATCACGATGTCACGATCGTAATCGTTGCCGTTCGGCGTGGAGCCTTCAGTCAGGCCGGTGTTAGCAGCCTGCATTAAAATAATCTTGTCTGCCGCAACGCAGGCGCTGAGCACGCGCCACAGTTCGAGCAACGTACCGGGGAAGACCACCGCCAGTGCCTCGCCCTGACCGGAGCGGAAGCCCTTGCGGTAGCGGGCGGTTTTAGCCGGGTCGGTAAGCAGGTGAGAGTGACCAACCAGGCGCGACAGTTCGTTAATAAATGTAGTGTTATCGTCAGTTCGAACAGAAGACATCTTCCACTCCTTGTGGTGGGGCAAATTTCTCGCTGTAAAGCATAGCGCGATTAGCCGTTGAGCGGTCGGGTATTCATGAGAAAAATCAGAGAATAACCCTGCAAGGTTTTCAGGCTTTGTGGCACACTGCGCTTTTCGCACGGTCTGGCCGGGTGCTTCCCGCGGTTATTGATGAGAGAGAATAACAACATGAAATGGCTATGTTCTGTAGGTGTCGCCGTCAGCCTGGCGCTGCAACCTGCGCTGGCAGAGGATTTGTTTGGTAATCACCCGCTCACGCCCGAAGCCCGCGACGCCTTTGTCACGGATTTACTCAAAAAAATGACGGTCGATGAGAAAATCGGCCAGCTGCGCCTGATCAGCGTCGGCCCGGATAACCCGAAAGAAGCCATTCGCGAGATGATCAAAGACGGGCAGGTAGGAGCCATTTTTAACACCGTTACCCGCCAGGATATCCGCAAGATGCAGGATCAGGTGATGGAGCTGAGCCGCCTGAAAATCCCACTGTTCTTCGCTTATGACGTGGTGCACGGCCAGCGTACCGTCTTCCCGATCAGCCTCGGCTTAGCCTCCTCCTTTAACCTCGATGCGGTGAAAACCGTCGGGCGCGTATCGGCATATGAAGCCGCAGACGACGGCCTGAACATGACCTGGGCGCCGATGGTTGACGTCTCCCGCGATCCGCGCTGGGGCCGCGCTTCGGAGGGCTTTGGAGAAGACACGTATTTAACCGCCACGATGGGCAAAACCATGGTGGAAGCGATGCAGGGCAAAAGTCCGGCAGATCGTTACTCGGTGATGACCAGCGTCAAGCACTTCGCCGCCTACGGCGCGGTGGAGGGCGGTAAAGAGTACAACACCGTCGACATGAGCCCGCAGCGCCTGTTTAACGACTACATGCCGCCATACAAGGCAGGGCTGGACGCGGGCAGCGGGGCGGTGATGGTAGCGCTGAACTCTCTCAACGGCACGCCTGCCACCTCCGATTCGTGGCTGCTGAAAGACGTGCTGCGCGACCAGTGGGGCTTCAAGGGCATCACCGTTTCTGACCACGGCGCGATTAAAGAGCTGATCAAACACGGCACGGCGTCTGACCCGGAAGATGCGGTACGCGTGGCGCTCAAGTCCGGCATCAACATGAGCATGAGCGACGAGTACTACAGCAAATACCTGCCGGGGCTGGTGGAGAGCGGGAAGGTGACGATGGCAGAGCTGGACGACGCTGCTCGCCACGTGCTGAACGTGAAATATGACATGGGGCTGTTTAACGATCCTTACAGCCATCTGGGGCCGAAGGATTCAGACCCGGCGGACACCAACGCCGAAAGCCGTCTGCACCGTAAAGAAGCCCGGGAAGTAGCTCGCGAAAGCCTGGTGCTGCTGAAAAACCGTCTCGACACGCTGCCGCTGAAAAAATCCGGCACCATTGCCGTGGTCGGTCCGCTGGCCGACAGCAAGCGCGACGTCATGGGCAGCTGGTCCGCCGCAGGCGTGGCGGATCAGTCCGTTACGGTGCTGACCGGCATTAAGAGCGCCGTGGGTGATAACGCAAAAGTGGTTTACGCCAAAGGTGCGAACGTCACCGACGATAAAGACATCGTGACCTTCCTCAACCAGTATGAGGAAGCGGTGAAGGTGGATGCGCGCACGCCGAAAGAGATGCTCGACGAAGCGGTTAACGCCGCGAAGCAGTCCGACGTGGTGGTCGCCGTGGTGGGTGAAGCGCAGGGGATGGCGCACGAAGCCTCCAGCCGTACCGATATTACCATTCCGCAGAGCCAGCGCGATCTGATCGCGGCCCTGAAAGCCACCGGCAAGCCGCTGGTGCTGGTGCTGATGAACGGGCGCCCGCTGGCGCTGGTGAAAGAAGATCAGCAGGCTGACGCCATTCTGGAAACCTGGTTCGCCGGTACCGAAGGCGGTAACGCCATTGCCGACGTGCTGTTTGGCGATTACAACCCGTCCGGCAAGCTGCCGATGTCCTTCCCGCGCTCCGTCGGGCAGATCCCGGTTTACTACAGCCACCTGAACACTGGTCGTCCGTATAACGCCGACAAGCCGAACAAGTACACGTCCCGTTACTTCGACGAAGCTAACGGCCCGCTCTATCCGTTTGGCTATGGCCTGAGTTACACTACCTTCAAGGTGTCTGACGTCAAAATGACGGCGCCGACCCTGAAGCGTGACGGCAAAGTGACCGCCAGCGTAGAGGTGACCAACAGCGGCAAACGCGAAGGCGCGACGGTGATCCAGATGTACGTTCAGGACGTCACGGCCTCCATGAGCCGTCCGGTGAAACAGCTGCGCGGCTTCGAAAAGGTCAACCTGAAACCGGGCGAAACCAGAACGGTCAGCTTCCCGATTGACGTAAATGCGCTGAAGTTCTGGAATCAGCAGATGAAATACGATGCTGAGCCTGGCAAATTCAACGTCTTCATCGGCGTGGATTCCGCCCGCGTGAACAAAGCCGAGTTCGAACTGCAATAATCTTACCTTTCTCCCTATCCCCCGCCTGGCGGGGGATGCCTCTCATCTTGTACGAAAAACGGTTAAATTCACTGTTTTAAGCTACGCTTTTCTCTCAAGCCTATGAAAAAGGCCACAAAATAATGAGGAAAGCAGAATGACGATGATTAAGGGGATAACAGGGTCGGCGGTGCTTCTGGCGGCGCTGAGCCTGCCGTTACAGGCCGCAGAGCCGGTTAAGGTGGGTTCCAAAATTGATACCGAGGGCGCGTTGCTCGGTAATATCATTTTGCAGGTACTCGAAAGTCACGGCGTGAAAACGGTCAATAAAGTACAGCTTGGCACCACGCCTGTCGTGCGCGGTGCCATCACTTCCGGCGAGCTGGATATCTACCCGGAATACACCGGCAACGGGGCATTCTTCTTCAAGGATGAAAACGATCCGGCCTGGAAAAATGCCAAAGCCGGGTACGAAAAAGTCAAAAAGCTGGACGCAGAAAAAAATAAGCTGGTCTGGCTAACGCCGGCACCGGCCAACAACACCTGGACCATCGCGGTGCGCAAAGATATCGCCGAGAAAGGCAAGCTCACCTCGCTTGACGATCTCAGCCGCTACCTGAAAGAGAAGGGCGAGTTTAAGCTCGCGGCCTCGGCAGAGTTTATCGAGCGCGCTGATGCCCTGCCAGCGTTTGAAAAAGCCTATGATTTCAAGCTCGATCAGGCACAGCTGCTCTCTCTGGCAGGCGGCGACACGGCAGTGACCATTAAGGCGGCGGCGCAGCAAACCTCCGGCGTCAACGCGGCGATGGCCTACGGCACAGACGGCCCGGTCGCGGCGCTTGGCCTGCAAACCCTGACCGACCCGAAAGGCGTTCAGCCTATTTACGCCCCAACCCCGGTCGTGCGCGAGGCGGTGCTGAAAGCCTACCCGGATATTGCGGAATGGCTCAAACCGGTATTTGAAAAACTGGATGCGAAAACGCTGCAACAGCTGAATGCCAGCATTGCCGTTGAGGGGCTGGATGCCAAAAAAGTGGCTGCCGACTTCCTGAAACAACAAGGGCTTGTGAAGTAACGGGATAAGGCTGTGCCAATAAAATGCCATAACCGCGTCCTGCTGCTGTTGGCCTGTGTGGCCATCGCGGCGGTCGCGTTACCTTTTGTGAATGTCGCGCCAAACCGTCTGGTGTCGGGCGAACCGCGCGCGCTCTGGCAGATCTGGGCATTTACGCCGCTGCTGCTGGGCGCGGCGCTGGCGAGTACTGTTGCTTTAGCCTTCTGGCCGGGGCGAACCGCCCTGTGGCTGACGTTTTTGCTCAGCGAAGCGCTGTTTATCGTACTGTTCTGGAGCGCGGGACAGGCGGCAACGCAGATGGCCGCGGTTGAAAGCCCGCTGGCGCGCACGTCGGTTGGTAGCGGGCTGTGGCTGTGGCTGGCACTTTGTCTGCTGGTCTGTAGCGATGCCATTCGCCGTCTGACGCCGCAACCCGTCTGGCGCTGGCTGCTGAACGCGCAATTCTGGGTTATCCCTCTGCTGATCCTCTTCAGCGGCGATCTGAATCAGCTCTCGCTGTTAAAAGAGTACGTCAACCGCCAGGAGGTATTTGACAACGCGCTGGCGCAACATCTGACGATCCTGTTCGGGACGCTGATCCCGGCGCTGCTGCTGGGCGTGCCGCTGGGCATGTGGTGCTACCGACATACCAGCCGCCAGGGCGCCGTCTTTACCGTGCTCAACGTTATTCAGACCATCCCCTCCGTCGCCCTGTTTGGCCTGCTGATTGCCCCCCTCGCCGGTCTGGTGAAATCCTTCCCTGCGTTGGCCGCGGCAGGCATTGCCGGAACCGGGCTGACGCCAGCGCTGATTGCCCTTGTGCTGTATGCGCTGCTGCCGCTGGTGCGCGGCGTGGTGGCGGGGTTAAGCCAGGTTCCGCCCGACGTGCTGGAAAGCGCCCATGCGATGGGGATGAGCGCGCGCCAGTGTTTCTGGAAAATACAGCTGCCGCTTGCGCTTCCGCTGCTGGTTCGCAGCCTGCGGGTGGTGACAGTGCAAACCGTGGGGATGGCGGTGATTGCCGCGCTGATCGGGGCGGGCGGCTTTGGGGCACTGGTCTTCCAGGGGCTGCTCAGTAGCGCGCTGGATCTGGTGTTGCTGGGCGTCGTGCCCACAATTGTGCTGGCGGTCGTACTGGATGCCCTGTTTGCCCTGTGGCTCGCGCTGCTCAGGAGAAGAGCCAATGATTGAATTTCATGATGTGAGTAAAACCTTTGCGGGCCGTCCGGCGGCAAGCCACCTTAATCTGCATTTTGCCGAGGGGGCGTTCTCGGTATTGATCGGGACATCGGGGTCGGGAAAATCCACGACGCTGAAGATGATCAATCGGCTGGTGGAACACGACAGCGGGACGATTCGCTTTGCCGGAGAGGAGATCCGCAGCCTGCCGGTGCTGGAGCTGCGGCGGCGTATGGGCTACGCCATTCAGTCCATCGGCCTGTTTCCCCACTGGACGGTGGCGCAGAACATTGCCACCGTGCCACAGCTGGAAAAATGGTCCCGGGGGAAGATCAATGAGCGTGTCGACGAACTGATGGCGCTGCTGGGCCTGGACGCGTCGCTTCGTAACCGCTATCCGCACCAGCTTTCCGGCGGACAGCAGCAGCGGGTCGGGGTGGCGCGCGCGCTGGCCGCTAACCCGCAGGTACTGCTGATGGATGAGCCCTTCGGCGCACTGGATCCGGTCACCCGCGGCGCACTTCAGGCCGAGATGAGCCGCATCCACCGTATTCTCGGGCGCACCATCGTGCTGGTGACGCATGATATCGACGAAGCACTGCGGCTGGCCGATCGTCTGGTACTGATGGATCACGGCGAAGTCGTCCAGCAGGGTACGCCGCTTGAGCTGTTAACGTCGCCGGCAAACGATTTTGTGCGTGAATTCTTTGGCCGCAGCGAGCTGGGCGTCAGGCTGCTCTCGCTGCGCACCGTCAGGGACTATCTGCGTCCGCAGGATGCGCAAATCGGTGGTGAACCGCTGCACGATGGGATGAGCCTGCGCGATGCCCTGTCGGCGTTTGTCGCCCGGCAGTGTGAGGTGTTACCCGTTGCGGACGGGCAGGGGACGCCATGCGGGACGATCCATTTTCGCGATCTGCTGGCGGGGGAGGTGACGCGTGAAGTGGGTCCGTGATCCGTTACTCTGGCTGACAGGGCTATTTATCGCCTTACTCTACCTGATGCCGCACAGCGCGGCGCTGTTTAATGCGCTTATTCCCGGGCTGCCACGTCCGGTATACCAGCAGGAGAGCTTTGTTAATCTCACCCTGGCGCACTTCTGGCTGGTGGCGGTGTCAAGCGTGATTGCCATCGTCCTGGGCACAGGCGCCGGGATTGCGGTGACGAGACCCGCGGGCAGGGAGTTCCGTCCGCTGGTGGAGACCATCGCCGCAACGGGGCAGACCTTCCCGCCGGTGGCCGTGCTGGCGATTGCCGTGCCGGCGATCGGTTTTGGGCAGGAGCCTGCCATCATTGCGCTGATTTTGTACGGCGTGTTGCCCATTCTGCAAGGGACGCTGGCAGGGATTGCGGCGGTGCCTGCATCGGTGCTGAGCGTAGCGGAAGGAATGGGGATGAGCGCCTGGCAGCGGCTGGTGAAGGTCGAACTGCCGCTGGCCGCACCGGTGATAATCGCTGGCGTGCGAACGTCCGTGATAATCAACATTGGTACGGCAACCATCGCCTCGACGGTCGGAGCCAATACGCTGGGAACGCCGATCATTATCGGGTTAAGCGGGTTTAATACGGCTTACATTATTCAGGGGGCGATTCTGGTTGCGCTGGCGGCAATTGTGGTGGATCGCCTGTTTGAACGCCTGGCCGGATACCTCAGCCAACACCGCCGCGAACAATAAATGAATAACCTGCAAGCATAACGCCACCGATACCGCTGACAGCCATCAGTGCAAAAAGGGTAATTACGGCCAGTTTCGTTGCCTTCATCATGTGCTCCTGTTGTTAACGGAACAATTATACGGTGAAGCGCAGCTGTTAATGAACCATTAAATGCCGTTACGACGCATTTGGACCCAGTGAGTAAACGGGATAACCATGTTCGCGCCACTCCGTAAGGAGCTGCTGCTGGGAAGCGGAGGGGACTTCGCCGCACCAGACCAGCAGCGTCTGTCCCTCAAACAGTTCCGGCTTGAGCTGGGCCAGGGAGTGGGCAAGCACGTCAACGCGCCAGCCCTGCTGGGTGGCAATCCAGGCTTCGAGCCACAGCCGGGTGGTATCGTGTACGTTCCAGCCGATCACCAGTGCATCTTTGCTGTTTTTATTCCGCGCTGAGGCAAGACAGACGGAAATATAGTTAATCAGCACGCCATCAAGCATGCTGAGCAGCGCCTGTAAGGTGGTTTGCTGACACTGAAGCCGACGCCGTAGGGGAATAAAAAGATGAGTGATCAGGGTTTGCGCCGGGTAGTCTCGACCCTGTTCTTTGATCCAGCCGCGCAGACGCTGCAAATTGCCACTCTGCAACAGCCTCAGCAGGGTTTCCTGCTGCTCGCGCCAGAGATGCTGCGTATCAGGATCGTCCTGGCTTAGAAGCGATTTTACCTTGCCGACCTGTACGCCGTTGTCGATCCAGCTTTTTATCTCGCGGATCCGGTCAATATCCGCATCGTTAAACAGGCGGTGCCCGGCGTCCGTTCTTTGCGGCTTAAGCAATCCATACCGTCGCTGCCACGCCCGTAGCGTAACGGGATTGATATCACACAGGAGTGCCACTTCACCTATTGTGTAAAGCGCCATTTTCGCCCCCAGGCTTGCGCGTCCCCAGCTTAACTGTAGACCCACTTTGCGGAACCAGGAAGATTTGATTCCTTTTTGTACAAATTATGCGAAAGAAAGGTTATCTCCGGCAAAAGGTGTGATGACGGACACGATTTATCGCTTTTTTTGCACGTTTCAAAGAAAGTTAACCGCTATCAGTGTATGTTACGCGTTTTTAGAATGTGCGGTTTGTGAGTATGTACGAGTTTAATCTGGTGCTGCTGTTGCTTCAGCAGATGTGCGTGTTTCTTGTCATCGCCTGGTTGATGAGCAAAACGCGTCTGTTCATTCCGCTGATGCAGGTCACCGTCCGTCTGCCGCACAAATTCCTCTGCTACGTCGTATTTTCCATATTCTGCATTATGGGGACCTGGTTTGGTCTCCATATTGAGGATTCCATCGCCAATACGCGCGCCATCGGCGCGGTAATGGGCGGGCTGCTCGGAGGCCCGGTCGTGGGCGGTCTGGTGGGGTTAACCGGCGGCCTTCACCGCTATTCGATGGGCGGTATGACGGCACTAAGCTGCATGATCTCCACCATCGTCGAAGGGCTGCTCGGTGGTCTCGTCCACAGCTATATGATTAAGCGCGGACGGCCGGATAAAGTGTTCAGTCCCCTTACCGCCGGGGCGATCACCTTCGTGGCGGAAATGGCGCAGATGGCGATCATCCTGCTGATCGCGCGCCCGTTTGACGATGCGTTACATCTGGTCAGCAGTATTGCCGCACCGATGATGGTCACCAATACCGTAGGTGCGGCGCTGTTTATGCGCATTTTGCTCGACAAACGCGCCATGTTCGAAAAATACACCTCGGCATTTTCTGCCACCGCCTTAAAAGTTGCGGCGTCGACGGAAGGGATCCTGCGGCAGGGATTTAACGAGGAGAACAGCATGAAGGTGGCGCAGGTGCTGTATAAAGAACTGGATATCGGGGCCGTGGCGATTACCGATCGCGAAAAGCTGCTGGCGTTTACCGGCACCGGCGACGACCACCATCTGCCGGGCAAACCGATCTCATCGGCCTATACCCTGCGCGCTATTGAAACGGGTGAAGTGGTGTATGCCGACGGAAATGAAGTGCCGTACCGCTGTTCCCTGCATCCGCAGTGCAAACTCGGCTCTACGCTGGTCATTCCCCTGCGGGGCGAAAATCAGCGCGTTATGGGCACCATTAAGCTTTACGAAGCCAAAAACCGCCTGTTCAGCTCCATCAACCGCACGCTGGGGGAGGGGATCGCCCAGCTGCTTTCGGCGCAAATCCTGGCGGGGCAGTATGAACGGCAAAAAGCGCTGCTGACGCAGTCAGAAATTAAGCTCCTGCACGCTCAGGTGAATCCGCATTTCCTGTTTAACGCGCTTAACACGCTGAAAGCGGTGATCCGCCGCGACAGCGATCAGGCCGCGCAGCTGGTGCAATTTCTGTCGACCTTTTTCCGCAAAAATTTGAAGCGTCCCTCGGAGATCGTCACCCTCGCGGACGAGATTGAGCACGTAAACGCCTATCTGCAAATTGAAAAAGCGCGCTTCCAGTCACGTTTACAGGTGTCGTTATCCGTCCCGGATGAGCTGGCGTATCAGCATCTTCCGGCCTTTACCCTGCAACCGATTGTAGAGAACGCCATTAAGCATGGGACCTCGCAGCTGCTGGGTACCGGAGAAATCATGATTTCCGCTTCCCGTTTTAACCACCATCTGGTGCTGGATATCGAAGACAACGCGGGGCTGTATGAAGCTTCCGCGTCAGGCGGTCTGGGCATGAGCCTGGTGGATAAACGCCTGCGCGCGCATTTTGGTGACGACTGCGGTATCACCGTTGCCTGTGAGCCAGACCGCTATACCCGAATTACCTTACGATTGCCGCTGGAGGAGAACGCATGTTAAGAGTGCTGATTGTTGATGATGAGCCGTTAGCACGGGAAAACCTGCGTGTCCTGTTGCAGGAGCAGAGTGATATCGAGGTTGTGGGGGAATGTGCCAATGCCATTGAAGGCATCGGTGCGGTGCATAAACTGCGCCCTGACGTGTTGTTCCTCGATATTCAGATGCCGCGCATCAGCGGGCTGGAGATGGTCGGCATGCTCGACCCGGAGCACCGTCCCTATATCGTCTTTCTGACGGCCTTTGATGAGTACGCGGTAAAGGCATTTGAAGAGCACGCGTTTGATTATCTGCTGAAACCGATTGAAGAGAAACGGCTTGAAAAGACCCTGACCCGTCTGCGCCAGGAGCGTACCGCGCAGGACGTGACGCTGCTGCCGGAGCATCAGCAGCCCCTGAAGTTTATCCCCTGTACCGGGCACAGCCGGATTTACCTTCTGCAAATGGACGACGTTGCTTTTGTCAGCAGCCGTCTGAGCGGGGTATACGTCACCAGCGCCGAAGGCAACGAAGGCTTTACCGAGCTGACCCTGCGCACGCTGGAGAGCCGCACGCCGCTGATCCGCTGCCATCGTCAGTATCTGGTGAACATGGCGCACCTGAAGGAGATCCGCCTGGAAGATAACGGCCAGGCCGAGCTGGTGTTACGTGCCGGGCAAACCGTTCCCGTCAGTCGTCGCTACCTGAAAAGTTTGAAAGAGGCGATAGGGCTGTAAAACTGGTACACTGCGCGCCATTGCATCATCGACATTCGAAGGCTCTATGCTAAGTAACGATATTCTTCGTAGCCTGCGCTACACCCTGAAAGCGAACAATAATGACATGGTGCGCATTCTTGCGCTCTCCGACATGGAATCCACGTCCGCCGGGTTCGACACCTGGATGACTAAAGAAGATGAAGAGGGTTTTGTTCGCTGCCCGGACATCATTCTGTCGGGCTTTCTGAACGGCCTGATCTACGACAAGCGCGGCAAAGATGAATCTGCTCCTGAGCTGGCGCTGGAGCGTCGGGTGAATAACAACACGGTGCTGAAAAAGCTGCGTATTGCTTTCTCCCTGAAAACTGACGACATTCTGGCGATCATGACCGAGCAGAAATTTCGCGTGTCGATGCCGGAAATCACCGCCATGATGCGCGCGCCGGATCATAAGAATTACCGCGAGTGTGGGGATCAATTTCTGCGTTATTTCCTGCGTGGGTTGACGCAGCGGGTGCATAACCAGAAGGGGTGATTTTTAGCCGGATGGCGGCTTCGCCTGACCCGGCCTACAAAACCCGTCGGCCCGTGCAAGCGTAGCGCCGCCAGGCAAAAAAAGCCGGATTCTCATCCGGCTTTTTTATTACTTCACCTGCTGACCCGGCTTCGCGCCTTCGTCAGGGCTTAACAGGAAGATATCTTTCCCGCCCGGGCCTGCGGCCATCACCATCCCTTCGGAGATGCCGAAGCGCATTTTACGCGGCGCCAGGTTTGCCACCATCACGGTCTGACGACCGATCAGCACCTGCGGTTCAGGGTACGCGGAACGAATGCCGGAGAAGACGTTACGTTTCTCGCCGCCCAGATCCAGCGTCAGACGCAGCAGTTTGTCAGAACCTTCCACGAACTCCGCGTTTTCGATCAGCGCCACGCGCAGGTCGACTTTGGCGAAATCATCAAAGGTGATGGTCTCCTGAATCGGATCGTCCGCCAGCGGGCCGGTCACCGGTGCGGCAGCCGCTTTCACCTCTTCTTTGGATGCTTCCACCAGCGCGTCAACCTGCTTCATCTCGATGCGGTTATACAGCGCCTTGAAGGTGTTCACCTTGTGGCCGAGCAGCGGCTGCTGGATGGCATCCCAGGTCAGTTCGGTGTTCAGGAATGCTTCCGCGCGGGCTGCCAGCTGCGGCAGAACCGGCTTCAGCCAGGTCATCAGCACGCGGAACATGTTCAGACCCATGGTGCAGATCGCCTGCAAGTCGGCGTCGCGGCCTTCCTGTTTCGCCACCACCCACGGCGCCTTCTCGTCCACATAGCGGTTGGCCACGTCTGCCAGCGCCATGATTTCGCGAATGGCTTTACCGAATTCACGGCTTTCCCAGGCCTCGCCAACCGCAGTGGCGGCGTCGGTGAAGGTTTTATACAGCTCAGGATCGGCCAGTTCGGCAGAAAGCACGCCGTCAAAGCGTTTGGCGATAAAACCTGCGTTACGGGACGCCAGGTTCACCACCTTGTTGACGATGTCCGCGTTCACGCGCTGCACGAAATCTTCCAGGTTCAGGTCGATATCGTCGATGCGGGAAGAGAGCTTCGCGGTGTAGTAGTAGCGCAGGCTGTCCGCGTCGAAGTGGTTCAGCCAGGTGCTGGCCTTAATAAACGTCCCGCGAGATTTAGACATCTTCGCGCCGTTCACCGTTACGTAGCCATGTACGAACAGGTTGGTCGGCTTGCGGAAGTTGCTGCCTTCCAGCATTGCTGGCCAGAACAGGCTGTGGAAGTAAACGATGTCTTTACCGATGAAGTGATACAGCTCGGCATCGGAATCTTTCTTCCAGTATTCGTCGAAGCTTACGGTGTCGCCGCGCTTGTCACACAGATTCTTGAAGGAGCCCATGTAGCCAATCGGCGCATCCAGCCAGACGTAGAAATATTTGCCCGGTGCGTTCGGGATTTCGAAGCCAAAGTATGGCGCATCGCGGGAGATATCCCATTGTTGCAGACCGGATTCGAACCACTCCTGCATTTTGTTCGCGACCTGCTCCTGCAATGCACCGCTGCGGGTCCACGCCTTCAGCATTTCGCTGAACGACGGCAGGTCGAAGAAGAAGTGCTCGGAGTCACGCATCACCGGCGTCGCGCCGGAAACCACGGATTTCGGTTCGATAAGCTCGGTGGGGCTGTAGGTCGCGCCGCACACTTCGCAGTTATCGCCGTACTGGTCCGGGGATTTACATTTCGGACAGGTGCCTTTAACGAAACGGTCCGGCAGGAACATGCCTTTTTCCGGATCGTACAGCTGAGAAATGGTGCGGTTTTTAATGAAACCGTTCTCTTTCAGACGGGTGTAGATCAGCTCCGACAGCTCGCGGTTTTCGTCGCTGTGTGTGGAGTGATAGTTGTCATAGCTGATGTCAAAGCCAGCAAAATCGGTCTGATGCTCCTGACTCATTTCGGCGATCATCTGTTCCGGGGAAATGCCCAGCTGCTGCGCTTTCAGCATGATCGGCGTGCCGTGGGCATCGTCCGCACAGATAAAGTTCACCTCGTGGCCGCGCATTCGCTGGTAACGGACCCAGACATCAGCCTGGATATGCTCCAGCATGTGGCCGAGGTGGATTGAGCCGTTGGCGTACGGCAGGGCGCACGTTACCAGAATTTTTTTCGCGACTTGAGTCATAGTAGGCATTACTTCTTTTAACTGTGAAAAGGGTTTTCGATATTACCAAAAGGGGCATTATTAAGTAAGCACAAACCGCGGCCTTTCAGGTAAACTTGTTTGTCTAAGGTCTTATTCACAAGAACAAAGGAGTCGGGATGAGTTCTCAATCCCAGGCCAAATCACCGGAAGCCTTACGAGCAATGGTCGCCGGGACGCTGGCTAATTTTCAGCATCCAACCCTGAAGCACAATCTCACGACGCTGAAAGCGCTTCATCACGTCGCATGGCTGGACGATACGCTGCACATCGAGCTACAGATGCCGTTCGTCTGGACCAGCGCCTTTGATGCCCTGAAAGAGCAAACCAGCTCTGAGCTGCTGCGCATTACCGGCGCAAAAGCAATTGACTGGAAGCTAAGCCACAGCATCGCCACGCTCAAGCGCGTGAAAAATCAGCCGGGCGTTAACGGCGTGAAGAACATCATCGCCGTCAGCTCTGGCAAGGGAGGGGTGGGTAAATCATCTACCGCCGTGAATCTGGCGCTTGCACTGGCGGCAGAAGGGGCGAAGGTCGGCATTCTGGATGCGGATATCTATGGCCCGTCCATTCCAAACATGCTGGGGGCGGAAAACCAGCGTCCAACTTCGCCGGACGGCACCCACATGGCGCCAATCGTGGCGCACGGTCTGGCGACCAACTCCATTGGATATCTGGTTACTGACGATAACGCGATGGTCTGGCGTGGCCCGATGGCCAGCAAGGCGCTGCTGCAAATGTTGCAGGAGACAATGTGGCCAGACCTCGATTATCTGGTGCTGGACATGCCGCCGGGCACCGGTGATATCCAGCTGACGCTGGCGCAGAACATTCCGGTTACCGGCGCCGTCGTAGTCACCACGCCGCAGGATATCGCGCTGATCGACGCCAAAAAAGGCATCGTCATGTTCGAGAAGGTAGAGGTGCCGGTACTGGGTATCGTCGAGAACATGAGCATGCATATTTGCAGCAACTGCGGGCACCATGAGCCCATCTTTGGTACCGGCGGTGCGGAGAAGCTGGCTGCGCAGTATCACACCCAGCTGCTGGGGCAGATGCCGCTGCATATTTCCTTGCGTGAAGACCTGGACAGCGGGAAACCAACGGTGGTCAGCCGCCCGGACAGCGAATTTGCCCAGATGTATCGCCAGCTTGCAGGGCGCGTTGCGGCGCAGCTCTACTGGCAGGGGGAAGTGATCCCGGGTGAAATCGCCTTCCGCGCGGTGTAACGCCTCTGCGCGTTAGTGCCGGGTGACGGCCTTTGCCTTACCCGGCCTACCTCGATTTTGTAGGTCAGGTAAGCATAGCGCCACCTGACTTTACCCAAGCCGATAGTGCATCAAATAATACTCCCCGTCCGGAGAATCTCCCGTCGCTTCAATGTGCCAGCCGTGGCGATGGTAAAACGCAATAGCCCGTTCATTCTTCACCAGACACTTCAGCACGCCTGTACTGGTAAACGTCTTCTGTACCTGTTCCAGTAACAAATGACCCACTCCCAGACGCTGATACTGCGGATCGACAAACAGGTTGTGCAGAAAATTATCGTTCGTCCAGACTGAGGCAAAGCCAAGTCGGTGCCCATCCTGCTCCGCCACCCAAATCTCTTCGTCCAGGGTTGCCGCGTCAAAATCTTCAAGCTGCCACGCAGAACTGTCCAGCCACGGCCAGGCTTCACGCCGGGCGTGGAGGAACAGCGTGCGCAGGAAAGGGCGATCGCTCTCCTGCCACGGACGGATTAGGATCGTATCAGCGGTGATAGAAAATATCTCCGTTATAGGCTTTGTAGATTTTGCCATCGGCATCGCCAATCAGAACATAATTCTCGCCCATGTAGGTCCAGTGTGTGCCGGCATCGGGCGCAGGAAGGTTACGTAGCTGGTACTGTTTGATGGTGTACTCGGGCGTCTGATACTGCGCGGGCGCGGTGTCGCCAATTTTGAACTTCGTAAAATCGGCAATAAACTCTTGTTCTTCGTAGGCCTTGATGCCGGAAGGCGCTGTCGACGCTTGCGGTGCAGCGTGCGCGGCCCCCGCCAGTGACACTAATACACCCAGAAGCAACAATTTACGCTTAGCCATTTTTTCTCCAGTCATATCGTTACTGATACTTTTTGTGTGCAGATCCGCAAACGGATGGCAGACAGTTCATTTTAAGTATCCTCACAGGGTGAGTTTGCAAAAAATGTAACAAAAGCGCACGGTTTTGTGTAGTCGCAACCGTCATTAATTATTTCTTCGATGAATAAATATTGGCTTACGCAGATAACATAATTATGGGTTTATTAATTAATTCTGAAAAAACTTTTTCAAAGCAAATTTACAAAGATCCAGGCATGCATTAAACGAATAGAACATTTAAGATTGCCCGAAACCCTCTTTCCTAATCCGTAAGTCAGACGATGCATGGCTGTAAAAGCCAGGCCGCAGGAATGCTGTGGTTTTTTAAATATTACTGCCATCACTGTTAATTAATTTAGCGGTAAGGGGTTGTTTTAGAATGGAAAGCATCATTTCGGCACGTATTCGATAATCAATACTATAAAAAGATATTTTTACTCAATGAAAAACACAACAGTCTTTTCGATATTGTTTTTAATTATTACGCCATTATCTGGCTGCGTATTTTCACCGGGTCAGCATCTGGATCTTGCTGGAAAACAGGTGATGGCCACAGAAAATGCAAACGATCGTCTGGAGAAGCGGATTGATGTTTATCCTCTTACGCCTTCGTTAATTGAAAAATTGCGACCATCGGCCCTGAAATCTCAGGCAAATCCTAAGCTGGATGAACAGGTCAAAAACTGGGAATACCGTATCGGCGTTGGGGATATTTTGACCGTCACCGTCTGGGATCACCCTGAACTGACAACCCCGGCAGGGCAGTATCGCAGCGCCAGTGACACCGGTAACTGGGTTAATGCCGACGGTACGCTTTTCTATCCTTATGTCGGTAAATTGCAGGTGGCAGGCAAAACGGTCGCACGGGTACGCGAGGAGATCACGGCCCGGCTGAACAATGTCATTGAAAGTCCGCAGGTGGACGTCAGCGTCGCCTCTTTCCGCTCGCAAAAAGCCTATGTGACGGGCGAGGTGGTGAAGTCGGGGCAGCAGGCTATCACCAATATCCCGTTAACGGTAATGGATGCCGTGAACGCCGCAGGGGGGCTCTCTGCCGACGCGGACTGGCGCAATGTCGTGCTGACGCATAATGGGAAGGATATGCGCCTCTCGCTATATGCGCTGATGCAGCATGGCGATCTCACCCAAAATAAGCTGCTCTATCCCGGCGATATTCTGTTTGTCCCCCGTAACGATGCGCTGAAAGTGTTCGTCATGGGCGAGGTCGTTAAACAGAGCACGCTGAAAATGGATCGCAGCGGCATGACCCTGGCCGAAGCGCTGGGCAGTGCGGGTGGGCTGAACCAGAATATGGCCGATGCCACCGGAATTTTTGTCATTCGTTCGCTGCCGAAAAGCGAGCGTTCAGAGAAAATTGCCAACATCTACCAGCTCAATGCTCAGGACGCATCAGCCATGGTGTTAGGCACCGAGTTTCAGCTTGAGCCTTATGACATTGTCTATGTCACCACTGCACCACTGTCCCGCTGGAATCGCGTGATATCACTGCTTGTTCCGACCATCAGCGGGGTGCATGACCTTACCGAAACGGTTCGTTACATCAGATCGTGGCCGCAATAATGTTCAAATCAATACTCGTGGTTTGCACCGGAAATATCTGCCGTTCTCCGATTGGGGAGCGGCTTTTACGCCAGCACCTGCCCGACAGACATATCGCCTCGGCGGGGATATACGGGCTTGAGGGGTGCCCGGCGGATGACAGCGCCCAGGACGTCGCCTGGCGGCATGGGATCTCCCTCGACGGTCATGTGGCGCGCCGGCTGACACGCAATCTGATGCAGGGATCCGATCTTATCCTGGTGATGGAGCCGGAACATCTTCGCTTCATTGCGGCCATGGCGCCGGAGAGCAGGGGAAAGTCGCTGCTTTTTGGGCAATGGCTGGAGCCGCAGGATATCCCCGATCCCTACCGTAAAAGCCGGGAAGCGTTTGAATATGTGTTCGGGCTATTGGGTAAAGCCAGCCAGGAATGGGCACGTCGTTTAGGTCAGAAAGGAATGAAGCATTAATGTCGTCTTACACAACAGACAATTATGGTGCAGCGGCACCCCAACAACATGAAGTCGATCTCGTTCGTTTGCTCGTCGAGATGATCGACCACCGCACGATGATTCTGTGCGTAACATTCCTGTTCACTCTATGCGCCGGTCTCTATGCCTGGGTTACACCCCCTGTTTATCAGGCGGATGCCATGGTGCAAATAGAAAGCAAACAGGATAACAGTCTGCTTAAAGGGCTGAGTCAGCTGGGCACCGATGTTTCGCCGGATGTTGCCCCTGAAATTTTACTGCTGAAATCACGCATGATCCTCGGCGAGACCGTCGACAAATTAGGTCTGACGCAGCAGGCAAAGCAGCGCGTTTTGCCTGTGGTGGGGCGTCTCTGGCAGCGTCTGCAAGGGCGTGGGCAGGGTAAGATCACGTTAGGCGAACTCCAGATCCCGCAGGTGGAAGGCAAAGCGCAAGAGCTCACGCTGACCGTACAGGAAGCGGGAAAATATCACCTGACGGGCGAAAACATTAAGGCAGACGGTCGGGTTGGGAAAACGCTGGTCACGCAAGGGATCGTTCTGCTGGTGACGTCGATTGAGGCGACGCCAGGCACGCAATTTTCGCTTAAATCGTTGACGCGGCTGGAGACGATCAACGCCCTGAAGAAGAGCCTCACGGTTGCGGAGTCGGAGAAACAGAGTGGTATCGTGACCTTAACCCTGACGGGTGAAAATCCTGACAACATCGCCCGGGCGCTGAATGCGATTGCTGACAATTATCTTCAGCAAAATATCGCGCGCCAGGAGGCTCAGGATTCTCGTAGTCTGGATTTTTTACAGGAGCAGTTGCCGAAAATCAGAGCGGATCTGGATCAGGCTGAAGCACGGCTGAATGCTTATCGGGCGCAGCGTGACTCGGTGGATCTGTCTTTAGAGGCAAAATCCGTACTGGATCAGGTAGTGAACGTTGAGAACCAGCTAAATGAGCTGACGTTCCGGGAGGCAGAGATCTCCCAGCTCTTTAAAAAGAGTCACCCTACCTATCGTGCATTGCATGAAAAGAGACAGACCCTTGAGCGGGAACGGGATCGCCTGAATAACCGTGTGTCAGCTATGCCCTCCACGCAGCAGGAGATTTTACGCCTGAGCCGCGATGTTGAGTCGGGCCGCACCATTTATTTACAGCTATTGACGCGTCAGCAGGAGCTGAATATTTCCCGCTCCAGCGCTGTCGGGAACGTGAGGATCATTGATGAGGCGGTTACGCACCCGGATCCGATAAAGCCGCGAAAAGCGTTAATCATCATTCTTGGCGCGCTGTTCGGCCTAATGCTCGCAATGGGGACCGTGCTGGTACGCCAGGCGTTCAAACGTGGGATCACGCTTTCCGAGCAGCTGGAAGCGCAGGGGCTGCCGGTTCTGGCTACGTTGCCACGTTCCCAGTGGCTGTGGAGTAAAACGCATTTGCGCAGAAAAAATCCGTTCTCTCGTCGCTGGAAACACAAAACCTCGGATGTGCCTTTCCTGCCCGTCGATCGCCCTGCTGATATGTTTGTTGAAGCGGTACGAGGGCTGCGAACCAGTCTGTATTTCGCCATGATGGAGGCTGAGAACCGCATTGTGATGATTTCTGGCCCCACTCAGGACTGCGGAAAAACGCTGGTGGCGACGAATCTGGCGGCCGTCGCCGGGCAGAGCGGTCAGCGGGTGCTGTTTATTGATGCGGATATGCGCCAGGGCTATGTTCATAATATTTTTGGCCTGGAGAACCGCTACGGATTGTCCTGCCTGCTCGAAGGGAAATGCGACTTTACAGAGGTCATTCAGCATGCTGAAAAAGCGGGAATTGACGTCATCACCTGCGGCCCGGAACCCCTGCGTCCGTTAGAATTGCTGTTAAGCGAACGCTTCCTTGACATCATGTCCTGGGTTAACGAGCAATATGACATTGTCATCATCGATACACCGCCAGTCCTGGCCGTCACCGATGCCTCGCTGGTCGCCAGAGCAGCCGGAACAACGCTAATGGTTGCCCGTTTCGATAAAACCAGCGTGAAAGAGATGGAGAATACTGTTAAACGTCTCCAGCATGTTGGTGTGAAGGTCAGCGGCACAATCCTCAACGATATTGTTAAATCCGCAGCGCTGTTTTACAGCTCGGGGTACAGCCAGTGTGATTACGGTTATGCTTCGAGGAAAAAAGGAGACAGGCGTTAGCGCGGGAAAAACAATCCCTCTCCCGGGTGGGAGAGGGATAAGCATTACTTCGCCATCACTTCCTGCGCGGTACGCTCAACCAGAGACAGCAGGATTTTTACGTCCTCCAGCGTCACGGTTGGGTTCAGCAGGGTCAGCTTCAGGCAGGTGATACCGTTATGCTCGGTCACACCGACGTTTGCACGGCCAGACTCCAGCAGCGCATCGCCAATTTTCTGGTTCAGCAGGGCAATACCGGCGTCATCCATTTGCGCCTGCGGACGGAAGCGGAACAGCACGCTTGCCAGTTGGGGTTGCATCACCAGTTCCAGAGCAGACTGCTCTTTCACGTAAGCCGCAACCTGCTGTGCCAGCGTCACGCCGTGATCGATGATTGCCGCGTATTGCTCCTGACCCAGCGCTTCCAGGCTCATCCACAGTTTCAGCGCGTCGAAACGGCGCGTGGTTTGCAGAGATTTGGAGACCAGGTTAGGTACACCTGCTTCTTCATCGAACTCAGAGTTCAGATAGGCCGCCTGATAGCGCATCAGCTCATAGTGACGCGCTTCCTTCAGCAGGAACGCACCGCAGCTGATGGTCTGGAAGAACTGCTTGTGGAAGTCCAGGGTGACGGAATCCACCAGCTCGATACCGTCCAGGTAGTGACGATACTGCTCAGACATCAGCAGCGCGCCGCCCCAGGCCGCATCAACGTGCACCCAGATATTCTGTTTCGCAGCCAGCTCAGCAATAGCACGCAGCGGATCGATAGCACCCGCATCGGTCGTACCGGCCGTGGCCACAATCGCCAGGATCTGCTCGCCGTTCGCGTTGCACTGTTCGATTTTCGCCGCCAGATCGGTGAGATCCATGCGGGAGAATTCGTCCGTTTTCACCTGCACCACGGACTGGTAGCCCAGACCCATCAGCGCCATGTTTTTCTGCACGGAGAAGTGTGCGTTTTCCGAGCACAGAACGCGGATCTTACGCAGATCGCCTGTCAGACCGTCCTGCTGAACAGAATGGCCCTGACGCGCAAAGAACGCGTCACGCGCCAGCATCAGCCCCATCAGGTTACTCTGGGTACCGCCGCTGGTGAAGACGCCTGCGTCGCCAGCCTGATAACCCACGCGGGTACGCAGCCACTCGATCAGTTTGATCTCAATGATGGTTGCGGACGGGCTTTGATCCCAGGAGTCCATACTCTGGTTGGTGGCGTTAATCAGTACTTCCGCCGCCTGGCTAACCACCAGGCTTGGGCAGTGTAGATGCGCCACGCACTGCGGGTGATGAACGGACAAGCTGTCTTTCAGGAAGAACTCCACGGCGCGTTCAATCGCCGCTTCGTTGCCCAGCCCTTTCGGGTTGAAATCCAGCTTAATACGGTCGCGCAGCTCCGCGACCGTTTTGCCCTGGTACATCTCAGGCTGTTTCAGCCACTGCATCACAGCCTGAGTGCTTTGTTCAATCGCCTGCTGGTAAGCTTCAATGCTCTGCGCAGAGGAGAACAAAATTGGGTTTGAATCAGACATCGTAATCAATAACTCCGGTTACGCCGGGCTAACGCCCGCAGCAAGCAGTGCCTGCTCGAATTTATCCAGGAAGACTTTCAGCTCGTCATCGCTGATCAGCAGAGAAGGCAGCAGACGCAGAACGATACCGTTACGGCCGCCACGCTCCAGAATCAAGCCTGCTTCGAAGCACTTCTTCTGAATCAGTGCAGACAGCTCGCCGTCGCCCGGGAAGCAACCCATGTGGTCAGCGGCTTCGTGCGGCTTAACGATCTCAATACCGATCATCATGCCCAGACCGCGAACGTGACCGATAACCGGATAGCGTTTCGCCATCTCTTTCAGCTGGCCTTTCAGCCATTCGCCCTGTGCGGCCACTTTGCTCGCGATATTCTGGTCTTTCAGGATCTTCAGCGTCGTCAGACCGGTTGCCATCGCCAGCTGGTTGCCGCGGAAGGTACCGGTATGGTGGCCTGGCGCCCATGCATCGAACTGCTTTTTGATACCGAGCACGGCCAGCGGCAGACCGCCACCGACTGCTTTAGACATCACGATGATGTCTGGCTCGATACCTGCGTGTTCGAAGGCAAAGAATTTACCGGTACGGGCAAAGCCAGCCTGGACTTCGTCGAGGATCAGCAGGATACCGTGTTCCTGAGTGACTTTACGGATGCGCTGCAACCACTCAACAGGTGCCGGGTTCACGCCACCTTCACCCTGAACGGCTTCGAGGATCACCGCGGCAGGTTTACGCACGCCGCTTTCAACGTCGTTAATCAGATTTTCGAAGTAGTAGGTCAGCGCCTTCACGCCCGCTTCACCACCGATACCCAGTGGGCAACGGTACTCGTGTGGGTAAGGCATGAACTGGACTTCTGGCATCATACCGTCAACCGCTTCTTTAGGAGACAGGTTGCCGGTGACGGACAGTGCGCCGTGGGTCATACCGTGGTAACCACCAGAGAAACTGATGATACCGCTACGACCGGTCACTTTTTTCGCCAGCTTCAGCGCCGCTTCAACGGCGTCAGCCCCGGACGGGCCAGTGAATTGCAGGCAGTACTCTTTGCCCTGACCAGGCAACAGAGAGAGAAGGTATTCTGAAAACGCGTCTTTCAGCGGCGTGGTCAGATCCAGGGTATGTAACGGCAAGCCGCTGGTAATGACATTTTGGATGCTTTTCAGCACATCAGGATGATTGTGTCCAAGCGCGAGGGTGCCTGCGCCTGCTAAACAGTCAAGGTATTCTTTATTATCTGCATCGGTGATCCACACGCCTTCTGCTTTTGTGATCGCTAAAGGCAGTTTGCGCGGATAACTCCTGACGTTAGATTCAAATTCGGCCTGACGGGCCAGATAGGTTTCGTTGCTTTTGTGGGCATCTACGGTGTCAATACGGACTTTATCCGTCATCATATCACTCCTACAACCGCCGCTTCGTTATGAACCACGATTGAATAAAAAGTTAAAAAACAGATGGGGCCTGAAAAAAACGCCGCCAATATAGAGCCTTTTGTCACCGGGCTCAATGGTTAATTTGTTTACTGTTTTGTGACACAGGGCACAGGGCAGGGAAGAACGCCGTTTGTATGGGGAAGATTGCACTTTATGCTAAATAAAAACAGCAGCTTACGTATGATTTGTCAGCATTGTAAAATCAGACAAAAGAGTGTGACAAATCGTGCGATTGGCAGGCGAAAAGGAGGCAGAGAGCCTCCTTACGCTGTTTATTTCTGACTAACGCGTAAAACGCCGTGTTCGCGTCCCTTCGTTTTATTCCATGACGCGTCCGTAATACCGTTTTCATCCAGGCTTATCGATATCACAAAACCGTTACCATGGATCTCATAGAAATTCGCATTCAGACGTTTAACGCTGGCTTTTTTGCCGTTCACGGTAGCGCTAAAAAAGCCGTTAGAAAGCGTGGCGTTAACCGTATCCGACGAGAACGAGGCTTCACGCAGGGGATCGTGAACGGATGCCGTTGGTTCGTGTTGTGCCGTGTTTTCCGCTTTGGTTTTGCTGACATCGCAAGAGCCATCGCCAGCGCTAATTTGCGTGCATCCCGAACGTTCTAATTGAGCGCGATAATGGTCGTTTATGGCGTGCGCAGGCGAGACACAACCTGCAAGCACGGTACCACTTATGACTAACATCATTAATTTTTTCATTTTATTGCCTTAAAAACGACACAAATACCAGGAGACATACATCACGCCGATCCAGATCCCGACCGAAATCAGCATTAGATACAGGGCTACCGAAATAAAAATATATTTTGACATCTTTTTGTATCAACGAAATGCTCATCCGCAAAATGAGGCTTTATACTTGTCCCGACGATTGTTTTACGCTTTAAAAGCCCATACCAATCCCAACCGAAGCGCCCATATTATTCGCAGTGTCATCTGAGAAGCTCACTTTCGCGATGACATGGGAATTAAAGTTAACGGACGCACCGACAGCAAGCGCGCTCTCACCGTTGTAAGTCGCACCACCAGCAGAGAACATGACGCGCTGATTGGTTTGCACTTGTGGCAAACCCGCCATCGCCATCGCCCCTGAAATACCGGCATTAGCCTGCTTCTTATTATTGTCCACTTCATCACGCAGAGATTTAAATTGCTGGCTGGTGTTAGTATTCATTGCCTGTAATGACTGCCTGGTGGCTTGCAGATCCTGCGTGGCGGCAGTAACAGCCATGCTATTTTTAGCGACCTTCGCCTGGGTAGCTGTATCCAGCTGTCGTTGTGTCACGGTGGTTGTCACACCATCTTTACCGTTATGACCGTCTGCACCGTCGCGACCGTTTCTTCCCGCAATGCCTTGTGCGCCAGTATCACCCTTATCACCTTTCATACCTGTCGCGCCAGCATCGCCTTTTTCACCCTTCGCGCCAGTTACACCGGTATCCCCTTTATCGCCCTTTGCGCCAGTCGCGCCGGTATCCCCTTTATCACCCTTTGCGCCAGTCGCACCGGTATCCCCTTTATCACCTTTCGCTCCATCTGCACCGTTGATGGGTTTAGGTGCATTTTCGAGAGCAGTAAGGCGGCTATCCTGAATATTATCGACGTGTTGAAGGTTGATAATGGCTGTGCCGTTAGTCGCCACACCCTGTAAGGCCGTCTCACTTTTCAGACTGGCGGTATCGGCAAGTGCGCCAGCAAGCAACGCTTTCTGATGTGCGTCGTTAGCCATTTTATCCACGACTAACACGCCCAGTTTTGTGGACTGAAGGTCGTCGTTAACCTGCGTTAAGCGGTTATCCGTTGCGCTATCACGGTTAATACTATCAGCGTTGTTTTGTGTAATTTGATCTTGATGGTCATTTACAATATTAGTGATTTGCTGATCGTCCCAAACCGTATTCGCGGCTTCAGCCTGGCTCATTGTACCCGCTAAGACAATGCCCATTACAAAAATAGCAGTAAAGTTTTTATTCATAGATTTCATTTAAAAAGCTCACATCATTAATTATCGAAAATACTGAAGCTGAACAGCTTTATTTTTTGGATTTAAAAAACGGTTGAAGATTATCTAAATCTTATTTAGTAACGAGAGTGAACTATCAATTAAACGCAAACCAATGATGTTGATCTAAGTCATAAATACTATGAATAGTTCCGAGGGCGTAAAAGTCATTTTGCGGTTGTTATTAATGTAAACATTAAAGTGAAAATGACGAGGGAAATGAGAGGGTAAGATTAAGTAATTGACAGAAATAAATTTCTGCAAAATAAATGTTTACATTGATGCCTGAGTTTATTTCATACGAAAGCAGGTGGGCTGTCTTATAAAATCACTCCCGGTGAGTCATTATGGATAAAAATAAAATTTCTCAGCACAGAAAGTGAATATTATATTTAATGAGTTCTTAACAAATATGGCGGGATAATTAACTGAACAATAATGTATATATATTGAGCGTAGTTAATATCTTGTCGTTTATTGTTCGTTACAGGGGGTTAACGGACAGCCCAAAACTCCTTGCACCCGGGTTACCCCCCGGTTACACTACATGACTACGAAATGCCATTTTGTAAGTAACTGTTTTATAAGTAATTTGACTCGGGGTGCCCTTCTTTGTGAAGGCTGAGAAATACCCGTATTACCTGATCTGGATAATGCCAGCGTAGGGAAGTCAGATGCCTACCCGGTCATCGCTTCTTCACGCACGGCAGGAGCGAAACCATGCAGCCTGACCTGCTCGACTCACACGTTTTACATCAATTCCGAACCCGTTCCCCGCTCACGCACTGTATGACCAACGATGTCGTGCAGACCTTCACCGCCAACGTGCTGCTCGCGCTGGGCGCTTCCCCGGCAATGGTGATCGAAGCCGAGGAAGCGGAACAGTTTGCCGCGCTTGCCGATGCTCTGCTCATCAACGTGGGTACACTCACCGCACCGCGCGCCCAGTCGATGCGTCGGGCTATTGAGAGCGCTGTAGCCGCGGGCACACCCTGGGTTCTGGATCCGGTTGCGGTTGGCGCGCTGGCGTTCCGCACCCGTTTTTGCCAGCAAATATTATCCCTTAAACCTGCGGCCATTCGTGGAAACGCCTCCGAAATCCTCGCCCTTGCCGGAATGAGTGCGGGCGGGCGGGGGGTTGATTCCACCGATACGGCAGCGAGCGCGTTGACCGCTGCGCAGACGCTCGCCCGTCAGACCCATGCCGTTGTGGTCGTCACAGGAGAAGTGGATCACATCACTGATGGTCAGCGAACCCGTACGGTCGCGGGCGGCGACCTGCTGATGACCCGCGTGGTAGGAACTGGCTGTGCGCTCTCGGCGGTCGTCGCCGCCTGCTGCTCGCTGCCTGGCGACAGGCTTGATAACGCGACGGCTGCCTGCGGCTTTATGAAGCGCGCAGGGTCAGTTGCCCTGACTCAAAGCCGGGGGCCCGGCAGCTTTTCCTCCGCGTTTCTGGACGCGCTTTACGCGCTGGAGGAACAGGTATGACACGCATAAATGCCCTGACTATTGCGGGAACCGATCCCAGCGGCGGAGCGGGGATCCAGGCAGACCTGAAAACCTTCTCTGCGCTCGGCGCTTACGGATGTTCGGTTATCACCGCGCTGGTGGCGCAAAACACGCGCGGTGTACAGTCGGTGTATCGCATTGAGCCGGATTTTGTCGCCGCACAGCTGGATTCGGTATTCAGCGATGTACGTATCGACACCACCAAAATTGGCATGCTCGCAGAGGCGGACATTGTTGAAGCGGTCGCGGAACGTCTCAAACGTTATCAGATAAAAAACGTGGTGCTCGATACCGTGATGCTGGCCAAAAGCGGCGATCCGCTGCTCTCCGCCTCGGCCGTCGACACCCTGCGTAAAAAGCTGCTGCCGCAGGTGGCGCTGATCACGCCAAACCTGCCTGAGGCCGCCGCGCTGCTGGATGCGCCACACGCGCAAAACGAACGTGAAATGAAAGAGCAGGGCAATGCGCTGCTGGCGATGGGGTGTCGCGCGGTACTGATGAAAGGCGGTCATCTCGATGATGCAGAAAGCCCGGACTGGCTCTTCACCCACGATGGCGCGCAACGTTTCACCGCCCCGCGCGTACAGACCAAAAACACCCACGGCACGGGCTGTACGCTCTCGGCGGCGCTGGCGGCGCTGCGTCCCCGAAACGCGAACTGGGCGGATACGGTACAGGAGGCGAAGATCTGGCTCTCGGACGCGCTGGCAAAAGCCGATTCTCTGGAAGTGGGTCACGGTATTGGGCCGGTTCACCATTTTCATGCATGGTGGTAAGCCGTATACTGGCATAAAACCTTATGCCAGAGAAAAACAGAGATGGAACAAGCGCATACCCGGTTAATTGCTCAACTCAAGGAACGAATTGCCGCACCGGACAACACGCCGCTGTATCTGAAATTTGCCGAAACGGTTAAAAACGCGGTACGCAGCGGCGTGCTCGCGCACGGTAATATTTTGCCTGGCGAGCGCGATCTGAGCCAGCTTGCCGGTGTGTCGCGCATTACGGTGCGTAAAGCGATGCAGGCGCTGGAAGAGGCTGGCGTCGTCACCCGCGCGCGTGGATACGGGACGCAAATCAACAATATCTTTGAATATTCGCTAAAAGAGGCGCGCGGGTTTTCTCAGCAGGTGGTGCTGCGGGGCAAAACGCCCAACACGCTGTGGGTTAATAAACGCGTCGTGAAATGTCCGGAGGAGATCGCCCGCCACCTTTCCCTTGCGCCAGACAGTGATGTATTTCTGCTTAAGCGCATCCGCTATGTGGATGACGATGCAGTATCGATAGAGGAGTCCTGGGTACCAGTAGGATTAATTCCCAACCCGGACGACATTGGCGTCTCGCTTTATGATTACTTCCGCAGCCAGAATATCTTTCCACAGCGCACCCGGTCCCGCGTCAGCGCCCGGATGCCGGACAGCGAGTTTCAGGCGCATATCAAGATGGACGATAAGATACCGGTGCTGGTGATCAAGCAAGTCGCGCTCGATCAACAGCACCGGCCAATTGAGTACAGCATCAGCTACTGCCGCAGCGACCTATACGTCTTTGTGTGCGAGGAGTAGGGCCTCGCGCGTGGGGGCGCAGTCGCCACCGCGATGGCTGACTACCCAGGCGGCTACGGCATTGCCAAGCTGCACCGCCTCTGGCAGTGACCATCCCGCGGCCAGACCGGCAAGGGTACCTCCCGCATGGCTGTCACCCGCGCCGATGGTATCGACCACGGTAGCAGGAAACGCCGGAACGTGTCCGGAAGCGTCACCGTCATACCAGACCGCCCCGTCTTTATCATGGCGTATGATCAGCGCAGCGCCAAACCTCTGCTGCCACCGTGTGCCGAGCTCTTCCACGCTTACGCCAAGCCATTCTGCGGCAAGTTCCGCCTCCTGACGATTAAGCGAGACCATCGGTTTGCAGGCCATAATCCTTGCCATCAGCGGGTCGGGAATATCCGCGATGCGCGGACCGAAATCGATAAAGAGCGTCGCATCCTGAAGACTTTCCAGCCAGGCCGTCAGCAGCTCACCGCTGGGGGACGCCAGCTGGTAGCCGGACAAAGAGATCAGGCTCCCTGCCGGCACGCTTAACCCGTCCAGCCAGCGCTGCTGCCACTGATTCTCCACGCCGCTGAACGACATAAAGGTCCGTTCACCGTCAGGCTCCACCAGCGCCAGGCACCAGCCGTTATCGCCCGTTTCCGCTTCCACGGCGCTGTGCAGATCCTGCTTCGCCATGGCGTCACGGATAATATCGGCCCACACGCCGTGGCCGACAGGAAGCGCGTTTTGCGCAGCAATGCCGAGCCGCTTCAGGGCGATGGCAATATTCAGCGCGCAGCCGCCAATATTCACTCCCTGTTGCTTCAGTTCGATATCACACCCGCGCCAGGGCAGGGCGTAGGCGTCGGCAATCACGTCGATGACCGCCGCGCCGAGCACCGTTACGGGACGCGCGGCGTGAAGGGTTTCGAGACGGCGGGCAAAAGCACTCATACGCCCTCCCTGTGCTCCCGGAAGTGCAGCAGTTTTTCACAGTAGTGGCCGAAATCGAGCCGGTTTACGGCATCAAGTTCGTTTTTGAGTGCCGGATCAATGGCCTGTACACCGTGCAGCGCACCGCAGATGGCCGTTGCCATCGCGCCGATAGTGTCAGTATCACCGCCCAGGTTGGCGCATAACACCGCGCAGCGGTTCGGATCGGTGCCCGCGAGTTCGACCATCGCAATCGCCGCCGGAACGGACTCAAGGGTGCTCGTGCCCGCGCCAATAAGCTGATAGATCTGCTCGCTGGCGGACTCGGTACCGTTGGCTTCGCGCACGGTTTTCAGGGCCAGCTCAATACGAGCGGAAAGCGATGCGCTGAAGGTGGTCGTGTTCGCCTCCTGTGCCGCATGGGCAATACCCGGCAGGGCATCGGCGATGTTCTGCCAGCGCTCGCCGTCGATAGCGCGTGAAACCGCCCAGGCGATCACCACCGCACCGGCGATGGCGAGATCCGATTTATGGGTCGGGCTGGAGGCTAACGCAACCTGTTCCACAAAGTGCGCCAGACGCGTGGCCGGCAGCAGGCATCCCAGCGGGGAGGCGCGCATCGCCGCCCCGTTGGTGACGCCGTTGTTCTCCAGCTGGCTCACCGGCTTGCCGTCACGGATGGCGTTCAGGGCAATTTTGGAGGTCGGGCCGAGCACATTCTTATTGAACGCGTCAAAATCCAGCGCCCAGTCCAGAATATGCTTACCGATAACGTCAGGGTTAATTTCCCCGTCGCATTCGATAATCGCATCGGCCAGGCACAGCGCCATCGACGTATCATCCGTAAATTCGGCCTGCTTAAAGTAACAGGCGGCATTATTCTCAGCCGGGCCGGGTAAGAAACGGTCGATCCAGCCGAAGTGCGCTTTCACCCGCTTGCGCGGCCACAGCTCCGACGGCATTCCCATCGCATCCCCTAACGCCTGCCCGTAAAGAGCACCGAGAATACGGTCTTGTTTCATTTAACTTCCCCTCGTGTCAGCGCGGTATCGCCATCAACCACCTCAATTGCGGTGATCTCTTTATCCGATTCGCGGAAAAACAGCATAAACAGCACGGCAATCACCACAATCATGATTGCACCAAACGTCCACATTCCGGCCCAGTTGAAGGTCAGCCCATTCACCGGCTCTTTATATGCGAACATTTTTTCCATCATCACGCCGCCGAGACGGTAACCCAGCAGGCTACCAAAGCCCTGACAGCACAGCGTGATCAAGCCCTGCGCCGCGTTGCGCATATGCACGGGCGCTTTTTTATCCACGTAGATGTACGCGGTGACGTAATAGAAGTCATAGCTTACGCCGTGCAGCAGAATGCCGAGGAACAGCAGGGCGTAGGTGAAGTATTGCTCGGCGCCACCGTAAACAAAGAAACCGTAGCGAATGGCGGCGGTGATCAGGCCCAGCAGCAAGACCTTCTTAATACCAAAGCGTTTGGTAAAGAACGGCAGAGCGAGCATGAAGAAGATTTCAGAGAACTGGCCGAGGGTCATCCAGCCGGTGGCGTTTTTCATTCCCACTTCGGTGAGATAGCCGTTGGCAAAGATGTAGTAGAAGGCCAGCGGCATGGCGAACAGGAACGAGCAGAAGAAGAACACCAGAAAGTTTTTATCGCGCAGCAGGATCAGCGCATCCAGCCCCAGCATCACTTTGAAATCCAGCTTGCCGGTACTCTTTGGTGGCGTGTTCGGCAGGAAGAACGCGAAGACGCCGAGCAGAAGGGAGCTGGCAGCGGTCATTAGCAGCGGAATATTGGTGTCAGAGATGTCGCTATAGCCCATCATCTGCGGCAGGAAGCCGCACGCCAGGCCGGAGGCAATCCAGCCGATGGTGCCCATCACGCGGATGCGCGGGAAATCAGCCTCTACGTCATCGACGTTTGCAAAGGCGATGCTGTTGGTCAGCGCGATGGTCGGCATATAGGTCAGGGAGTAGGCCAGCAGCAGCGGGAAGAAGGTGCTGAACTGGCTTTGCTGTGCTGCGAAATACATCAGAATCGCGCCAGCGAACATCAGCACGGCCAGCACTTTCTGGGCGGCGAAGAAACGGTCCGTCAGCGAGCCGACCAGGATAGGAGAGAGGATCGCGGCAATCGCGGTACAGGCATACGACCAGCCAATTTCCCCGGCGGTAAACCCGCTCTTACTCAGCCACAGCCACAGCGGCACAAACCATGCGCCCCAGATAAACCATTCAACGAACATCATGAATGACAGTTGGACTTTCGTTTTCATTTTTTAATCCTGCATGTCAGAGGTACGCATGTAACATACCATGTGATAATACCTTTTAAATACCTTTAAGGCGATTGTTTGATCAGTGTAACAAAAATGTTGTACACGAAACGAGCCAGCAGATTGTGCTTAAAAAAGTTGCAAATGGTGGAAAATAGGTTAAGTCGGTACCAGGCTTAGTCTGCCTGCAAAAACGTGGGCTTGGATCACACGCTCCGACATCATGTCGGACTTACGGGAGCATCACTATGACTGATATTGCGCAGCTGCTTGGCAAAGACGCCGACAGCCTTTTACAGCATCGTTGTATGACCATTCCAGCCGACCAGCTTTATCTGCCTGGCCATGATTACGTAGACCGGGTCATGGTCGACAACAACCGTCCGCCTGCCGTACTGCGAAACATGCAGACGCTTTACAATACCGGCCGTCTGGGCGGGACCGGCTATCTCTCCATTCTGCCCGTTGACCAGGGCATAGAGCACTCGGCGGGAGCGTCGTTTGCTGCTAACCCGCTCTACTTTGACCCGAAAAACATTGTCGAGCTGGCGATTGAAGCAGGGTGTAACTGTGTGGCATCGACGTATGGCGTGCTGGCCTCCGTTTCTCGCCGCTATGCTCACCGCATTCCGTTCCTCGTCAAGCTGAACCACAACGAAACCCTGAGCTACCCAACCGAATATGACCAGACGCTGTACGCCAGCGTCGAGCAGGCGTTCAACATGGGCGCGGTGGCGGTCGGGGCAACCATCTATTTCGGCTCTGAACAGTCGCGACGTCAGATTGAAGAAATCTCCGCGGCGTTCGAGCGTGCCCACGAGCTGGGCATGGTAACCGTGCTGTGGGCCTATCTGCGTAACGCGTCATTCAAGAAAGACGGCGTGGATTACCACGTATCAGCGGATCTGACCGGTCAGGCAAACCACCTGGCGGCAACCATCGGCGCGGACATCGTGAAGCAGAAAATGGCCGAGAATAACGGCGGCTATAAAGCGGTGAACTTTGGCTATACCGACGACCGCGTGTACAGCAAGCTGACCAGCGACAACCCGATCGATCTGGTGCGCTACCAGCTGGCGAACTGCTACATGGGCCGCGCCGGGCTGATTAACTCCGGCGGTGCGGCAGGCGGTGAAACCGACCTGACCGACGCGGTGCGCACGGCGGTCATTAACAAACGTGCGGGCGGTATGGGGCTGATCCTGGGCCGTAAGGCGTTTAAAAAATCCATGGCCGACGGCGTGAAGCTGATTAATGCGGTTCAGGATGTCTATCTGGACAGTAAAGTCACGATTGCCTGACGCCACCGTATCCCTCTCCCCCGTGGGCTGAGGGTTCCTCACAAAATAATGCCTGCACAAACGGCCCCCTCTCCCTTGAGGGAGAGGGGGGCTCAGTCGCCGCCACCCTGGCGACCCGGGCTCCCGGCGGTAAATCGCCGCTTCGCGGTCCCTTCGGCTTATTCCTTCCGGCTTATCGGGGACGGGCGGAAGTAACATCCCTGTACAGCCCGCCCTCTCGGCGCATCCCTGCGCCTCGCCCCGGCCTACAGGCAACGCCTCAGCGATTTACAGCCGGACCGAGGCATCGCTGAAAGCCCTCAGTGATTCTGAGGCAACGTTATCGCTTTTGCTTTCAAATTACTGGGGAACCCTCAGCCCTGTGGGGAGAGGGCATTATCGCGCACGCTGTAAAAAATCAGCGCAACAGCACGCAGTCCGGCGGCAATCGGCACTGCAACGCCCCGGGCAACACCTCAATGCGGAATCGCTCGCCGCTGAGCGGCTCTCCGTCGAGGTTAAAGGTCATGCCGTGTGGGGCGATCACTTCAAACCACGCGGATTTCCCGTCGATGATATTGGGGCTCTCCTCTGGCTGCGTCAGCGTCGTAAACAGCGCAGGCAGCAGCCCGTCGCCGGTAAAAATACGCAGCTGTAATTGACCGTCGTTGATCAATGCTTCCGGACAAAGCTGTTGACCGCCCCCCGCCTGCCGCCCGTTGCCGATACCAATCACCAGCGCGTCGCCCTGCCAGTGGAAGTTCTCACCGTGAATTTCACAGCTGTCGGGCTTGAGGGTGTCCATGCGCATTAGGCCGTGAATGAGATACGAGACGCCGCCCAGCGCGGCTTTCAGTTTTTCCGGTGTTTCGCTGGTGATCCGCGTGCCGAAACCGCCCGTTGCCATATTGATAAAGCAGGTTTTTTCATTCACCTGAGCAATATCGACGGCGGTAGCTTTCCCGAGGATAGCCAGTTGCAGTGCTTTGCCTAAATCCTCAGGTATACCGGCGCTGGTGGCAAAATCATTGGCGGTACCGAGCGGTAAAATGCCCATCGCCGGGCGATGGGCTGTGTCGAGATCAATAAGCGCGCCAGCAATCTCGTTGATTGTTCCGTCGCCGCCGCCGGAAATGATGGTCTCAGCGCCTAACCTGATGCCTTCGTCGATATAGCGTGCCGCATCGCCTTTTTCAAATGTCACGCGCACGTGAATGCATGCTCCGTCTTCACGCAATTCGGTAATCGCCTGGCGCAGCAGATCGTTGCCTGCACTCTTGCCGTTAAGAATTAATAAACTGTCTGGATAGGTTGCCATCCGGGTTGCTCCCTTTTTTAGCTATAGAAAGAGTGTATCCCAGAGAGGGAAAAAGCGGGTAAGAACAGGATGAAAGGCAAAAAATAAGCCCGCGTAAGGGCTTTGAAATCGACTAAAGAACCCCGTAGCGCTTACAGTGCATACTACTGCCGCTCAATTGACTATTGTGGTCAACGTTTGAGGTGTGACATTGGCCTTGCCTCGATTTTGAGCTGCTTACGCCAGACCCGATTATGTAGCGTTAGCGCAATGGAGCGGTAAAAAATCGATGAATTCATCCACATAATGTTCAGAAAGAAAAATCCCAGCCCCAGCAAAGAGGTTATTTGCGGTGTGTAGTTCTCAACAGGGCCGAATAAAAGCGAAATCCCCGTCCAGATGAAATAAATGATGCTCATTATGCCTGTCAGCGTAATGACGAAAATATGCAGTTTATATCCAGGTAAAGAACCTCGTGTAGTCAGAAACATCGTGCTCATCACTACCAGACAATACACAATCGCTGCAATGAATACTCCCATCATAACCTTAAATTCGGGTAAGCCGAGCCAGCGAAACAGCAACAACCAGAGGGACACTTGCAGCATGGCGTAGCAAAAAATAGCCAGTAACGTGCTCACTGCCAAAGGAATTCCTGTCATATGGACGCCCACAGGAACGCCGAACCGATCTTTTAACTGTTCTTTTAATGTTTCAAGCTGGTTGAGATCATCGGTCGCCATTTTACTTTTAACCAAAGCACTTAATGCAAGGCTATCTTTAATGTATTTCATCATGGACGGGTCAATAACTTCCTGTAAATGAAAAAGACTGAATTAAACCAAAAATGTATTTACCCGTTTGTGCAACATTCTGTGGATTTCTGATATTTCCTGAGATGGCACTTCCAACGAAGGCAGAAGAATTTGAAATGGTATTCAGCAACTCACGCTGTAAGAGCAACTGCAACGCTTCTGACGGATAACGTTTGGGATACACGCCTGCCTTCATTGCTGCTTTTACACCTGAATTCGAGATGCCGGGATTGCGGATACGAATAATCTCCTCTGTTAATCGCGTACGGTCGGCCCGGCTCATTTTTTGTAATAAGGAGAGCAAACTCTCAGACGATGAACGGTTAAGAAGGCGATATGTTAATGCAGCGCTTTTTAAACCCGCAGCAGCCCCGGCAAGAGAAATCGCATCCAGGGCTGTGTTGGTTGCTGTATACCACTCCTGGGAGTCCATCCACGCAACGTAATCATCATGATTCATAGCAATCAACGATAGTCGGCCAAGCCCATTTGCACATTGAATTCCAGTTGCTACACCACCGGCTAAAATCACAGCGGCTATAGCACCGGAAGACCCTGCAGTGAGAGGTATAGCCATACCGGCCCCTGCCGCAAGTACAACAGTAAGAATTGCGGCTCCGCAGGAAATTGCCGTTGAACCAATTTCAGTTGCCAGGGAAGGGGAATTAATCGTCGCCGTTGTTGCCTGAACAGGGTTAACTAATGCGGCATTTACTTTGGTTATGACTACATGACTAACCGAGCTTTCGTTTGGTGTCGCAATCCTTCTTGATGGCCGTACTAGCCACTGACGTGTACCGTCTGAGTAGATAATCCCGGCCTGGCTAAAATTTCTGCTACAGTCCAGTTGACCTGCAAGTGCTGTGAAATTTATATCGCCGCCAGAGGCAAGACCAAGACTGCGTGCGAGTTCGTAATCTGGAAGATCCTTTGAAAATTGTCCTGTGAATGTCACTTCATCTCTCCGTCCGTGTGAAACGTTGATTGTTAATAAATCAAGAGTAAAGGTCCTGTTAACACTTAAAATTAGGAATATTCCGAATAGTGTTCATCCCTCTCAAATCCATTAAAAAATGTGATTAGGATCCTTTGTTCGTTCGATTTGCTTAGATGATACGCCTAATGCTGACACAAACCTTTCCCGGGTCAATGCAACGCCATATTTATCAGGGGGAAAAATTTCAGGAGTTAACAAAAAAAATAAGCCCGCGTAAGGGAGATTACGCAGGCTAAGGAGGTGGTTCCTGGTACAGCTAGCATTTATGGGTTATGTTTTTCAGCGGGGGGATAATACCCGTATTGAACGAAGCGGTATGTGATCCGATTCTAAGAATTATCCCAGCGTGAAAAAATCCCGTTGATTAACTATTTGCCGTGTGGATTTCGGGTATTTTCACCTTCAAAATTACGCATCAGCAGCGCAAACTCCAGCTCCACCTCTTCAGGAACCGGCAGCCAGACCACATGGCCGTCGCCAGGTGCGACCTCAATCGCCTCACCTTTTTTGTTTTCCAGGTGCTCCAGGCGGAAGTTCATGTTGCCCTGCGGCGTCATCAGCTCCAGGCTGTCGCCTTTAGTGAATTTGTTTTTTACGGCGACGGCGGCCAGCGGGCCTTTACGCTCGCCGGTGAAGTCGCCTACAAACTGCTGGCGTTCGGAAATCGAATAGCCATGCTCGTAGTTCTGGTAGTCGTCGTGAGTGTGACGACGCAGGAAACCTTCGGTATAGCCGCGATGCGCCAGACCTTCCAGTGTTTCCAGCAGGCTGGTGTCGAACGGTTTACCGGCAGCGGCATCGTCGATGGCTTTGCGATATACCTGTGCGGTACGGGCGCAGTAGTAGTAAGACTTGGTGCGGCCTTCAATTTTCAGGGAGTGTACGCCCATCTTGGTTAAACGCTCGACGTGCGCGATGGCGCGCAGATCTTTAGAGTTCATGATGTAGGTGCCGTGCTCGTCTTCGAAGGCGGTCATGTACTCACCCGGACGTTTGGCTTCTTCGATCATAAACACGCTGTCGGTAGGCGCGCCGATACCCAGCGTTGGCTCAACGTTGGTGACCGGGATCGGCTCGTGTTTATGCACGATGTTACCGATGTCATCCTCTTTGCCTTCCTGAACGTTATATTCCCAGCGGCAGGCGTTGGTGCAGGTGCCCTGGTTCGGGTCACGCTTGTTGATATAGCCAGAGAGCAGGCAGCGGCCGGAGTAGGCCATGCACAGCGCGCCATGAACGAAGATTTCGATCTCCATATCCGGCACCTGGGTGCGGATCTCTTCGATCTCTTCGAGGGACAGCTCGCGGGACAGAATGACGCGGGTCAGCCCCATCTGTTTCCAGAATTTCACCGTTGCCCAGTTGACGGCGTTAGCCTGCACTGAGAGGTGAATGTCCATCTCCGGGAAATTCTCCCGAACCAGCATGATTAAACCCGGGTCCGACATGATCAGCGCGTCCGGCCCCATCTCCACGACCGGCTTCAGGTCACGAATGAATGTTTTCAGCTTGGCGTTGTGCGGCGCGATGTTCACCACCACGTAGAATTTTTTGCCCAGGGCATGCGCTTCGTTGATGCCGAGCTGAAGATTCTCGTGGTTGAATTCGTTGTTACGCACGCGCAGCGAGTAGCGCGGCTGGCCCGCGTAGACGGCGTCGGCGCCATAGGCGAAAGCGTAACGCATATTTTGCAGCGTTCCCGCCGGGGAAAGGAGTTCCGGTTTAAACATGTTTGTTCTCGTTCTGATGACAGGTCAGATCCGCATGCACCTGATGCAGCGGTAAGGGGAGATCCCCCACTTTAAGGGCGGGCATTGTAGCGCTGCGGGGAAGAGAGGTAAAGCTTTGCCCCTCAACCTAACCCTCTCCCCTTTGGGGCTGAGGGTTCCCCACAAAATAATGCCTGCACAGACGGCCCCCTCTCCCTTGAGGGAGAGGGCTGGGGTGAGGGGGAACATACGGCTCTGGTGGTCATTCCGTTCACTATATGTTCCTTGCTACTCTGTCACGACATGGCCGGTGAACGTGCCAGGGTGGCTCAGTCGCCACCACCCTGGCGACCCGGGCTTCCGGCGGAAAATCGCCGCTTCGCGGTGCCTTCGGCTTATTCCTTCCGGCTTATCGGGGACGGGCGGAGGTAACATCCCTGTAAAGCCCGCCCTCTCGGCGCATCCCTGCGCCTCGCCCCGGCCTACAGGAAACGCCTCAGCGATTTACAGCCGGACCGAGGCATCGCTGAAAGCCCTCAGTTATTCTGAGGCAACGTTATAGCTTTTGCTTTCAAATTGCTGGGGAACCCTCTCCCTTTGGGGAGACGGCAGGGTGAGGGGGGGTATTCAGGCAATCCTGCACGCATCCGCTTCCCAGCGATACCCCACGCCGTACACCGCGCGAATAAACGACTGGTCGGCGTCCAGCGCCTCCAGCTTGCGGCGCAGGTTTTTGATGTGGCTGTCGATGGTGCGGTCGGTCACCACGCGGTAATCGTCATACAGATGGTTGAGCAGCTGCTCGCGGGAAAACACTTTGCCCGGCTCGTGGGAGAGCGTTTTCAACAGGCGAAACTCTGCGGGGGTGAGATCCAAAAGTTTGCTGCGCCAGCTCGCCTGGAAACGGCTTTCGTCGACGATCAGCGGGCTTTGCGCATCGAGCACCTGCAATTCACGCTGCGGCTTACAGCGGCGGAGGATGGTTTTCACCCGAGCGACCACCTCCCGCGGGCTGTAAGGCTTGCAGATGTAATCGTCGGCGCCGATTTCGAGCCCCAGCAGACGATCGATCTCTTCGATTTTGGCCGTCACCATCACGATGGGCACATCGGAGAAACGACGAATTTCGCGGCACAGGGTTAGGCCGTCGGTACCCGGCAGCATCAGATCCAGCAGGATCAGATCCGGCGGTGTCTGGCGCACGTAGGGCAGCACCTGGTCGCCGTGGCTGATAAGCGTTGGCGCGTAACTCGCAGCGCGCAAATAGTCGATCAGCAGTTGCCCAAGTTTAGGCTCGTCTTCCACGATCAAAATACGCGGTGTGTTGTCGTCAATCGGTAACTCGGTCATGCTTCCCTCGATAAATCCCGTTCCAGAGGTAACTCTACTGTAATGCTAACCCCGCCAAAAGGCGAATGGGCGGCGCGGATGGTGCCGCCATGGGCCTCCACAATGTTAACGCAAATGGCCAGCCCAAGGCCGGAACCGCCGCTGGCGCGGTTGCGTGAACCTTCGGTGCGATAGAAGCGCTCGAACAGTTTTTCCAGCTGCGCATCCTTCACGCCAGGGGCGGAGTCCGCAAAGGTCAGGGCAAAGCGCCCGTTTTCCTGCCTGCCGGAGATATGCAGCGCGCCGCCGCCGTCGGTGTAGCGGAGGCTGTTCTCCAGCAGATTATTGAACAGCTGCATCAGGCGATCTCTGTCGCCGAACACCACCGCACTGTCCGGCAGCGAAAGGTTGATTTTCAGGTCACGGCTGGCGAAGCGCTCGCGGAATGCGCCGGTCACGACTTCAAGGATATTGATCACATCGATCGGTGCTTTCTGGTAAGCCAGGGCGCCTTCGTCGGACATGGAAAGCTGATGCAGATCGTCCACCAGTTTGGTCAGCGTACCGACTTCCGCCTGAAGCGAGGCCACCGACTCGGGGGTGAACTGCCGCACGCCGTCCTGAATCGCCTCCAGCTCGCCGCGCAGCACCGCCAGCGGGGTGCGCAGCTCGTGCGAAATGTCGGCCATAAAATCGCGGCGCATCTGCTGGTTTTTTTCCAGCGTGCTGGCGAGCTGGTTGAAGTCCTGCGCCAGCTTGCCCAGTTCATCCTGGCTGCGGGTGTCCACGCGGGTCGAGAAATCACCCGCCGCCAGCTTGTGCGTGCCTTCCACCAGGCGCTTAACCGGCGCCAGCAGGCCGCGCGCCAGCGGGAAGGTGGCGAGCGCCGCAAGCAGGGTAGAAAGCGCGACAATCAACCAGCTGGTCTGACGCTGCTGGCGGTCAAAGTTGATGTCGGTGTTGCGCGTCAGCCGCTCGACCGGGGAGGCGATAACCCAGCCCACCGTGGCGCCGTTCGAGGTAATGGCGCGCTTTGTGCCGTCCGGCGGTACCGGAGAGCGTGGGCCAACGAGCACGCGCATCTCCTGATCAATTACCCAGAACTGGGTGCGCCAGCCGTGCGGTGGCATGCCCGGTCCCGGACGGTCGTCGTCATTATCGTGCTCCAGCGAGCGCAGAATTTGAAATATAAAGCGATCGTTGTTGCGCAGAAAACGCCAGTTACCGTGCAGGCTATACTGTTCCCCCAGCGCGTCGCTTAAGCCCTGTAAACGCTGTTCGTTACCGTGCTTGATGTAGTCAATAAAGCCGCGCTCAAAGCTGACCCGCACCGCCCAGTGCATAGTAATCAGCAGGACGATACAGGTGGCGAAAATCGCCACAAAAAGCTTACCGGTGATCCCCGGACGCCAGAATTTCATGGTGCACTCCTTTTGCCGCGTCGGATCACGACGTTTTTGGTCGTGTCATTCGGCACTCTGGCAAAGATAAAAGCGGGCAGAGCGATAATTACCGCCATGCTGAGGTAAGTGTATAAAAAGACCTGATGCGCGACGGGGGTGTCGGCGCTGAGATGGTGCTGACCGTACATGCCGAGCAGCAATCCGGCGACCGTGACCCCCACGCTCATGGAGAGCTGCATGATCATCGACAGCAGACTGTTACCACTGCTTGCCAGCTCGTCCGGCAGATCTTTCAGCGTCAGGGTGTTCATCGACGAGAAGCGCATGGAGTTGATGATCCCCTGGCAGAACAGCACCAGCGGCAGGATGTAGTACCAGCCCAGCAGCGCCACGGCCATAAACAGCAGGCAGACCAACGCCAGCCCGATAGTGGCGGCCACCAGCACGCGGCGATAGCCAAAGCGGTTCACCACCTGCACCACAATACGCTTCATCCCCATGCTGCCAAGTACCATCGGGATCATCATCAGCCCGGCATGGAACGGCGAGAAGCCCATCCCAATCTGTAAAAATACCGGCGTCATAAACGGCAACATGCCGCTGCCGATGCGTCCGGCAAAGCTGCCGAACAGACCAAGACGGTAGGTGGGATTCTTGAACAGATTTAGGCTGAACAGCGCGTTAGCGTTACCTCTGGCATGCCACAGATACCAGAGAATGGCGGTGACACCCAGCGCTACCAGCAGGGCGAGCGACAGGGAGGTGATCCCCAGCCCTTTTTGCCCGTCGAGCGCGAGGGTAAGCGTCGCCATGCCAGCTGCCAGCAGGATGAAGCCAAAGAAATCAAAGCGCCGGGTCTGCATTTTATAGTTCGGCATCAGCGTCAGGGTGGCAATCGCGCCGATAATACCGACCGGCAGGTTGATAAGGAAGATCCAGTGCCAGGAGGCATACTCCACCAGAATCCCGCCCAGCGCCGGGCCAAGCAACGGGCCGACCTGACCGGGCAGGGTGACGAAGGTCATCGCCGCCATATACTGCGCGCGCGGAACAATTTTCATCACCGTTAACCGCCCGACGGGTACCATCATCGCGCCGCCGACGCCCTGTAGCACGCGCGCCATCACCAGCTGGTCGAGGGTATTGGCCTGGGCGCAAAACAGCGACCCGGTGGTAAACAGCACAATGGCGGTGAAGAAGATGTTTCGCACGCCGACTTTATCCGCCAGCCAGCCGCTGGCAGGCAGCATCACGGCGACCGTCAGCACATAGGCGACAATCACCATATGCATGTGCAGCGGGCTCTCCCCCAGGCTTTTCGCCATCGAGGGGAGGGCGGTGTTCACGATAGTCGTGTCCAGCGACTGCATAAAGAAGCCGAACGCGACGATCCACAATTGCCAGCGAACGTTACTGGGTAGGTCGGTCATTTACTCGGTCACCGTGGTTCTCTTTTTACGCGAAAAACGCAGCCGCAGGCGGTCAAAGAACAGATAGACTACCGGCGTCGTGTAGAGCGTCAGCAGCTGGCTCATCACCAGGCCGCCAACGATCGTGATCCCCAGCGGCTGGCGTAGTTCAGAGCCGTCACCGCCGGATATGACCAGCGGCAGCGCGCCGAACAGCGCGGCCAGCGTGGTCATCATGATCGGGCGAAAACGCAGCAGACAGGCCTGGAATATCGCCTCGTCCGGCGTCAGGTTGCCGTTGCGCTGGGCGTTCAGGGCAAAGTCGACCATCATTATCGCGTTTTTCTTCACGATGCCAATCAATAGCATGATCCCGATAAGCGCGATAAGACTGAATGGGGCACCGAACAGCTCCAGCGCCAGCAGCGCCCCCACGCCCGCAGAGGGAAGCGTGGAGAGAATGGTCAACGGGTGCACGTAGCTTTCGTACAGCACGCCCAGCACGATATAAACCGTGGCAATGGCCGCCAGAATCAAAATAACCTGCGAGTTCATGGTGTCCTGGAACACCTGCGCCGTACCGGCAAAGCTGCCGCGCACCGAGGAGGGCACCCCGAGCTGGGTCATGGCGCGATTAATGGCATCGCTGGCCTCAGACAGCGACGAGCCGGTTGGCAGGTTAAACGAGACGGTCGAGGCGGCGGAAAGCCCCTGGTGGTTCACCGACAGCGGGGCGTTCGACGGCTGCCAGCTGGCGAAGTACGACAGCGGAATCGCCTTACCGTCATCATTGATCACAAACATCTTGTCCAGCGCGCTGATGTCCTGGGTGTAGCGCGGATCCACCTCCATCACCACCTTGTACTGGTTCATCGGCTGATAGATGGTAGAGACTTCACGCTGCCCGAAGGCGTTGTTCAGCAGGCTGTTGGCCGCCTCCACGTTAATGCCCAGGCGGGCCATGGTTTCACGATCGTAGGTGAGCGCCATCTCCGCACCGTTGTTTTGGCTGTCAGAGTTCACGTCCGCCAGCTGCGGCAGCGCGGCCAGCGCTTTACGGATCTTCGGCTCCCACTCGCGCAGGGCGGCTAAGTCATCCGAGAGCAGGGTGTACTGATAGCTGGCGTTAGCCTGTCGTCCGCCGACGCGGATATCCTGAACGGCCATCAAAAACAGATTTGCCCCCGGCTCTTTGGCAAGCTTCAGCCGCAGGCGGTCAATGATCTGCTGCGCCGTTTCGTGACGTTCACCGCGCGGCTTAAGGGTAATAAACATCATCCCGCTGTTAACGCGCGAGCCGCCGGTAAAGCCGGTGACGTTATCCACGGCCGGATCTTCCTGGATGATTTTCATAAAGTCTTGCAGTTTGCCGCGCATCGCCTGGAACGAAATGCTCTGGTCCGCCTGAATACCGCCCATCAGCACGCCGGTATCCTGCTCCGGGAAGAAGGTTTTCGGGATAGTGATATACATCCAGACGTTGAGGACGATGGTGCCGATCAACACCAGCCCGACAATACGCGTGTGGTTCAGCACCCATTTCAGCGATTTGCCGTAGCCGGACTGCATCGCCATCAGGACGCGGCCAAAGCCTTTCCTGCGCGGCTGCGAGTGCGGTTGGCTGCGCTTTAGCATCCAGCCGCACATCATCGGCGTCAGCGTCAGCGAAATCACCAGTGAGATACCAATGGCGACGGAGAGCGTGACGGCAAATTCGCGCAGCAGTCGCCCCGGCAGGCCGCCCATCAGCAGCAGCGGCAGGAATACCGCCACCAGCGACAGGCTCATGGACAGGACCGTGAAGCCCACTTCGCGCGTCCCCTGAAGCGCCGCCTGGAGCGGCTTCATGCCCGCTTCCAGATGGCGCGAGATATTCTCCAGCACCACGATGGCGTCATCCACCACAAACCCGGTGGCAATCGTCAGCGCCATCAGCGACAGGTTGTTAAGGCTAAAGCCGCACAGGTACATGGCGGCAAAGGTGCCTATCAGCGATACCGGCACCGCCACCGCCGGGATCAGCGTCGCGCGCCCCGAGCGCAGGAACAGGAACACCACCAGGATCACCAGCGCGACGGAGATGATCAGCGTTTGCTCTACCTCCTCAAGCGAGGCGCGGATGGTGGGGGAGCGGTCCTGCGCAATCTGGAGATCGATGGCCGCCGGAATCGTTTCCTGAAGCTCCGGCAGGCGCGCGCGGATGCTGTTCACCGTCTGAATGATGTTGGCTTCCGGCAGCTTGCGGATCATCAGCAAAATCGCCGGTTTGGCGTTGGTCATCCCGGCGTTACGCACGTCCTGCACCGAATCGGTGACGCTGGCGACGTCGCTCAGGCGCACCGCCGCGCCGTTGTTGTAGTGAATAATCAACGGCTGATACTCGGCGGCGGTTTTCAGCTCGTCGTTAGTCTGGATCTGCCAGCGGTGGCTGTTGTCCTCAATCGCGCCCTGCGGCTTACGCACGTTGGCGTTGCTGATGGCGGAACGCACGTCGTCCAGCGACACGCCCTGGTTAAACAGCGCCTGCGGATTCAGCCCCACGCGCACGGCGGGCAGGGAGCTGCCGCCGACGTCCACGTCGCCCACGCCTTCAATCTGGGCGATGGTTTGCGCCAGCTGGGTGGAGGCAAAATCGTACAGCTCGCCCTGGGAGTAGGTCTCTGACGTGAGCGTCAGGATCATGATCGGCGCGTCGGAGGGGTTGGCCTTGCGATAGGTTGGACGGCTCGGCATGCCGCTCGGCAGCAGGCTTTGGGCGGCGTTAATCGCGGCCTGCACGTCACGTGCCGCGCCGTTGATGTCCCGGTCGAAATTGAATTCCAGAATGATGCGCGTGCTGCCCAGCGAACTACTGGAGGTCATCTCGTTAACCCCGGCAATTCGCCCAAGCGAGCGCTCAAGCGGCGTCGCCACCGATGAGGCCATGGTTTCCGGCGAGGCACCCGGCAGCGAGGCGCTGACCATGATCACCGGGAAATCGACCTGCGGCAGCGGGGCCACCGGCAGCAGCCGGAAGCCCAGCACGCCGCACAGGGTAATAGCGACGGAGAGTAAAATCGTCGCCACCGGACGGTAAATGAAGAGGGCGAAAAACTTCACTTACGCCTCCTCTTCACGTTTCGGGAAGCGGCTTTTCGTCCACAGGGCCAGACGGTCAAACAGCAGGTAGATAACCGGCGTGGTAAACAGCGTCAGCACCTGGCTTACGAGCAGGCCGCCGACCATCCCGATGCCCAGCGGACGGCGCAGTTCGGCCCCCACGCCGGTGCTCAGCATCAGCGGCAGCGCGCCCAGCAGGGCGGCGAGGGTGGTCATCAGGATCGGGCGAAAACGCAGCAGACAGGCCTGGTAAATGGCCTCGCGCGGCGCCATACCCTGCTCGCGCTCGGCGGCCAGCGCAAAGTCGATCATCATGATGGCGTTTTTCTTCACGATGCCGATAAGCAGAATGATGCCGATGATCGCAATCACGTCCAGTTCGCTCCCCGCCAGCATCAGCGCCAGCAGTGCCCCCACGCCCGCCGTCGGCAGGGTGGAGAGAATGGTGATCGGGTGGATAAAGCTTTCATACAGCACGCCAAGCACGATATACATCGCCACCACCGCCGCGACAATCAGCCAGACGGTGCTGCCCAGCGCGGCCTGGAACGCCAGAGTACTGCCCTGGAACTGGGTCTGAATATCGGACGGGAAGCTGAGTTCTTTCTCCGCACCCAGAATGGCCTCCACCGCTTCGCCCAGGGAATAACCGTCCGGCACGTTGAACGAAATGGTGGTGGATGGGAACTGATCGAGATGGTTAATCGACAGCGGGGTGTGACGCTCTTCCACGCTGGCAATGGCGCTGAGCGGCACAATCCCGCCGTCTTTGCTGGTCAGGCGTATCGAGTCCAGCGCGGCAAGCCCGGGCGTGTTCTCGGTGTTATGTTCCAGCACCACGCGATACTGATTCGCCTGGGTGTAAATGGTGGAGATAAGGCGCTGGCCAAAGGCGTTATACAGCGCGTTATCCACGTCGGACATGGTAATGCCCAGACGGCTGGCGGTGTCGCGGTTGACGTTCACGTACGCCGCCAGCCCTTTATCCTGCCAGTCGCTGCTGACGTCAGAAATCTGCGGCAGTGCTTTCAGCTTGTCCACCAGCTGCGGCACCCAGGTGCTGAGTGCATCAAGCGAGGTGGCCTGGAGCGTAAACTGGTACTGCGTGCGGCTCACCTGCGTATCAATGGTTAAATCCTGGATCGGTTGCAGATACAGCTCAATGCCCGGTACGCGCGCCACAGCGCTTTGCAGACGCTCAATAACCGCGTTGACGCGATCGTCACGGTCATCGAGCGGTTTAAGGTTAATTTGCAGGCGCGCGCTGTTAAGCGACGGGTTGGTGCCGTCTACGCCCACGTAGGCAGTCAGGCTTTCCACCGCCGGATCTTTCATGATGATCTCAGACACCTGCTGCTGGCGCTGCGCCATGTTGGCGAAGGAGACCGTCTGTGGCGCCTGAAGCGTGCCCTGAATAATGCCGTTGTCCTGAATCGGGAAGAAGCCTTTCGGAATGAAAATCCACAGCATGACGCTGAGCGCCAGCGTGCCGAGGGCCACGCCGAGCGTCGCCCAGGGATGGTTCAGGACTTTCGCCAGCACGCGGCCGTAGGCGGCAATAATGCGCTCGAACATCCGCTCGGAGGCGAGGGAGAAGCGGTTTTGCTTGCGCAAAGATTCGTGGCTCAGCATGCGGGCGCACATCATCGGCGTCAGCGTCAGCGACACCACGGCAGAGATCAGAATGGCGACCGCCAGCGTCACGGCAAACTCGCGGAACAGCCGCCCGATGATATCGCCCATAAACAGCAGCGGGATCAGCACCGCAATCAGCGAGAAGGTGAGCGAAATAATGGTAAAGCCGATCTCCCCCGCGCCCTTCAGCGCGGCGGCTAACGGCTTTTCACCTTTCTCGATATAGCGCGAGATGTTTTCGATTACCACGATGGCGTCGTCCACCACAAACCCGGTGGCGATGGTGAGCGCCATCAGCGTCAGGTTGTTAATCGAGAAGTCGAGAAATACCATTACCGCGAACGTCCCGACCAGCGAGAGCGGCACGGCAACGGCGGGAATAATGGTTGCCGGAACGTTGCGCAGGAACAGGTAGATGATCATCACCACCAGCGCAATCGCCAGCATCAGCTCGAACTGGGTGTCGGTCACTGACGCGCGAATATTCGTGGTGCGGTCAGAGAGCACTTTCACGCTGACCGATTTTGGCAGGCTTTCCACCAGCTGCGGCAGCATGGTGCGAATGCTGTCGGCGGTATCAATAATGTTCGCGCCCGGCTGGCGCTGAACGTTCATGACAATCGCCTGCTGGTTATTAGCCCACGCCCCGAGCCAGCTGTTTTCCGCGCCTTGTTCGACGGTTGCCACGTCGCCCAGGCGGATCGGTGCGCCGTTCTGGTAGGCAATAATCAGCTGACGGTATTCATCGGCGGACTGCATCTGGTCGTTGGCGGAGAGCGTGACCGCGCGGGTCGGGCCGTCCAGCGAGCCCTTCGCTGAGTTAACGTTGGCGCTGCTGATGGTGGTGCGAATGGTTTCGCTGGTTAACCCCAGCGCGGCAATGGCCTGGGCATTGAGCTTAACGCGCACCGCGGGGCGTTGTCCCCCTGCGAGCGTCACCAGCCCGACGCCTGTCACCTGCGAAATCTTCTGCGCCACGCGGGTTTCGACCATGTCTTCCACCTGCGTCATCGGCATGGCGGAGGAGGTGACGGCAAGCGTCATGATCGGCGGGTCTGCCGGGTTCACCTTGCTGTAAACCGGCGGGTTCGGCAGGTCAGACGGCAGCAGGTTGGTGGCGGCGTTAATGGCGGCCTGCACCTCCTGTTCCGCGACGTCCAGCGACAGCGCGAGCTGGAACTGAAGCGTGACGACCGAGGCACCGCCCGAGCTCTGGGAGGACATCTGCTTCAGGCCAGACATCTGGCCAAACTGACGCTCCAGCGGGGCGGTGATGGCGGACGTCACCACATCCGGACTGGCGCCCGGATAGAGGGTGACAACCTGAATAGTCGGGTAGTCCACTTCCGGCAGCGCCGACACGGGCAGAAAACGGTAGCCAATGATCCCGGCCAGCAGGATCGCCACCATCAACAGGGTCGTCGCAACCGGTCGTAAAATAAACAGGCGTGATGGCCCACCTGTAGAGCTCGGCGGCATCACCTGCATCAGGCTTTTGCTCCTGTATTCTGCGCTTCCACCACCTCGACCTGCGCCCCTTCGGTCAGCCGGTCAATACCGTCGGTTACGACGCGGTCGCCTGCGGACAGCCCGGCGCTGATCACCACCGTCTGACTGTCCTGGATCCCGGTTTTCACCAGGTGTTTGCTGACCTTGTTTTCGCTGTTCAGCACCCAGACAAAGTTGCCTTCACTGCCCATTTGCAGGGCCGCCGTCGGGATCACCACGGCGTTTTCTTCGGTCGCGACCAGCATTCGCGCATTGACGAACTGATTCGGGAACAGGGCATCGTCCTGATTGTTGAAGCGTGCTTTTAGCTTGATGGTGCCGGTGGTGGTGTCGATCTGGTTATCCAGGCTCAACAGCGAACCTTCGCTCAGCTTCTGCTTGTTGGTGCGATCCCAGGCTTCAACCACCAGCGATTTTCCGGCCTTCTGCGCCTGTATCACCGTCGCAATGTCGCTTTCCGGCAGGGTAAAGACGAGATCGATAGGGTGCGTCTGGGTGATCACCACGATGCCCGTGGTATCGCCGCTGGAGATTTGGTTCCCGATATCAACCTGTTTCAGGCCCACGCGGCCGTCAATCGGCGCGGTGATCCGGCTCCAGTCGAGCTGGAGCTGGGCGCTGGCGACCGCGGCTTCGTCGGCCTTGATGGTGCCCTGAGATTCACTGACCAGAGATTGCTGGGTATCCAGCTCCTGGCGCGACACGAGGTTGGTTTTTACCAACTGCTGATAGCGGGCTAAATCGCGGCGGGCATTGGCGAGGGTGGCTTTGTCTTTCGCGAGTTGCCCCTGCGCCTGCGCCAGGGCCACCTTAAACTGGCTTGGATCGATTTCCGCCAGCAGATCGCCCGCTTTCACCTGTTGACCTTCCTGGAAGTGGATGGCCATCAGCTGACCGTCCACGCGGCTACGTACCGTCACGGTGTTGGCGGCAGTGATGGTTCCCAGCCCGGAGAGATAACGAGGCACCGCTTTATTCACCGCCGTTGCCGCCTGCACCGGTGCCAGCGCACCGCCGCGCATACCGTGGCGCCCGCCGCCCGTTGGGCGTTGTGAGGGGCTACTGGCGCCAGCAGGTGCCGTGGAGTTCGCGGACTGGCTGTGCCAGTACCAGGCGGCGGCCAGGACCACCACAATCAGACCAGCGGCGATTGCCCAGCGGGATTTGTTACTGCCTTTCATCGTTATACGTTCTCATCCTGAAACTCTTTCGGGGAATGATACTAGTTTAGTCAGGTAACACAGTGGAAAAATGGAGGAAATATGGAAGACTGTCAGGAATGGTCTGAGTGTGGTGCCGCGGTTTCGCCTTCGCCGGGTGGCGCTGCGCTTACCCGGCCTACGGTTGAAGGATCTTGTTGGCCGGGTAAGGCGAAGCCGCCACCCGGCACAACTCCATTAGCTAAACACCACCTGCGCCCAGCGCGCCAGCCCTGCTGTAACGGAGCCAAAGTCATCGCCGCCGGCAATCGGGATCCCCGGCAGCTGTTCCGCCAGCGCTTTCTTGATCAGCGGCGAACGGGCGCTACCGCCGGTCAGGTAAATCACGTCCGGCTTCACTTTGCCATTCTCAAGCGCCAGCTGCACCTGCTCCAGTATACGCTGAAGCGGCTGAGTCAGCGCCATTTCCAGCCCTTCCTGGGTGATAGCCGTAGCCAGATCGTCACTGATAAACGGCAGCGAAACCGCATGCTCAGGACGATCGGAAAGGGCGATTTTGCTCTCTTCGGCGGTGCGCACCACGCGGTAGCTCAGGCGCTGACGCCACACCTTATACAGCAGCGCGACCTTCTCTGCATCCTGTGCATCACGCACCAGATCGTTGAGGAAACGGCCATTCGCGGTGCTGTAAAAATCACTCTGGGCAGGGACGTCGTTGATGGCAATCGCGTTCCACCACGGCAGGATCGGCAGGGCGATGCCTTTCTCGGTTTGACCGCCCATGCCGAGCAGCGGCATCAGGCTCTTGAATGCCAGGGCAATATCCAGATCGTTACCGCCCACTCGGCAGCCGCTGTGCCCCAGCAGACTGTTTTCACGATCGCGACGGTGATGCCACTTCGGACCCATCAGCAGTAATGAGCAGTCCGTCGTACCGCCGCCGATGTCCACTACCAGCACCCGTTGTTCTTCTGTCAGCGTGGCTTCAAAATCCAGCCCCGCTGCAACCGGCTCATACTGGAATACCACGTCACGGAAGCCAGCCCGGTGCGCTGCACGCTCAAGGATCCCCTGCGCCTGCTGGTTGGCTTCGTCGCCGCCCAGCCCCTGGAAGTTGATCGGACGGCCAATCACCGCCTGGGTGATGGCATCCGGCACCTGGGACTGCGCCTGATTGCGGATGTGCAGCATCATCGCGCAGACCAGATCTTCAAACATCGCCACTTGCTGTGGCTTCAGGCCGCTGGCGCCGAGGAAGGATTTCGGCGATTTAACGAAGTAGACCTCTTCCGGATCTTCAATGTACTGCCCGAGGGAAGAGAGGCCGAACTGCACGCTGGAAGGGGTAACGTCGATATCTTCCTCGCGGTTAAAGCTGACCGCACGGCGCAGCAGCGCCTGGGTTTCCGCTGCGGTAACAGGAACCTGATGATGGCGGAACAGCCACTCGCTCACCGCTTCACGCGTCGGCGCACAGAGCATTGACGGCAACAGCGTACTGCCGTTTTCCATTTTCAGGAGCTGCGGTTGTCCGTTTTGCATTATCGCAACCGAGCAGTTTGCGGTGCCGTAGTCGAATCCAATAAACACAATAAATCCCCATGCCGGTGAGAAGGGGCGAGACTTTAGCGAAATGTCTGCCAGGCGACAACAGGAATATGAAAGCAAGGCGCAACGCGATCTTTCGGTTTATGCTGAGGTAAATACAAAAGGAGAGACAATGTACACCCTGAACTGGCAACCGCCTTACGACTGGTCGTGGATGTTTGGCTTTCTTGCCGCGCGTGCGGTCACGGGGGTTGAGACCGTTACGAAGGATTACTACGAGCGCAGTTTTGGCTATGCCGGGCACCAGGGCGTTTTCCGGGTTACGCCAGACAGCGCAACCCATACGCTTGCGGTGTCGCTTAGCCCTGGCCTGATCCCGGTGGCGGATATCTGCCTGGACCGCATCGCCCGCCTTTTTGACCTCGATTGCGACCCGCAGCACATTGCACAGACCCTCGGCGATCTCGGCGCGGCGCGGCCGGGGTTACGTTTGCCCGGCGCAATGGATGCTTACGAGCAGGGCGTGCGCGCCATTCTTGGACAACTGGTAAGCGTGGCGATGGCGGCTAAACTGGCGTCACGGGTGGTGGCGCTGTGCGGTGAACCCATCCAGGACGCGCCGGGCTACCTCTGCTTTCCTCCGCCAGAGGTACTGGCCGCGGTGGATCCGCTGGCGTTGAAAGCACTCGGGATGCCGCTCAAGCGTGCGGAGTCGTTGATTCATCTGGCGCAGTCGGTGGTGGACGGTGAATTCCCGCTGTTCCCGCCCGCGAACGTTGAGGACGGGATGAAGGCGCTACAGCAGCGCCCCGGCATCGGGCGCTGGACCGCGAATTATCTGGCCCTGCGCGGCTGGCAGGCGAAGGATGTTTTCCTGCCGGATGATTATCTGATTAAACAGCGCTTTGCCGGTATGACGCCCGCGCAGATCCGTCGCTACGCCGAGCGCTGGCAGCCGTGGCGCTCGTATGCGCTGTTACATATTTGGTACACCGACGGCTGGTCGCCGTCAGTTGATGGCGAAATAGCTGGTATTCAGCAGTAGATCGAGCGGCTGCGCTTCCCCTATGGTGTCGCCGTAGATAAAGTCAACGCCGATGCCCGACAGCGTATTCATCATGATCGACTGATGGCATGGCCCGGCAATGGTTTTTATGCCCAGACGCTGGGCATGGCCCTGAATGATGGTCACCATCATCTCGTCCATCAGATTGCCGTGGACGTTGGTCACCACGTCTGCATCCAGCAGCAGATAATCAGCGGTGTTGGCGCTGAGCTGGCTGAAGACGTTCATATCGCGTCCAACCCGCGTCAGCACCACGCGACAGCCAGCCTGACGAAGCTTTTGCAGACCCTGCTGCACGTTTTCATCCGTATTGCTCAGCACATCAGCGGCAATCGCCAGATGCAGCAGCCGCGCCGGCAGCGGACCTTTGGTAATGAGGTCGAGCAGCTCATCCACCAGCGTGACGCTGGCTAAACCCGCTTCTGAGAGCGGCAGCGCGACGCCCATTCCTTTGGCCGCCACCTGTGCGGCATAGGTACGGAAGAATTCGCTGAAGATACGTCGGTCCAGGGCGTGCAGCAGCTCCGGCTCCGCCAGCCCGGCGCGGAAGGCATGCTCTTCCAGCACTTCCCCCTGGCTGGTCCACAGCCGCAAGGAAATCAGCCAGAAGCTACTGCTCTCGGGAATGCGCGGCGAGGCGACGCTGCGGGCGATCATCAGCAGATGGTTATCTTTAATCATGTGCCACTGCTCATCCAGCGACATCATGCTGCGCGTGCTGTGGATCCTCTCCTGCTGGGGTTCGTAGACGGTGACCACGCCGCGCCCGCTGTTTTTCGAGGCGTAGCAGGCGATATCGGCCTGAGACATCACTTCCGCAGCCTGATAATTGGTGTCGTCAATCAGCGTAATCCCCGCACTGGCACCAATACGGTGCAGGCGTCCTTCCCAGGAAAAATGATAGTTGTTGATGGCGTCGATCAACCGGCCCGCAATGTAGCGTGCGCTTTCGACGTTGCAGTCCGGCAGCAGCAGGCCAAACTCGTCGCCGCCCAGACGCGCCAGCACGTCGCTGGAACGCAGCATGGTCAGCATCAGCGAAGAGAGTTCGCGCAGGAGCGCGTCGCCCGCCGCGTGACCTGCGGTATCGTTCACCGCCTTAAAACGGTCAAGATCGATAAAGACCAGCGCGTGATGCTGATGGGTCTCCTGTATTGTCTGCAACAGACGCTTCAGATGGTTTTCAAAGCTGACTCGGTTCGCCAGGTGGGTCAGGGCGTCATGTGAGGCGCTGTAACTCAGCTGGCGCAGCATTTTGCGCGACTCGGTCACGTCCTGAATCACCAGCACCGAGCCGATGGTGTTACCTTCCAGAGTGCTGAGGGGGGTAATGCTGTAATGAATGTCGAAACTGCCGCCATTGCGGCAGTTAAGCACCACGTCCTGTTCGATATCGGTACGGGACATATCGCCGCTGTGGATGTTTTCCATTAACGGACCGTTCTCGCCAAAGGTAATGTGCAGCACCTTCAGAACGGGCTGACCCAGCGCTTCGCTTTGCGACCAGCCGCTCATCTTCTCGGCGACCGGGTTCATAAAGGTGATGTTCATGTCGATATCGGTGCACAGCACCGCTTCGCCGATGGAGTCGAGGGTGATATGCAGGCGCTCTTTTTCCTGGAACAGCGCCTCGTTCAGCTGCTTCACCTCGGTCATATCCATGTTGATCCCTAACAGCCGCTCCACTTCGCCCTGTTTGTTCAGTACCCGGTTCGCCAGCGAACGAATGTGGCGGATGCCATCCTTGACGCGAATGCGAAATTCCAGCTTGAAAGGCACCCTGGCCTGAAGGGATTCTCGCAGCACCTGTTCGGCGTGGGGGCGATCTTCAGGCACCATGGCCGCATGCCAGAGCTGCCAGGTGGGTTTAATGTGCGGGGGGATCTCGTACAGCTCAAACATCCGCTTATCCCAGCTGATCACGTCCGGCTCGAGATCCCACTCCCATATCCCGATGCCACCGGCTTCGTTCGCGAGGGTGATACGCTCCATCAGACGCTTATTGACCCACTCGGTCTGTTTCAGGTCGTTGATATCTTCAATCTGGGCAATAAAGTAGAGCGGGGTGCCGTCGGCATGGCGCACAACGGAGACGGCCAGCAGCGCCCACACCACCTCGCCGCTGCGAGTGTAGTAGCGTTTTTCGAGGCTGTAGCTATTGATCTCCCCGTTAATCAGCTGTCCCAACTGCTCCAGGTCGGTATTTAAATCTTCTGGCCAGGTTAACTGCTGAAACGTGAGCGACTGGAGTTCAGACTGGCTGTAACCGAGGAAATTGCACAGCGCCTTGTTGGCCTGGAGCCACTGGCCCTCAATGCCCACCAGCGCCATACCAATCGCGGAATATTCCATCGCATTACGAAAACGTTCTTCGCTTTCCGTAATATGTTTACGCTCGGCCCGGAAGGCATACATCACCATCGTCATAATATTGGCGGGGAGCAGCATCATCAGGAAGGGGAGCCACGGCGCGTTGAAGGTGACGATCATGGAGGAGGGCGTCATGGAGAGCGGATTTCGCGCCATCATCAGGGACACCATCATGATGGTGAATAAAAATATCAGGAACGCTTCCATACGCGGCAGACGTACCGCGCTCCACATCAGCAGAACGATGATGCAGGTGAATGGCCACGGCAGCCAGGTGATTGCCGTCCAGCAAAGAACCAGCGTAACGACCAGGGTCACCAGCGTTTCCAGCAGCAGTTTCGGATTGCGGTGGCGCAGCAGGTAATGCGGTTTAAACAGCAGACCTAAAGGCACCAGCGCCAGCGCGCCAATGGCCTCTGAAAGTACCCAGACAAGGAAATTACGCAGCGGCTCCGCGCTCGGCACCAGAAAATGAACCAGAACGCCCCCCACCAGCGGCGGCACAAGGGCACTGCCGAGGGCAAGCCGGACCCAGTCGTTGAGGTTTTGCAGCGGATTATACCAGGGGAGCAGTTTACGCAGTAACAGCGCGCCAACCGTGGCCTCAATGATATTGATCGCCGTGTAGGTGATGTTGAGCGATTCCCATGAGAAGAGCATCCACGAGGCAAAGATATTGCCAAAAGAGCAGGCGAGGGCAATGCCGGGCCACATTTTTCCCGCGTGGCGGTAAAACGCTACCATCATTATTGAAGTCGGGAACCACAATGGCGCCAGCAGCGTACCGAAGCGAGTCAGCTCGAGGGAAAATAAGGTGAAGATGAACGTGACCAGACCCAGACAGACAAGCCGCAGTAAAGGATGTGGGGTAGTAACCAAAACCCGCTGGTATTGTTTATTCATTACCGCTCTATCCAGGGACGCCATGTTGTCAGGAGCCAGGTCCGGACGCGTGAAATTAATAATTTGGTTTATGCTAGTACAAACATTTTACAATTCATATGCCGAGTGCTCAGATTTTGACTTCATAGACTTATAAAATAGTTACTCTGCGAAGAATGGTGATGAAATGGTGAAAATCCGCGCGTAAAAATTTCGCTAAAGGCGTGAAACGGCGCTTTTCAGCCCGCCTCGCATAACCTGCGCATTCGACTGGTATCACGCCCCCGAAATCCCTATAATTGCCGCGTTTGACGCTCCGGCGTCGTCCTTCCTTACATCCAGGTTAATCAGGTCGCTAAATTTATGACTGATAAGTCTCATCAGTGCGTCATCATAGGCATCGCCGGCGCATCGGCTTCAGGTAAAAGTCTTATTGCCAGTACGCTTTATCGCGAACTACGTGAACAAGTGGGTGATGAGCATATCGGTGTTATTCCCGAAGATAGCTATTACAAAGATCAATCCCATCTTTCGATGGAAGAGCGCGTAAAAACCAACTACGACCACCCCAGTGCGATGGATCACAGCCTGCTGTTCCAGCATCTGGAAGCGCTAAAGCGCGGCGAGGCAATTGAGCTGCCCGTCTACAGCTACGTGGAACATACCCGCACCCAGGAAACGATCCGTATCGAGCCCAAGAAGGTGATTATCCTTGAAGGGATTTTGCTGCTCACCGACGCCCGTCTGCGCGAATCAATGAACTTCTCGATTTTCGTCGACACTCCTCTGGATATCTGCCTGATGCGGCGTATCAAACGCGACGTTAATGAACGTGGCCGCTCCATGGACTCGGTGATGGCGCAATATCAGAAAACCGTTCGCCCGATGTTCCTGCAATTTATTGAGCCTTCGAAACAATACGCCGATATTATCGTGCCTCGTGGCGGTAAAAACCGTATTGCCATTGATATCTTAAAAGCGAAAATCAGTCAGTTTTTTGAATAAGCCGTGTGAATTGTGTACCGTTCAGAGATAACCTGGTTTTGCCCTGACGCCGTAAGGCTTCAGGGCGCGATGCACGAAAGGAGAAAGTGCCATGCGTCTTTGTGACCGCGATATAGAAGCCTGGCTGGATGAAGGCCGCCTGTCTATCACCCCGCGTCCGCCGGTTGAGCGTATTAACGGCGTGACCGTCGATGTGCGTCTGGGGAATAAATTCCGCACCTTCAGCGGCCACACGGCACCGTTTATCGACCTCAGCGGGCCGAAAGACGAAGTCAGCGCGGCGCTGGATCGCGTCATGAGCGACGAAATCGTCATCGACGAAGGAGAGGCGTTTTATCTCCATCCTGGCGAACTGGCGCTAGCGGTGACCTTTGAATCGGTCACGCTGCCTGCGGATCTGGTCGGCTGGCTTGACGGACGCTCTTCCCTGGCGCGTCTGGGCCTGATGGTGCACGTCACCGCGCACCGTATCGATCCGGGCTGGTCGGGCCGTATCGTGCTGGAGTTCTTTAACGCCGGTAAACTGCCGCTGGCGCTTCGTCCGGGAATGATGATTGGTGCGTTGAGCTTCGAACCGCTGACCGGCCCGGCAGACCGTCCTTATAACCGCCGTCAGGACGCAAAATATCGCGACCAGCAGGGTGCGGTTGCCAGTCGTATCGATAAAGACTGATCTGTGAGTTCACTGAGGAAGCCATGAGAAGAGTTCTGACAACGCTGATGATTTTGCTGGTGGTGCTGGTGGCTGGCCTTTCAGCGTTGGTGCTGCTGGTTAACCCGAATGACTTCCGGGCCTACATGGTGCGGCAGGTGGAAGCGCGCAGCGGGTATGAACTCAAGCTGGACGGGCCCCTGCGCTGGCACGTCTGGCCGCAGCTCAGCATTCTCTCCGGACGTATGTCGCTCACCGCGCCGGGCGCCGCGCAGCCGCTGGTGACGGCGGATAACATGCGTCTTGATGTTGCGCTCATCCCGCTCTTATCCCATCAGCTCCAGGTTGAACAGGTGATGCTGAAAGGGGCGGTGATTCAGCTTACGCCGCAAACCGAAGCCGTTCGTCAGGCGGATGCGCCGGTCGCACCGCGTGAAAACACCTTGCCTGACGTCCCCTCTGATACCGGCTGGTCGTTCGATATTGGTAATCTGAAAGTTGCTGACAGCGTGCTGGTTTTCCAGCATGAGGATGACGAAGAGATCACCGTACGCAATATCAATCTCAGGATGGAGCAGGACGCCAATCATCACGCCACCATGGAGTTCTCCGGGCGGATCAACCGCAATCAGCGCGATCTCAACCTGTCGATGAACGCAAACGTGAACGCTTCTGACTATCCGCACCAGCTGACGGCGGACGTTCAGCAGCTCAACTGGCAGCTGACCGGCGCGGATTTACCCGCGAAGGGGATTGCCGGCCAAGGCACGATGCAGGCGGTGTGGCATGAAGAGCGCAAACAGCTCGAACTGAACGCGCTCAACCTCCAGGCCAACGACAGTTCCCTGAAGGGGCAGGCGAGCGTCACGCTTGATGAGAAACCTAAGTGGGTGCTGGATCTGCAATTCGACAAGCTGAATCTCGAGAACTTGCTTCCGCTCCAACCGGTGAACGCGACCGATGATGGAGCCACGCAGGTAGGGCAAAGCCAGGCCACGCAGTCGCGTCCGGTGATCTCCTCAAATCTCGATCTGCCTGACTACAACGGCCTGCGCGGATTTACCGCCGACATTCTGCTGAAAGCGAACAGCGTGCGCTGGCGTGGAATTGATTTTACCGACGTCAGCAGCCAGATGTTCAACCACAACGGCCTGCTGGTCATCTCCGAGCTCAGCGGAAAAATGGGAGCAGGGAACCTCTCGCTGCCGGGCACGCTGGATGTACGCAAAGACGTTGCCAGCGCCGCGTTCCAGCCGCGTCTGGAAAACGTTGAAATTGGCACCATCCTGAAAGCCTTTAATTACCCAATTGCCCTCACGGGGCAGCTGTCGCTGGCAGGGGATTTCTCTGGCACGAAGATTGATGCAGATGCCTTCCGTCGTAGCTGGCAGGGGCAGGCGCACGTTGAGCTGAAAGATACGCGCATGGAAGGGCTGAACTTCCAGCAGCTGGTGCAGCAGGCGGTAGAGCGCAGCAGCAGCGTGAAAGCGAATGAAAACTACGACAGCGCAACCCGTCTCGACAGCTTTACCAGTGAGCTTGCCCTCGACAACGGTCAGCTCTCGCTTGACGACATGCAGGGCACTTCGTCACTGCTGGCGCTGACCGGAACCGGCGCGCTGGATCTGGTGAAAGAGACGGCAGACACCCGCTTCAACGTCCGCGTGAAGGCTGGCTGGGAAGGCGAAGGCCAGCTTGTAGAGTTCCTGAAAGAGACGCCGATACCGCTGCGCGTTTACGGAAAATGGCAGGCGCTGAATTACAGTTTGCAGGTCGATCAGATCCTGCGTAAGCACCTTCAGGATGAAGCGAAACGTCGGCTGAATGACTGGGCGGACCGCAATAAAGAGACTCAGTCAGGTAAGGACGTGAAAAAACTGCTCGATAAGCTGTGATGCCTGTTGTGCCGGGTGGCATGTACGGCCTGATGCCCTCACCCTGGCCCTCTCCGACGGGGAGAGGGAGCAAACACTAAAAACGGCAACGAGGTTGCCGTTTTGCTTTTTACCTACACCTCAAAATCCATCTCATCTTCACCGCGCAGCGGTATCAGCTGCACCTTCTGCACGCGATGGCTCTCAACCTGCAAGGTTTTGAGCATGTAATCCCCCACCTGAACCTCTTCCCCCGGCTGCGGAATACGTTGCAGATTTTCCATCAGCAAACCGGCGATGGTGTGATATTCGCGCTTCTCGTCCAGCGGAAGCGGAACGAACTGCACCAGATCTTCGAGCGGCATGTGGCCGTTGGCGGTCCAGCTGCCGTCGGCGTTTTTCTGAATATCGTGGCGCGCATCGATCTCATCCACCTCATTAGGCAGATTACCGGCGATGGTTTCCATCACGTCGCTGAGCGTCACCAGCCCTTCCACAGAACCAAACTCATCAACGACAAACGCGAAGTGGGTGCGCGCGTTGCGGAACTGCTCCAGCGCGGAGAGCAGCGGCAGCGCTTCCGGGAAGACCAGCGGCTGGCGCACCAGCGCGCGCAGGTTTAGCGGCTCGCCGTGAAGCTGCTGTTGCAGCAGGTCAATCACGTGTACCACGCCCAGCAGCTCTTCTTCCTCTTCACCGCCGGTCACGACCACGCGGGTGTGCTGGTTTTTATCCAGCAGGGCACGGATCTGCTCTTCCGGCGCCGTCAGGTCAATATGCTCAATGTCATGGCGGGAGGTCATGATACTGCTCACTGTGCGCTGGTTGAGGTTAAGCACGCGCTCTATCATCCGGCGTTCCTGCGGGTTGAAGATCTGCCCGTCGCTGTGGTCGGCAAGCATCGCCGCGGATTCAGCATCCAGCTCGGCATCCTCTTTTTTGCCGCTCAGCAGGCGCATCACCGTATCTGCGGTGCGCTGACGTAATGTCTGGTTCGCGGAAAGAAAACGGCGACGGTTGAAAATGGCCAGTTGGTTGAGAAACTCAATCAGCACCGAGAAACCAATGGCGGCGTACAGATACCCTTTCGGGATATGGAAGCCAAAACCATCCGCCACCAGGCTAAAGCCAATCATCAGCAGGAAGCTCAGACAGAGGATGACGATAGTCGGGTGACTGTTCACGAAGCGCGTCAGGGCTTTACTGGCGAGCACCATCAGGGTGATGGCGATGATCACGGCGGCCATCATCACCGCCAGATGGTCAACCATCCCGACGGCCGTGATCACGGAGTCGAGAGAAAAGACGGCATCCAGCACCACTATCTGTGCGACCACCGGCCAGAATTTAGCGCCGCGTCGCTGGGTGGGGTTTTCACTGTCTTTTCCTTCCAGCCGCTCATTAAGCTCAACCGTGGCTTTGAACAGCAGGAACAATCCGCCGAAAAGCATGATCAGGTCGCGGGCGCTAAAGCTCAGACCCTGCACGCTGAATAAGGGTTTGGTCAGCGTCACCAGCCACGAGATTGAGGCCAGTAACAGCAGACGCATCACCATGGCGAGCAGAAGACCCGTCACGCGGGCGCGGTCGCGTTGTGAAGGGGGTAATTTATCGGCAAGGATGGCGATAAACACCAGGTTATCAATGCCGAGCACTAATTCGATGACGACCAGCGTCACCAGCCCGGCCCAGATTGATGGATCGGCAATCCATTCCATAGTAAATGCAATACCTTCTGTTATATGACTAATGTCACACTTCGATCATGGATAAAGCCGACGGAAATTGCAATGCCGGGGTGAGATTTCTCTTAATGCTACACTCAGGTAAACCCCATTTGCCGGGCGGTGTAAATAAGTTAATTGCGAAGATTTAATTACAGAAGTCGTTATTTAGGAAATATCGCAATAAATGGTCCGGCGATCTATTTTGTCAATATAAAGAAAATCCGAAAACCTTAAAACTTTGCTCTTAATATTAATCTTAAAAACGAATATTAGGACGGTTGTCTCCTTGCCTGCTATTAGGTTAGCTGCAACAATTCTTCCAGCATCAAATGTTAAAACTCCTTGTTGCTATTTTTGTTTCGGTCTTTGGTGAAGGTTATACATTATCAATCGCCCCTGTGAGGCGTTTGATATATTTCGCAAAAGGCCTTATCCAAGAGGGTGTCTAACCATAACGCATTGTTTAGTCAGTGGATTGGTAACTGAAAGCCAAGGGCGGTAGCGTGCCTGAAAGCGTGTGAATCAGCCTCAATTATTCTGTCAATAGCCAATGGATGAATAAGCTTTTTTTAGGACTGATGCCAGTTATATTGCTAAATGATTAACTGCATTCTGATTGTCACCACGACCCGCGCTTATTTTAATTGCACAGGATAATTACTCTGCCAAAGTGATAAATAATCAATGATGAAATCCAAAATGAAATTGATGCCATTATTGGTGTCTGTGACCTTGATGAGTGGTTGCACGGTCTTTCCCGGCAGCAATATGTCGACAATGGGCAAGGATGTGATTAAACAGCAGGATGCTGATTTTGATCTCGACAAAATGGTGAATGTGTATCCATTAACCCCACGTCTGGTGGAACAATTACGGCCACGTCCAAATGTTGCTCAGCCAAATATGTCTCTGGACCAGGAAATTGCCTCTTACCAGTATCGCGTGGGTCCGGGTGACGTCATTAATGTGACCGTCTGGGATCACCCGGAGCTGACCACGCCTGCGGGCCAGTACCGCAGCTCAAGCGACACCGGTAACTGGGTACAGTCCGATGGCACCATGTTCTATCCCTACATTGGCAAAGTGCACGTCGCGGGTAAAACGCTTGCTGAGATCCGTAGTGATATTACCGGCCGCCTGGCGCAGTACATTGCTGACCCGCAGGTGGACGTTAATATCGCCGCGTTCCGATCCCAGAAAGCCTATATCTCTGGCCAGGTCAATAAATCCGGCCAGCAGGCCATCACTAACGTCCCGCTCACCGTTCTCGATGCGATCAATGCCGCAGGCGGCTTAACCGACGGCGCTGACTGGCGCAACGTGGTGCTAACCCACAACGGCAAAGAGCAGCGCATTTCGCTTCAGGCGCTGATGCAAAACGGTGACCTGACCCAGAACCGCCTCCTCTATCCGGGCGACATTCTGTACGTGCCGCGCAATGACGATCTGAAAGTGTTCGTGATGGGTGAAGTGAAGAAACAGAGCACCCTCAAGATGGACTTCAGCGGTATGACCCTGACCGAAGCGCTGGGCAATGCGGAAGGCATCGATCTGACTGCCTCCAACGCGAGCGGTATCTTCGTGATCCGTCCTATCAAAGGCGAGAACGCGAAGGGCAAGATTGCCAACATCTACCAGCTGGATATGTCCGACGCGACGTCGCTGGTCATGGCAACGTCGTTCCGTCTCCAGCCGTACGATGTGGTCTATGTCACCACCGCGCCGGTTGCCCGCTGGAACCGTCTGATCAACCAGTTGCTGCCTACCATCAGTGGCGTTCGCTACATGACGGATACGGCGAGCGACGTTCATAACTGGTAAGCCGCGATGTTTAACAAAATTCTGGTGGTGTGCGTGGGGAACATTTGCCGTTCCCCCACGGCTGAAAGGCTGTTGAAAAATTACCAGCCTGCGTTAACGGTCGACTCCGCAGGGCTGGGCGCGCTGGTCGGAAAAGGTGCCGACGAACGTGCCGCAAGCGTTGCCCTTGAGCATAACCTCTCACTCGACGGGCACGTTGCCCGTCAGGTCTCTGGCAGGATGTGCCGGGAATATGACCTGATCCTCGCGATGGAAAAACGCCACATTCACGCGCTGTGCGATATCGCACCGGAGATGCGCGGCAAGGTGATGCTGTTTGGTCACTGGGATGGTGAGCGCGAAATTCCCGATCCGTATCGCAAGAGCCGCGAGGCCTTTGAGGCGGTATACACCTTACTAGACCAGTCTGCCCGTCAGTGGGCGCAGGCACTGAAAGCTCAGCAGGGATAACAATGACAGAAAAAACAAGACCTTCTGCCGCCCCGACGTCGGGCAGTGATGAAATCGATATCGGTCGCCTGGTCGGGACCGTTATTGAAGCGAAATGGTGGGTGCTGGGTATTACCGCCATCTTTGCCGTGGCGGCGATCGTTTATACGCTGTTCGCGACGCCTATTTACAGCGCCGACGCGCTGGTGCAGATCGAACAAAATACCGGTAATTCGCTGGTTCAGGATATCGGTTCGGCGCTGGCCAACAAGCCGCCGGCATCGGAAGCCGAAATTCAGCTGATCCAGTCGCGCCTGGTACTGGGCAAAACGGTTCACGACCTGGGGCTGGATATCGCGGTCACCAAAAACACCTTCCCGGTGTTTGGCGCAGGCTGGGATCGCCTGATGGGGCGCAGTAACGATACGGTAAAAGTGACCGACTTTGTGATCCCAAAAGGGGCAGGGGACCAAACCTTTACCCTGACCGTGCTGGGACCAAAACAGTATCAGCTGACCAGCGACGCGGGCTTCAGCGCGCGCGGCGAGGTGGGACAGATGCTGACTAAAGAGGGCGTCAGCATCAAGGTCAGCGCAATTCAGGCGCATGAGGGCGGGGAGTTTACGGTCACCAAATTCTCGACGCTCGGGATGATCAACAACCTGCAAAACAACCTGACCGTCACCGAAAACGGCAAGGATACCGGCGTCCTGAGCATGACCTTCACCGGTGAAGACAAGGATCAAATCCGCGACATCCTTAATAGCATCACCCGCAACTATCTTGAGCAGAACGTTGAGCGCAAGTCAGCGGAAGCCGCAAAAAGCCTGGCGTTTCTCAGTAAACAGCTGCCGGAGGTGCGCGCCCGTCTGGATGACGCTGAGAACAAGCTGAACGCGTACCGTCAGGACAAGGATTCCGTCGATCTGCCGCTGGAGGCGAAATCGGTTCTCGACTCCATGGTGAATATTGATGCGCAGCTGAACGAGCTGACCTTCAAAGAGGCGGAGATTTCCAAGCTCTATACCAAACGTCACCCGGCGTACCGCACGCTGCTGGAGAAACGTCGTACCCTGGAAGAAGAGAAGGCGAAGCTGAATGACCGCGTGACCGCGATGCCGAAGACGCAGCAGGAAATTGTACGCCTGACGCGTGATGTGGAATCCGGCCAGCAGGTTTACATGCAGCTGCTGAACAAACAGCAGGAGCTGAAAATCACCGAAGCCAGCACCGTCGGCGACGTGCGTATCGTTGACCCGGCGATTACCCAGCCGGGCGTGCTGAAGCCGAAGAAGGCGCTGATTATCCTCGGCAGTATTATTCTCGGCCTGATGCTTTCCATCGTCGGCGTGCTGCTGCGCTCGCTGTTCAACCGCGGTATCGAAAGCCCGCAGGTGCTGGAAGAGAACGGGATCAGCGTGTACGCCAGCATCCCGCTCTCCGAGTGGCAGAAGTCCCGTGACAGCGTCAAAACCGTTAAGGGCGTCAAGCGTTACAAACAGAGCCAGCTGCTGGCCGTGGGTAACCCGACTGACCTGGCGATTGAAGCGGTGCGCAGCCTGCGTACCAGCCTCCACTTCGCCATGATGCAGGCCAAAAACAACGTCCTGATGATGACCGGCGTTAGCCCATCAATCGGTAAAACCTTCGTCTGCGCCAACCTGGCGGCGGTGGTGAGCCAGACCAACAAGCGCGTGCTGTTGATCGACTGCGATATGCGTAAGGGCTACACCCATGAGCTGCTGGGGACCAACAACGTTAACGGTCTGTCGGAAATCCTGCTCGGTAAAGGGGAAATCAGCGAGAGCGCCAAGCCGACGTCGATTCCGAAATTTGACCTGATCCCGCGTGGCCAGGTGCCGCCGAACCCGTCTGAACTGCTGATGAGCGAGCGCTTTACGCAGCTGATTGAGTGGGCGAGCAAAAACTATGACCTGGTGCTGATCGATACCCCACCAATTCTGGCGGTCACCGACGCTGCCGTGGTAGGGCGTCATGCGGGCACCACGCTGATGGTCGCACGCTATGCGGTGAACACCCTGAAGGAAGTGGAAACCAGCCTGAGCCGCTTTGAGCAGAACGGTATTGAGGTGAAGGGGGTCATTCTGAACTCCATCTTCCGCCGCGCGACCGGGTATCAGGATTACGGCTATTACGAGTACGAATACAAGTCTGACAGTAAATAACAAAATGCACCCCACACCCCTCACCCTAACCCTCTCCCCAAAGGGGAGAGGGGACTGTTCGGTGCTGGATTTGGGGGACGAACGTAATGATAACCACTGGATGCCTTTCACCCTCTCCCCTATGGGGAGAGGGCCGGGGTGAGGGGAAAATATGACCACACAACGCCCTTTGATTTCTATCTATATGCCGACATGGAATCGTCAGCAGCTGGCGATCCGCGCGATTAAATCGGTCCTGCGTCAGGATTACGATAACTGGGAACTGATTATCGTGGATGACTGTTCCTCCTCTTACGAACAACTGCAAAAGTTTGTTGAAGACCTGAACGACCCGCGCGTGGTGTACACGCACAACGCTATCAACTCCGGGGCGTGTGCGGTGCGCAACCAGGCGATTATGCAGGCGAAAGGGCAGTATCTGACCGGTATCGACGACGATGACGAATGGACGCCAAACCGTCTGTCGATCTTCCTGTCGCACAAAGCGCAGCTGGTGACCCACGCGTTTCTGTATGCCAATGACTATGTCTGCCAGGGCGAGGTCTATTCGCAGCCGGCCAGCCTGCCGCTGTATCCGAAATCACCGTATTCCCGCCGCCTGTTCTACAAGCGCAACATTATCGGCAACCAGGTGTTTACCTGGGCATGGCGCTTTAAGGAGTGCCTGTTCGATACCGAGCTGAAGGCCGCGCAGGATTACGACATTTTCCTGCGGATGGTGGTGGAGTACGGCGAGCCGTGGAAGGTGGAAGAGGCCACGCAGATCCTGCACATCAATCACGGGGAGATGCAAATCACCTCGTCGCCGAAGAAATTCTCGGGCTACTTCCATTTTTACCGCAAGCACAAGGGCAAGTTTGACCGTGCCAGCCGGAAGTATCAGCTCTTCACCCTGTATCAGATCCGTAACAAGCGCATGAACTGGCGCACGTTGCTGACGTTGCTGTCGGTACGTAACGGCAAGCGTCTGGCTGACGGGCTTCGGGGGAAATAATGTTTCTGGAAGATTGTCGCGCTAACAGCTGGAGCCTGCGCCCGTGCTGCATGGTTCTGGCCTACCGTATTGCGCACTTTTGCTCGGTGTGGCGCAAAAAAAATGTGCTGAACAATATCTGGGCCGCGCCGGTGCTGGTGCTGTACCGCATCATCACCGAATGCTTTTTTGGCTATGAAATTCAGGCCGCAGCCACCATTGGCCGCCGCTTTACCATTCATCACGGTTATGCGGTGGTCATCAACAAGTTCGTCGTCGCGGGTGATGATTTCACCATTCGCCACGGGGTGACGATCGGCAACCGCGGGCCGGACAGCCTGGCCTGCCCGGTCATCGGCAATAACGTCGAGCTGGGCGCCAACGTGGTGATGATCGGGGACATTACCGTGGGCAATAACGTGACGATTGGCGCAGGCAGCGTGGTGCTGGACAGCATTCCGGACAACGCGCTGGTGGTGGGCGAGAAAGCCCGCGTGAAGGTGATAAAATGAACATTCTGCAATTTAACGTACGCCTCGCAGAGGGCGGGGCGGCAGGCGTAGCGCTGGATCTGCACCAGCGCGCGCTGCAAAAAGGATTACAGTCGCGCTTCGTTTACGGTTACGGCAAAGGTGGCAAGAAAAGCGTCAGCCATGATAACTATCCGCAGGTGCTGAAGCAGACGCCACGTCTGACCTCCGTCGCCAATATCGCGCTGTTCCGCCTGTTTAACCGCGACCTGTTCGGCAACCTGAATAATCTCTACCGCACCGTCACCCGCACTCGCGGCCCGGTTGTGCTGCACTTTCACGTGTTGCACAGCTACTGGCTGAATCTGGAAGAGGTGGTGGCGTTTTGTGGCAAGGTGAAGGCGCATAAGCCGGATACCCGATTCGTCTGGACGCTGCACGACCACTGGAGCGTGACCGGACGCTGCGCCTTTACCGACGGCTGCGAAGGCTGGAAAAATAACTGCCAGAAATGCCCTACGCTCAGCAACTACCCGCCGGTGAAGGTCGATCGCGCGCATCAGCTGGTTGAGGGTAAGCGTCAGCTGTTCCGCGATATGCTCTCGCTCGGCTGCACCTTCATCTCTCCAAGCCAGCACGTGGCGGATGCATTTAATAGCCTGTACGGAGCAGGGCGCTGCCAGATCATCAACAACGGTATTGATGTGGCGACGGAAACGATCCTGGCCGAACTGACGCCCGTAGCCGTTACCGCCGGTAAGCCGAAAATTGCGGTCGTCGCCCATGACCTGCGTTACGACGGCAAAACCAACCAGCAGCTGGTGCGCGACATTATGGCGCTCGGCGACAAGATTGAGCTGCATACCTTTGGCAAATTCTCCCCGTTTGAAGGCGCTAACGTGGTGAACCACGGGTTTGAAACCGACAAACGCAAACTGATGAGCGCGCTGAACGGTATGGACGCGCTGGTGTTCAGCTCCCGCGTGGACAACTACCCGCTGATCCTGTGCGAAGCGCTCTCCATCGGCGTGCCGGTGATTGCCACCCACAGCGACGCCGCGCGGGAAGTGCTGGAGAAATCGGGCGGTAAAACCTTCAGTGAAAACGAGGTGCTGCCGCTGGTGCAGTTGTCGAAGGCCGATATCGCGCAGGCTGTTTTTGGCACTGACCTGGAATCGTTCCGCAACCGCAGCCGTAAAGCGTACAGTGGACAACAGATGCTGGAGGAGTATGTCTCGTTCTATCAGAATCTGTAGTTATCTGCTGCTGCCGCTGATCTACCTGCTGGTCAACGTTAAGATTGCCCAGCTCGGTGAAAGCTTCCCGATCACTATCGTCACCTTCCTGCCGGTTCTGCTGTTGCTTTACGTTGACAAGCTTAACCTCAAAAAGCTGATGATTGCGCTGGGCATCGGGTTTGGTCTGACGGCGTTTAACTACATCTTTGGTCAGTCGCTGGACGCCAGCAAATATGTCACCTCCACCATGCTGTTTGTTTATATCGTTATCATTATTGGCATGGTGTGGAGTATTCGCTTTAAAACTATTTCTCCGCACAATTATAGGAAAATCCTCAGGTTCTTTTATATTGTCGTCGGGCTGATTGTTGTGCTTGCGGCAATGGAGATGGCGCAAATTATTCTCACAGGCGGCAGTAGCCTGATGGAAATAATTTCGAAATATCTTATATACAGTAACAGCTATGTACTGAACTTCATTAAGTTTGGTGGCAAGCGTACAACCGCGCTCTATTTTGAACCGGCGTTTTTTGCTCTGGCATTAATCTCAATTTGGCTCAGCATCAAACAGTTCGGTATCAAAACCCCCAAGACCGATGCTATGATTCTTGCAGGAATCGTTCTGTCAGGGTCGTTCTCCGGGGTAATGACGTTTATTCTGTTTTACCTGCTGGAGTGGGCGTTCCAGTACCTGAACAAAGAGGCGATTAAGAAAAAACTGCCGCTGGCGATAATCTCTCTGACGGTATTTTTAGTGGGCGTGATATTTGCGTTTCCGTACATTTCTGAGCGTCTGGGTGATTTGGGAACGGAAGGGTCATCGTCCTATTATCGCATCATTGGTCCACTGGTGATGGTGGGTTATTCCTTAACCCATATAGATGGCGTAGTAAGATTCGGCTCACTTTATGAATATGTTGCATCATTCGGAATCTTTAACGGTGCGGATGTCGGTAAAACCATAGACAATGGTCTGTATCTGTTAATTATCTATTTTTCCTGGTTCGCCGTACTGTTGACACTGTGGTATCTGTTTAAAGTTTTCAAAATGATGATTAACGCGTTTGGTGATAACCAGAACTTTCGCGTGCAACTTTATCTGTTCACACCGGTGTCGTTGTTTTTTACCGGGTCAATATTTAGCCCGGAATATGCATTCTTAATTGTATGTCCGTTTATTTTGCGCAAGGCGCTGAATATTACGAGCGTATGACGAAATGAGGTGATTTATGTTTCTTAGCGTCATTACTGTCGCCTTTCGTAACTACGAAGGGGTGGTAAAAACCTGGCGCTCGCTGCGCAACCTGGCGCGCGATCCGAGCCTCACGTTTGAGTGGATCGTGGTCGATGGCGGCTCGAACGACGGCACGGCGGAGTTCCTGGAAAAACTCAACGGTGAGTTTAACTTACGTTACATCAGCGAGAAAGATAAAGGCATTTACGATGCCATGAATAAAGGCATCAACATGGCGCAGGGGCGTTACGCCATCTTCCTCAATTCCGGCGATGTGTTCCATGAAGATGTGGCGCTGTTTGCCCGTCAGCTGGTGCGCCAGAAAGAAGATGCCATGTTTATCGGTGATGCGCTGCTTGATTTCGGCGAGGGGAAAAAAGTGCTGCGCGGTGCGAAACCAGGCTGGTATATCTACCACAGCCTCCCGGCCAGCCATCAGGCTATTTTCTTCCCAATGAGCGGTCTGAAAAAACAGCCTTACGATTTGCGCTATAAAGTGTCATCAGATTATGCCCTGGCCGCCAGCCTTTACAAATCTGGCTACCCGTTCCGTCGAATTAAAGGACTGGTATCTGAATTTTCAATGGGCGGCGTGTCAACCTCGAATAATCTGGAACTGTGCCAGGATGCCAAAAACGTGCAGCGTAAAATATTACGCGTGCCGGGGTTCTGGGCGGAATTATCTTATTTCTTACGTCTGAAAACGACGGGTAAAGCGAAAGCCTTATATAACAAAGCCTGAGATATAAGGAAACGTAATGCAGGAATTAAATGGATTCTCCGTACCGAAAGGTTTTCGGGGCGGGAGCGGTATTAAAGTTCAACTGTGGTGGGCTGTACAGGCAACGTTATTTGCCTGGTCGCCGCAAATACTGTACCGCTGGCGCGCATTTTTACTGCGTCTGTTTGGCGCAAAAATAGGAAAAAACGTAGTCATTCGACCTTCGGTGAAAATTACTTATCCCTGGAAATTAACGCTTGGGGATTACGCCTGGGTTGGGGATGACGCAGTGTTATATACCCTTGGTGAGATTACTATTGGCGCAAATTCGGTGGTTTCACAGAAGTGTTATTTGTGCACCGGTAGCCACGATTTTATGAGCCCGCATTTTGATATTACCGCTTCGCCTGTTGTGATCGGTGAAAAATGCTGGCTGGCAACAGACGTCTTTGTTGCACCCGGTGTTTCTGTTGGCGATGGCACGGTAGTCGGTGCCCGCAGCAGCGTTTTTAAATCGCTTCCGGCAAATAAAATTTGCCGTGGCAACCCCGCAGTGGTGATACGCGAACGCGTTGAAACTGATTAAATTCATAAGTAGAGGAATATAAACATGTCTAAAGTCGCTCTCATCACCGGCGTTACCGGGCAGGATGGTTCTTACCTGGCAGAGTTACTGCTGGAAAAAGGGTATGAAGTTCACGGTATTAAGCGTCGTGCCTCTTCATTTAATACCGAGCGTGTCGATCATATTTACCAGGATCCTCACGCGGCGAACCCGAAATTCCACCTGCATTACGGCGACCTGACCGATACCTCCAACCTGACCCGTATCCTGCAAGAAGTACAGCCGGATGAAGTGTACAACCTGGGCGCGATGAGCCACGTTGCGGTTTCCTTCGAGTCCCCGGAGTACACCGCTGACGTGGACGCCATGGGTACGCTGCGTCTGCTGGAAGCGATTCGCTTCCTGGGTCTTGAGAAGAAAACCCGCTTCTACCAGGCATCTACCTCTGAGCTGTACGGTCTGGTGCAGGAAATTCCACAGAAAGAGACCACGCCGTTCTACCCGCGTTCTCCGTACGCTGTGGCGAAACTGTACGCCTACTGGATCACCGTGAACTACCGTGAATCCTACGGCATGTACGCCTGTAACGGCATTCTGTTCAACCACGAATCTCCACGTCGCGGCGAAACCTTCGTGACCCGCAAAATCACCCGCGCGATCGCTAACATCGCTCAGGGCCTGGAGTCTTGCCTGCACCTCGGCAACATGGATTCCCTGCGTGACTGGGGTCATGCGAAAGACTACGTGAAAATGCAGTGGATGATGTTGCAGCAGGAGCAGCCAGAAGACTTCGTGATTGCGACCGGCGTGCAGTACTCCGTACGTCAGTTCGTTGAGATGGCTGCGGCACAGCTGGGCATCAAGCTGCGCTTCGAAGGCACCGGCGTGGAAGAGAAGGGTATCGTTGTTTCCGTGACCGGCCATGACGCACCGGGCGTGAAGCCAGGCGACGTGATTGTCCAGGTTGATCCGCGTTACTTCCGTCCTGCTGAAGTGGAAACCCTGCTGGGCGACCCAACCAAAGCGCACGAGAAACTGGGCTGGAAACCAGAAACCACTCTGCAAGAAATGGTATCCGAGATGGTGGCCAAAGATCTTGAAGCAGCGAAAAAACACTCCCTGCTCAAGTCCCATGGCTACGAGGTTGCCATCGCGCTGGAGTCCTGAGAATGACAAAACAACGTATTTTTGTCGCCGGTCATCGCGGAATGGTGGGTTCCGCGATTGTTCGCCAGCTGGAACAGCGCGGCGACGTTGAGGTGATTGTTCGCACCCGCGACGAGCTGAACCTGCTTGACAGCAAAGCGGTGCAGGACTTCTTCGCCAGTGAACGTATCGACCAGGTGTATCTGGCGGCGGCGAAGGTGGGCGGCATCGTCGCTAACAACACCTACCCGGCGGATTTCATCTACGAGAACATGATGATTGAGAGCAACATCATTCACGCGGCGCATCTGCACAACGTGAATAAGCTGCTGTTCCTCGGCTCATCTTGTATCTACCCGAAAATGGCGAAGCAGCCGATCGCCGAGAGCGAACTGTTGCAGGGCACGCTTGAAGCCACCAACGAGCCGTATGCGATTGCCAAAATTGCCGGGATCAAGCTGTGTGAATCTTACAACCGTCAGTATAACCGCGACTATCGCTCGGTGATGCCGACCAACCTGTACGGACCGCACGACAACTTCCACCCGAGCAATTCCCACGTGATCCCGGCGCTGCTGCGTCGTTTCCACGAGGCGACTGCCGAAAAAGCCCCGGACGTGGTGGTGTGGGGCAGCGGTACGCCAATGCGCGAGTTCCTTCACGTGGACGATATGGCGGCGGCCAGCATTCACGTCATGGAGCTGGATCGCGAAGTGTGGCAGGAAAACACCGAGCCGATGCTGTCGCACATTAACGTCGGGACCGGCGTGGACTGCACCATTCGCGAGCTGGCGCAGACCATCGCGCAGGTGGTGGGTTACAAAGGACGCGTGGTGTTTGACGCCACCAAACCGGACGGCACGCCGCGCAAGCTGCTGGACGTGACCCGTCTGCATCAGCTGGGCTGGTATCACGAGGTCTCACTGGAGCAGGGGCTGGCCAGCACCTACCAGTGGTTCCTGGAAAACCAGCACCGCTTCCGGGGGTAATGATGTTTTTAAGTCAGGAAGATTTTGCCACGGTAGTGCGTTCCACTCCGCTGATCTCAATTGATTTGATCGTGGAGAACGAACGCGGCGAGTTCTTGCTGGGGAAACGAACCAATCGTCCTGCACAGGGCTTCTGGTTCGTGCCCGGCGGGCGCGTGCAGAAGGATGAGACGCTTACCGATGCGTTTGAGCGTCTCACTCTGGCGGAACTGGGCCTGCAACTGCCGATGGCAGCGGGCCAGTTTTACGGGGTCTGGCAGCACTTCTATGACGATAACTTTTCAGGCACCGGGTTCACCACGCACTACGTCGTGCTGGGGTTCCGCCTGAAGGTGAGTGAGGCAGACCTGCGTCTGCCTGATTCTCAGCATGACGATTACCGCTGGTTAACGCCAGAGGCGCTGCTGGCAAGCGACAACGTCCATGATAACAGTCGGGCGTACTTCCTTGCGGAACGTCAGGCCGAGGTGCCAGGTCTATGAAAATCCTCGTTTACGGAATTAACTACTCGCCGGAGCTTACCGGTATCGGGAAATACACCGGCGAGATGGTCGAGTGGATGGCGAGCCAGGGACATGACGTGCGGGTGATTACTGCCCCGCCGTATTACCCGGAGTGGAAGGTAGGCGAACGCTATTCCAGCTGGCGCTACCGCCGCGAAGAGGGCGCCGCGACCGTCTGGCGCTGCCCGCTCTACGTGCCGAAACAGCCCTCGACGCTGAAACGTTTAATTCATCTGGGCAGCTTTGCCCTGAGCAGTTTCTTCCCGCTGATGGCGCAGCGTCGCTGGAAGCCGGATCGCATCATCGGCGTGGTGCCGACGCTGTTCTGCACGCCAGGCATGCGCCTGCTGGGAAAACTCTCCGGCGCGCGCACCCTGCTGCACATTCAGGATTATGAAGTGGACGCCATGCTCGGGCTGGGTATGGCCGGGAAAGGCAAGGGCGGCAAGGTGGCGAAGCTCGCCAGCGCCTTTGAGCGCAGCGGCCTGCACAACGTGGATTACGTCTCGACCATCTCGCGCTCGATGATGAACAAGGCGCAGGAGAAGGGCGTCCCGGCGGAAAAAGTGATCTTCTTTCCGAACTGGTCCGAAGTGGCGCGCTTCCGCGATGTGACAGACCAGGACGCGCAGGCGTTGCGCGCGCAACTCGGGTTGCCTGCTGAGCAAAAAATCATTCTTTACTCAGGCAACATCGGCGAAAAACAGGGGCTGGAGAGCGTGATTGACGCCGCGCTTCAGCTGAGCGAACACCCGTGGATGTTCGTAATAGTCGGGCAGGGCGGTGGTAAAGCGCGGCTGGAAAAAATGGCCAGCGAGCGCGGACTGACCAACATCCGCTTCTTCCCGCTTCAGTCTTATGACGCGCTGCCCGCGCTGCTGAAAATGGCGGACTGCCATCTGGTGGTGCAAAAACGCGGCGCGGCGGATGCGGTGCTGCCGTCCAAGCTGACCAACATTCTGGCAGTGGGCGGAAATGCGGTGATTACGGCAGAAGCCGCAACAGAATTAGGCCAGCTGTGCAACAGCTACCCGGGCATTGCCGTTTGCGTAGAGCCTGAATCGGTTCCTGCGCTGGTGACCGGAATTGAGCAGGCACTCGCCATGCCAAAAGAGAACACGGTGGCACGTGAATATGCCGAACGCACGCTCGAGAAAGAGAACGTGCTGAGCCAATTTATTGCAGATATACGGGGATAAATCATGAGTCAAACCACTTTGTATCCGGTCGTAATGGCGGGTGGATCCGGGAGCCGGTTGTGGCCACTGTCCCGCGTGCTTTATCCAAAACAATTTCTGTGCCTGAAAGGCGACCTCACCATGCTGCAAACGACGGTTAACCGTCTGCACGGCGTGGAGTGTGAAAGCCCGGTGGTGATCTGTAACGAGCAGCACCGCTTTATCGTTGCGGAGCAGCTGCGCCAGCTGAACAAACTGACCGAAAATATCATTCTGGAGCCTGCCGGACGCAACACGGCGCCTGCCATTGCCCTTGCGGCGCTGGCAGCAAAACGCAGCAGCCCGGACTGCGACCCGCTGATGCTGGTGCTGGCGGCTGACCACGTCATCCAGCAGGAAGAGGCCTTCCGCGACGCGGTACGCGCCGCGATTCCTTACGCTGAGAACGGCAAGCTGGTGACCTTCGGCATCGTGCCGGATCTCCCGGAAACCGGCTATGGCTACATTCGCCGCGGCAGCGTTACGCCTGGTGAAGGCGACAGCGTGGCCTTTGACGTAGCGCAGTTTGTCGAAAAACCGAATCTGGAAACCGCGCAGGCGTATGTTGCCAGCGGTGAATACTACTGGAACAGCGGTATGTTCCTGTTCCGCGCCGGTCGCTACCTGGAAGAGCTGGAAAAATATCGCCCGGATATCTTAAGCGCCTGCGAAAAAGCGATGGCGGTGGTGGATCCGGATCTCGATTTTATCCGCGTGGACGAAGAAGCCTTCCTCGCCTGTCCGGAAGAGTCCATTGACTATGCGGTGATGGAACGTACGGCAGATGCGGTAGTGGTACCGATGGATGCGGGCTGGAGCGACGTCGGCTCCTGGTCGTCACTGTGGGAGATCAGCGCGCATACCCCGGAGGGTAACGTCCATCACGGGGATGTGATCAGCCACAAAACGGAAAACAGCTACGTCTACGCCGAATCTGGCCTCGTCACTACGGTAGGGGTGAAGGATCTGGTGGTCGTGCAGACCAAAGACGCGGTGCTGATTGCCGACCGTAATGCCGTGCAGGACGTTAAAAAAGTGGTGGAGAAGATCAAGGCCGATGGCCGTCACGAACACCATATTCACCGTGAAGTCTACCGCCCGTGGGGCAAATATGACTCCATCGACGCCGGCGAGCGTTATCAGGTGAAACGCATCACCGTGAAGCCGGGAGAAGGGCTGTCGGTGCAGATGCACCATCACCGCGCCGAACACTGGGTGGTGGTGGCAGGGACCGCCAAAGTGACCATCGACGGTGAAGTGAAGCTGCTCGGTGAAAACGAGTCCATTTATATTCCGCTGGGCGCCACGCACTGTCTGGAAAACCCGGGGAAAATTCCGCTCGACTTAATTGAGGTGCGTTCCGGCTCCTATCTGGAAGAGGACGACATCATCCGCTTCCAGGATCGCTACGGGCGCGTGTAGCACTCCGCATCATGCCCGGTGGCGCTGCGCTTACCGGGCCTACGAATGAAAAAAATAAATTTGGCCATTACATGGTCAGGGCCAACTGTTGCCTGAAAAAGGGGTCATCATGGAAAAATTAACCTGTTTTAAAGCCTACGATATTCGCGGCAAGCTGGGCGAAGAGCTGAACGAAGACATTGCGTGGCGCATCGGCCGCGCGTACGGCGAATACCTCAAACCACAAACTATCGTGCTGGGCGGCGACGTGCGCCTGACAAGCGAATCCCTGAAGCTGGCGCTGGCGAAAGGGCTACAGGACGCGGGCGTCGATGTGCTGGACATCGGTCTTTCCGGTACCGAAGAGATCTATTTTGCCACCTTCCACCTGGGCGTGGATGGCGGTATCGAAGTGACCGCCAGCCATAACCCGATGGACTACAACGGCATGAAGCTGGTGCGCAAGGGCGCGCGTCCTATCAGCGGCGACACCGGTCTGCGTGACGTGCAGCGTCTGGCCGAGGCCAATGACTTCCCGCCGGTGAACGAAGCGAAGCGCGGCAGCTATAAGCAGATTAACCTGCAAAAAGAGTACATCGACCACCTGCTGGGCTACATCAATGTGGCAAACCTCAAACCGCTGAAGCTGGTGATTAACTCCGGCAACGGCGCGGCAGGCCCGGTTGTAGACGCACTTGAAGCCCGCTTTAAGGCGCTGAACGTGCCGGTGACCTTCGTCAAAGTGCACAACACGCCAGACGGCAACTTCCCGAACGGTATTCCTAACCCGCTGCTGCCGGAGTGCCGCGACGACACCCGCAACGCGGTGATTGAGCACGGCGCCGATATGGGTATCGCCTTTGACGGCGATTTCGACCGCTGCTTCCTGTTCGATGAGAAAGGGCAGTTTATCGAAGGCTACTACATCGTTGGCCTGCTGGCGGAAGCGTTCCTCGAGAAAAACCCGGGGGCGAAAATCATTCACGATCCGCGTCTTTCCTGGAACACCGTCGACGTGGTGAAGGCCGCGGGCGGCGAGCCGGTGATGTCCAAAACCGGCCACGCGTTTATCAAAGAGCGTATGCGTGAGGAAGACGCCATCTACGGCGGCGAGATGAGCGCCCACCACTATTTCCGTGATTTTGCCTACTGCGACAGCGGGATGATCCCGTGGCTGCTGGTGACCGAGCTGCTGTGCCTGAAAGGGCAGAGCCTGGGCGAACTGGTGCGCGACCGCATGGCGGCGTTCCCGGCGAGCGGGGAGATCAACAGCAAACTGGCACAGCCCGCTGAGGCCATTGCCCGCGTGGAACAGCACTTTGCCATTCATGCGCTGGAGATTGACCGTACCGACGGTATCAGCATGGCGTTCCCGCAGTGGCGCTTTAACCTGCGCTCGTCCAATACCGAGCCGGTGGTGCGCCTGAACGTGGAGTCCCGCGCCGATACCGCGCTGATGGAAGCCCGAACGAAGGACATTCTGGCGCTGTTGAATCAGTAAAAAGAAAACCTTACCCCTCACCCTAACCCTCTCCCCAAAGGGGAGAGGGAACTTGAACACCCTCTCCCCTTTGGGGAGAGGGCCGGGGTGAGGGGCGAGGGGTAAGGTTTAGAACTAAAGGAACAACGATGACAAATCTAAAAAAGCGCGAACGAGCGAGAACGAATGCATCGTTAATCTCTATGGTGCAGCGTTTTTCTGATATCACCATCATGGTCGGCGGACTGTGGGCGGTGTGTTGGGTCAGCGGGCAGTCGTTCTTATACATGCACTTGCTGATGGCGTTGATTGCGCTGGTGGTGTTTCAGATGATCGGCGGCATGACCGATTTCTATCGTTCATGGCGCGGCGTCAAAATGACCACCGAACTGATGCTGCTGCTCCAGAACTGGACCTTAAGCCTGATTTTCAGCGCAGGCCTGGTGGCGTTCAGCCATGATTTTGATAACCGTCTTGTGACCTATCTCTGCTGGTATCTGTTAACCAGCATTGGCATGGTGGTCTGCCGCTCGCTGATCCGCTTTGGCGCGGGCTGGCTGCGCAACCGCGGGTATAACCGTCGCTTCGTTGCCGTGGCGGGCGATCTGCCGGTGGGACAGGTGTTGCTCGACAGCTTCCGCAAAGAGCCGTGGTTAGGTTTTGAAGTGGTCGGGATTTATCACGACGCGAAGCCCGGCGGCGTACCGTCCGACTGGGCAGGTAACTACGAACAGCTTATTGACGATGCGAAAGCCGGCAAAATTCATAACGTCTACATCGCCATGCAGATGAAAGATGAATCCCGCATCAAGAAACTGATGCGCGAGCTGGCGGATACCACCTGCTCGGTGATCCTCATCCCGGATGTCTTCACCTTCAATATTCTCCACTCCCGTATTGAAGAGGTGAACGGGGTACCGGTTGTTCCGCTGTACGACACGCCGCTGTCGGGGATTAACCGCGTGCTGAAGCGCGTGGAAGATATCGTGCTTTCGTCCCTGATCCTGCTGCTCATCTCCCCGGTGCTGTGCTGCATTGCGCTGGCGGTGAAGCTCAGCTCGCCGGGGCCGATCATCTTCCGTCAGACCCGCTACGGCATGGACGGTAAGCCGATCATGGTGTGGAAATTCCGCTCCATGAAGGTGATGGAGAACGACAAGGTGGTGACCCAGGCGACGCAGAACGATCCGCGCGTCACCCGCGTGGGCAACTTCCTGCGCCGTACCTCGCTCGATGAGCTGCCGCAGTTCATCAACGTGTTCACCGGAGGGATGTCCATCGTCGGGCCTCGTCCTCACGCCGTGGCCCATAACGAGCAGTACCGTACCCTGATTGAAGGCTACATGCTGCGCCATAAGGTGAAGCCGGGCATCACCGGCTGGGCGCAGATCAACGGCTGGCGCGGCGAGACCGACACGCTGGAAAAAATGGAAAAACGTATCGAGTTCGATCTGGAGTACATCCGCGAGTGGAGCCTCTGGTTCGATATCAAGATTGTTTTTCTGACCATTTTCAAAGGTTTCGTGAACAAAGCGGCGTACTAAGATGAGCTTACGAGAAAAAACCATCAGCGGTGCGAAATGGTCAGCCATGGCCACCATCGTCATCATTGGCCTCGGCCTGGTGCAGATGACGGTCCTGGCGCGCATTATCGATAATCACCAGTTTGGTCTGCTGACCGTCTCGCTGGTGATTATCGCCCTGGCCGATACGCTGTCGGACTTTGGTATCGCCAACTCCATTATCCAGCGCAAAGAGATCAGCCATCTGGAGCTGACCACCCTCTACTGGCTGAACGTCGGGCTGGGTATCTTCGTTTTTGTGCTGGTGTTCCTGCTGAGCGATGTGATTGCCGGCGTGCTGCATAACCCGGACCTGGCGCCGCTGATGCGTACCCTGTCGTTCGCTTTCGTGGTGATCCCGCACGGGCAGCAGTTCCGCGCGCTGATGCAGAAAGAGCTGGAGTTCAACAAAATCGGCATGATTGAGACCAGCGCCGTGCTGGCGGGCTTTACCTTCACCGTGGTCAGCGCCCATTTCTGGCCGCTGGCGATGACCGCCATCCTCGGCTACCTCGTTAACTCTGCCGTGCGCACGCTGCTGTTTGGCTTCTTTGGCCGCAAGATTTATCGCCCGGGGCTGCATTTTTCGCTGGCGTCTGTTTCATCCAACCTGCGCTTCGGCGCGTGGCTGACGGCAGACAGCATTATCAACTACGTGAATACTAACCTCTCCACGCTGGTACTGGCGCGCATTCTGGGCGCGAGCGTCGCGGGTGGCTACAACCTGGCGTATAACGTCGCGGTTGTCCCGCCGATGAAGCTCAACCCGATTATTACCCGCGTCCTGTTCCCGGCGTTCGCCAAAATTCAGGACGATACCGAGAAGCTGCGCGTGAACTTTTATAAGCTGCTCTCCGTGGTGGGGATCATCAACTTCCCGGTCCTGCTGGGGCTGATGGTGGTCGCCAGCAATTTCGTACCGCTGGTGTTTGGCGAGAAGTGGAACAGCATCATCCCAATCCTGCAACTGCTGTGCGTCGTGGGGCTGCTGCGCTCGGTGGGGAACCCGATTGGTTCTCTGCTGATGGCAAAGGCGCGCGTGGATATCAGCTTCAAGTTCAACGTGTTCAAAACCTTCCTGTTTATTCCGGCAATTAATGTGGGCGGGCACATGGCGGGTGCCATTGGCGTGACGCTCGGCTTCCTGCTGGTGCAAATCGTCAATACCGTGCTGAGCTACTTCGTGATGATCAAACCGGTGCTGGGCTCCAGCTACCGTCAGTACATCCTCAGCCTGTGGCTGCCGTTTTATCTCTCCTTGCCGACGCTTGCGGTGAGCTACGGCCTGGGCGTGGTGCTCAACGGGCATCTGCCGCTGGCGGCGCTGCTTGCGGTGCAGGTCGCGGCAGGCGCGCTGGCGTTCGGCGTGATGATTGTGCTGTCACGCAATGCGCTGGTGGTCGAGATGAAGCGCCAGTTTTGCCGTAACGAAAAAATGAAAACGCTGCTTCGCGCAGGCTAATTTTACGAGGCCATTATGAAATTACTTATTCTTGGCAACCATACCTGCGGCAACCGTGGCGACAGCGCCATCCTGCGCGGTTTACTGGATGCAATTAACACTCTTAAGCCTGAGACAGAAGTGGATGTGATGAGTCGTTATCCGGTCAGCTCATCCTGGTTACTGAACCGCCCGGTGATGGGCGACCCGCTCTACAGCCAGATGAAACAGCACAACAACGCCGCGGGCGTGATGGGGCGCGTGAAGAAAGTCCTGCGTCGCCGCTATCAGCATCAGGTGCTGCTTTCTCGCGTAACCGACACCGGCAAGCTGCGCAACATCGCCATCGCGCAGGGCTTTACCGATTTTGTGCGTCTGCTGTCCGGCTATGACGCCATTATTCAGGTGGGCGGTTCGTTCTTCGTCGATCTCTACGGCGTGCCGCAGTTTGAGCATGCGCTTTGTACCTTCATGGCGAAAAAGCCGCTGTTTATGATCGGCCACAGCGTCGGGCCATTCCAGGATCCGCAGTTTAACCAGCTGGCGAACTATGTCTTCGGCCACTGCGACGCGCTGATCCTGCGTGAATCGGTCAGCCTCGACATGATGAAGCGCAGCGAAATTGACACCACCAAAGTGGAGCACGGTGTAGACACCGCCTGGCTGGTGGATCATCAGGATGACAGCTTCCAGGCCAGCTACGCGGTACAGCACTGGCTGGACGTGGCGGCAAAGCAGAAAACCGTCGCCATTACCCTGCGTGAACTTGCGCCGTTCGATAAACGCCTCGGCACGACCCAGGCGGCGTACGAGAAAGCCTTTGCCGAGGTGGTGAACCGCGTGCTGGACAGCGGTTACCAGGTGCTGGCGCTCTCCACCTGTACCGGTATCGACAGCTACAACAAAGATGACCGTATGGTAGCGCTCAACCTGCGCAACCTGGTGAACGATCCGTCCCGCTATCACGTGGTGATGGACGAGCTGAACGACCTTGAGATGGGCAAGCTGCTCTCTGCCTGCGACCTGACCGTGGGCACGCGTCTGCACTCGGCTATTATCTCGATGAACTTCGGTACGCCAGCCATCGCCATCAACTACGAACACAAGTCCGCGGGCATTATGCAGCAGCTCGGTATGCCTGAAATGGCCGTCGATATTCGTCATCTGCTGGACGGATCGCTGGGTGCGATGGTGGGCGACACGCTCGGCCAGTTGCCTGCGATCAACGAACGTCTGGCGGTGGCGGTAAAAGCCGAACGCGAAAAAGGTATTGGCATGGTGAAATCCGTACTCGACCGCGTCCGGGAGGGGAAATGAAGGTTGGTTTCTTCTTACTGAAATTTCCGCTGTCGTCTGAAACTTTTGTGCTGAATCAAATCACCGCGTTTATCGATATGGGGTATGACGTGGAGATTATCGCCCTGCAAAAGGGCGATACGCAAAACACCCATGCGGCGTATACCCGGTATGGGCTGGAGGCAAAAACCCGCTGGTTGCAGGACGAACCCGCCGGACGGATGAACAAACTGCGCTATCGCGCCGGACAGACGCTGCGCGGCCTGCATCGCGCCTCGACGTGGCGGGCGCTGAATATGTCGCGCTATGGGGCGGAGGCCCGCAACCTGATCTTATCCGCCATTTGCGGGCAAACGGCCCAGCCGTACCGGGCCGATGTCTTTATCGCCCACTTTGGCCCGGCGGGCGTAACGGCGGCAAAACTGCGTGAGCTGGGGGTGATTGACGGCAAAATCGCAACCATTTTCCACGGTATCGACATCTCCAGCCGGGAAGTGCTGAACCACTACACGCCGGAATATCAGCAGCTGTTTCGCCGTGGCGACATGATGCTGCCGATAAGCAACCTGTGGGCCGGGCGCCTGAAAACTATGGGGTGCCCGAGCGAGAAAATCACCGTTTCACGCATGGGCGTGGATATGGAACGTTTCACTCAGCGACCGGTCAAGGTGCCGGGCAAGCCGCTGCAAATTATCTCTGTTGCCCGCCTGACCGAAAAGAAAGGGCTGCACGTAGCCATCGAAGCCTGTCGCCAGCTGAAGGCGCGTGGTGTGGACTTCCACTACCGCATCCTGGGTATCGGGCCGTGGGAGCGTCGCCTGCGCACGCTGATTGAACAGTATCAGCTGGAAGACGTGGTCGAGATGCCGGGCTTCAAGCCGAGCCACGAAGTGAAAGCCATGCTTGATGACGCGGATGTGTTCCTGCTGCCTTCCGTAACCGGCGCCGACGGCGATATGGAAGGCATTCCCGTGGCGCTGATGGAGGCGATGGCGGTCGGCATTCCGGTAGTCTCGACCCTGCACAGCGGGATCCCGGAGCTGATCACCTCTGAGCATTCCGGCTGGCTGGTCCCTGAAAACAATGCGCTGGCGCTGGCGGATCGTCTGGCCGCGTTCAGTGATATCGATCAGCAGACGCTGATCCCTGTGCTGCAAAATGCGCGGCAAAAAGTTGAAGCAGAATTCAATCAGCAGGTGATTAATCGCCAGTTAGCGAGCCTGCTGCAAACGCTGTAACGCTGAGGTTGTATGCTGAAAAAGATTACCCGACGCCGATTTGTCTCTTCTTTATCCGTCCTGGCTGCCATGCCGCTGCTGTCGCCCCGCGCTGCGCGGGCGGCGACCGGGAAGACGGTTTCTGTCGATCGCTACAACAATAACGACTGGATCGCCGCCTTTAAGCAGGCATTTACCGAGGGCGATACCGTTGTTGTTCCCGCCGGGTTAACCTGTGAAAACATCAATACCGGCATTTTCATTCCTGATGGCAAAACCCTGCTGATCCGCGGCGCGCTGAAGGGCAACGGGCGCGGGCGGTTCGTGCTCCAGGAAGGCTGCAAGGTCATTGGGGAAGGTGAGGGGCGCACACATAACATTACGCTGGACGTGCGTGGCTCCGACTGTGTCGTTAAAGGGCTGACGATGAGCGGCTTCGGCCCCGTCACCCAGATCTACATCGGCGGTAAAAAGCCGAGAGTGATGCGTAACCTGCTTATCGATCGCATTGCCGTGAGTCAGGCCAACTACGCCATTCTGCGCCAGGGTTTTCATAATCAGGTGGACGGTGCGCGCATTACCAACAGCAAATTCAGCCATTTGCAGGGTGACGCGATTGAGTGGAACGTGGCGATTAACGACCGTAACATCCTGATCTCTGACCACGTGATCGATAACATCAACTGCACAAACGGCAAGATCAACTGGGGCATAGGCATTGGGCTGGCCGGCAGCACGTACGACAATGACTATCCGGAACAGCAGACCGTTAAAAACTTCGTGGTGGCAAATATCACAGGCAGCAACTGTCGGCAGCTGGTGCATGTTGAAAACGGTAAACACTTTGTGATCCGTAATATCAAGGCCAGCAATATTACTCCCGACTTCAGTAAAAAGGCCGGAATTGATAACGCAACGGTAGCTATTTATGGCTGTGATAATTTCGTTATCGATAATATCGATATGGTGAACAGCGCCGGAATGTTAATCGGGTATGGCGTGATCAAGGGCGATTATCTGTCGATACCGCAAAACTTCAAACTTAACGATATTCTCCTGGATAACCGACAGCTTGCCTATAAGCTGCGCGGGATACAGATTTCCTCCGGCAATGCCACCTCGTTTGTTGCCATCACCAACGTCAACATGCAGCGGGCAACACTTGAGCTGCACAACAAGCCACAACATCTTTTCTTACGCAATATCAACGTGATGCAGGAATCAGCAACGGGGCCCGCGCTTAAGATGAACTTCGACTTGCGCAAAGACGTGCGCGGGAAGTTTATGGCCAAAAACGAGACGCTGTTGTCGCTCGCGAACATAAAAGCGGTTAATGAAAAGGGGCAGAGTTCGGTGGATATTGATCGGGTCGATCAACACGTGGTGAATACGGAACGGTTGAATTTTGCGCTGCCGCACAGGTGATCATAAAGGCTATTTTGCGACTATTCTGGATCAGAATCGCGATCTATTCAGATTACAACTACTGTAATTTGTGGTGGGGTGACCTAGGATTACTTCATATTTACGGCAAAACATGCTGGCGAAAACAGGTTTAAAAGCTATAATTCGTCAACCATTTTAAGGTGGAAGAAATAATGATTAATTTGAAAGCAGTCATACCGGTAGCGGGTCTGGGCATGCATATGTTGCCCGCCACAAAGGCCATTCCTAAAGAGATGCTGCCGATCGTTGACAAGCCGATGATTCAGTACATCGTCGACGAGATTGTTGCTGCGGGGATCAAAGAAATCGTTCTGGTGACGCACTCTTCGAAGAATGCCGTTGAGAACCACTTCGACACCTCTTATGAACTCGAGGCGCTGCTTGAGCAGCGCGTTAAGCGTCAGCTTTTGGCAGAAGTTCAGTCTATCTGTCCTCCTGGCGTGACCATCATGAACGTGCGTCAGGCGCAGCCACTGGGTCTGGGCCACTCAATCCTCTGCGCGCGCCCGGTGGTGGGTGATAACCCGTTCATCGTGGTTCTGCCGGACATCATTATTGATACCGCTTCCGCCGATCCGCTGCGTTATAACCTGGCGGCAATGGTCGCTCGCTTCAACGAGACGGGCCGCAGCCAGGTGCTGGCGAAACGTATGAAGGGCGATCTCTCCGAGTATTCTGTTATTCAGACTAAAGAGCCACTGGAGACAGAAGGGCAGGTGAGTCGGATCGTTGAGTTTATCGAAAAACCCGATCAGCCGCAGACTCTGGACTCTGACCTGATGGCAGTCGGCCGTTATGTGCTGAATGCGGATATCTGGGCTGAGCTGGAAAAAACCGAGCCGGGTGCCTGGGATCGTATCCAGCTGACCGATGCGATTGCTGAGCTGGCGAAGAAGCAGTCCGTTGATGCCATGCTGATAACCGGCGATAGCTATGACTGCGGTAAGAAAATGGGGTATATGCAGGCGTTTGTGAACTATGGCCTGCGTAACCTGAAGGAAGGGGCGAAGTTCAGAAGCAGGATTGAGAAGTTGCTGGCTAACGACTGATACTTCTTCCGCAGCCTGAAAGTCTTCATGCGCGGCAGTCATCATTTTAGTTATGTTGTTACATAACAAAAATGTTGACTGCCGCTTTTTATTATTAATTCCTAAAATAACAGAGAGTTATCTGCTTCAAATCTGGGCTGATTTGTAACGATTTGTGCTTGTTTTCGAATCCATTTAAGACGACAATTAACGCCAGTTTTTGTCTGAAATCAGACAGTCAATCTTAAATTCAACATTCGCTCAGTGCACTGGTAGCTGTCAAGCCAGGGGCGGTAGCGTGCAAAATTTCTGAGCCCTACATTAATAAGAGGGTTCAGAACGCCAATATCTCGATATATCCAAAAGACGGAATAGATAACGTGAAAATTCTTGTGACGGGTGGGGCCGGCTTTATCGGCTCAGCGGTTGTACGACATATTATTAAAAATACCCAGGATGAAGTCGTCAATGTGGATAAACTGACGTATGCCGGTAACCTGGAATCCCTTAACGATGTCAGCGCCAGCGAACGTTATGTGTTTGAGCATGCCGATATTTGTGATAAAGCGGCTATGGTTAGTATTTTTGCTGAGCATAAACCGGATGCGGTGATGCACCTTGCAGCAGAAAGCCACGTTGACCGTTCCATTACCGGCCCGGCGGCATTTATAGAAACCAACATTGTTGGGACCTATGTGCTTCTGGAAGCAGCGCGTGCTTACTGGTCAACGCTCGATGACGCAGCGAAAAAAGCGTTTCGTTTCCATCATATCTCTACCGATGAAGTGTACGGCGACCTGCCGCACCCGGATGAACATCCGGCATCCGCAGACCTGCCGCTTTTCACTGAAACCACAGCCTACGCGCCAAGCAGCCCGTACTCTGCCTCCAAAGCATCCAGCGACCATCTTGTTCGTGCCTGGCTGCGCACTTACGGCTTCCCGACCATCGTGACTAACTGTTCGAATAACTACGGACCGTATCATTTCCCTGAGAAGCTGATCCCACTTGTGATCTTGAACGCCCTTGACGGTAAAGCGCTGCCGATTTACGGCAAAGGCGACCAGATCCGTGACTGGCTCTATGTTGAAGACCATGCCCGTGCGCTTTACACCGTTGTGACACAGGGTAAACCGGGGGAAACTTACAACATCGGCGGTCATAACGAAAAGCAGAACCTGGACGTTGTGCACACTATTTGCGATCTGCTGGATGAGATCGTCCCGAAAGAAGGCTCGTACCGCGACCAAATTACGTATGTTGCCGATCGCCCAGGACATGACCGCCGCTATGCGATTGATGCGCATAAAATTGGGGTGGAACTGGGCTGGAAGCCTGAAGAGACGTTCGAAAGCGGAATTCGTAAGACCGTGGAATGGTATCTGAGCAACCAGGAGTGGGTTAATAACGTAAAAAGCGGTGCTTATAAAACCTGGATCGAACAGAACTACGGGGAACGTCAATAATGAATATTCTTCTGTTCGGCAAAACAGGGCAAGTGGGCTGGGAGCTTCAGCGCGCGCTGGCTCCACTTGGCAATCTGACTGCGCTTGATGTGCATTCTAAAGATTACTGCGGTGATTTCAGCAACCCGGAAGGGATTGCTGAGACGGTTCGTAATATTAAACCTGACGTGATCGTCAATGCAGCCGCACACACCGCAGTGGATAAAGCAGAGTCGGAACCAGAGTTTGCGCAGTTACTGAATGCGACAAGCGTTGAGGCTATCGCGAAAGAAGCTGCAAAAATCGGCGCCTGGGTTGTTCACTACTCCACGGATTACGTCTTCCCCGGTGATGGCGAAACCCCCTGGAGTGAGACAGATGCGACGGCACCGCTGAATGTTTATGGTCAGACGAAGCTGGATGGCGAAAAAGCATTGCAGGATAACTGCCCTAATCACCTGATTTTCCGTACAAGCTGGGTATATGCAGGTAAAGGCAACAATTTTGCTAAGACCATGCTACGTCTGGCGAAAGAACGCAAAGAACTTTCTGTCATTAACGATCAGGTGGGTGCCCCAACAGGCGCTGAGCTGTTAGCCGATTGTACCGCCCACGCCATTCGTGTAGCGATGTCGAAACCAGAAGTTGCCGGGCTTTACCATCTGGTCGCTTCTGAGACCACCACCTGGTATGACTATGCGGCGTTGGTGTTTGAGGAAGCCCGAAAAGCAGGCGTTGAGTTGGCGATTGAAAAGCTGAATGCTGTATCAACTACAGCATATCCGACGCCTGCGCGTCGCCCGCATAACTCACGCTTAAATACCATGAAGTTCCAGCAGAACTTCAACCTGGTCTTGCCAGCATGGCATGTTGGTGTGAAACGTATGCTGGCTGAGCTTTTCACGGCGCAATCCATTTAATCAATTGAAAAAGGCCCGTTTACGGGCATTTCGTGTTTATAGAGAATTTATAATGGCTACACGTAAAGGTATTATCCTTGCCGGCGGATCCGGCACTCGTCTCTATCCTGTGACCATGGCGGTTAGCAAGCAACTACTGCCAATTTACGACAAACCCATGATTTACTACCCGCTGTCTACGCTGATGCTGGCAGGGATTAAAGATATTCTGATCATTAGTACGCCGCAGGATACCCCGCGCTTTGAGCAGTTGCTCGGTGACGGCAGCCAGTGGGGGTTAAACCTTCAATATAAAGTCCAGCCAAGCCCGGACGGACTGGCACAGGCCTTTATCATTGGCGAAGAGTTTATTGGTGACGATAGCTGTGCGCTGGTGCTGGGCGATAACATTTTCTATGGTCATGACTTGCCGAAACAGCTGGAAGCCGCAGTAAACAAAGGTGACGGTGCAACCGTATTCGCCTACCACGTCAATGACCCTGAGCGTTATGGTGTGGTGGAGTTCGATAAAGATGGTACGGCAATCAGCCTGGAAGAGAAACCGCTCGAGCCGAAGAGCAATTATGCCGTTACGGGACTCTATTTCTACGATAACGATGTAGTGGAGATGGCGAAGAACCTGAAGCCTTCTCCACGCGGTGAGCTGGAAATTACCGACATTAACCGTATTTATCTGGAGCAGGGGCGTTTGTCCGTTGCGATGATGGGGCGCGGATATGCGTGGCTGGATACAGGAACCCATCAGAGCCTGATCGAGGCGAGCAACTTTATTGCGACAATTGAAGAGCGCCAGGGGCTGAAAGTTTCCTGCCCGGAAGAGATTGCGTATCGCAAAGGGTTTATTGATGCTGAGCAGGTGAAGAAGCTGGCTGAACCATTGAAGAAAAATGCCTATGGCCAATACCTGCTGAAGATGATTAAAGGTTACTAAGACATGAATGTAATTAAAACTGATATTCCAGATGTGCTGGTTTTTGAACCAAAAGTATTTGGTGACGATCGCGGTTTTTTCTTTGAAAGTTTCAGCCAGAAAATATTTGAAGAAGCGGTAGGACGTAAAGTTGAGTTTGTGCAGGACAATCATTCTAAATCCTGTAAAGGCGTTCTGCGTGGTCTGCATTATCAACTGGAACCCTATGCACAAGGCAAACTCGTGCGTTGTGTCGCTGGGGAAGTATTTGATGTTGCGGTTGATATTCGCAAATCATCTTCAACTTTTGGGAAATGGGTTGGTGTGAATCTTTCTGCTGAAAATAAACGACAGCTTTGGATCCCTGAAGGGTTTGCACACGGATTTTTAGTCTTGAGTGATGTTGCTGAGTTTGTTTATAAGACAACTAATTATTATCACCCTAGTAGCGATAGGGGAATTATCTGGAACGACACTGATTTATGTATCAACTGGCCTAAAGAAAATAATTATATTCTGTCCTCAAAAGATTTAAATCAACAAAAATTGAGTGAAGCTGAGTTGTATTTATAATCACAGCAGACTTAAATGTTAATAAATTATTGTAAAGAAACGGATATGGTCAATACCAAAAGTGTTAAAAAAGATTTTGTAATTTATAGTGTTGTGACTGGAGGATACGATAAAATTCTTCCAGTGAACATCGTTGATGAATTGTGTGATTATTATATTATCAGTAATGAAAAAATAGATTTGCCATATCCGTGGAAATTATTATTACCCGATAATAGAGGGTTAGGGAATAAAGATTTTAATAGGTTTTATAAAATAAACCCTCATTTAATATTTCCTGATTATACAAAATCGCTTTACATAGATGGTAATATAGCTTTACATAACAAGCTTTATGAATGGGGTAGTAAACATTTGGATGAAACTGGATTGGCAATCTACTCACATCCAGAGAGAGATAATATTTTCGATGAGGGAAGAATTTGTTCGTATATTGGTACGGACTATTTTTGGCTTATAAAAAGACAGTTAAAAAACTATAAATCTCAAGGGTTTAACGCAAATGGGTTGTTTGAAGCTAATATTTTGTTAAGAAAACATAACGATGCTAAAGTGATCGATTTGATGTCAATTTGGTGGGCAGAGTATATAAATAGCAAAAATGCAAAAAGAGATCAGTTAGCTTTACCTTACGTTTTATGGAGAGCAGATTATCCTGTAAAAAACTTGGGGCAGAGTGATGCGAGATTTGAACACCTTTATTTTGAATATATGCCTCATGTTAGTAATAGACATAGTACTTTCAGTACAAAAATTAAAAAAATAATTAATAGAACATTAGGACGATTATGATATGCATAATAAGCACGCAACAATTGATATTGTTTTAGCAACCTATAATGGTAGTATCTATATAGAAGAACAACTCAATTCAATTATTAATATGGTTGGCTTTAATGATTTAGTTAAGAATGTTATTGTTTGCGACGATAGTTCAACTGACGGAACCCTGCAAATTGTTAAAAAAATCATTCCTAAAAATAAGTTGATAATACTTGAAAATACCCAAAGAAAGCCATTTGGTCCTGCCAAGAACTTTGAAAGAGGGATAAACCATACAACTGCCAATTATGTTATGCTTTCAGATCAAGATGACTTTTGGGAAAAAGATAAATTATTAGCCTATTATGAAGAAGCACAAAAACTAAATGATCAAAAGCCGTTCATTATTTTTAGCGATCTTGAAGTTGTTGACTCTGATTTAAATACTATCGATCCTTCATTCCTACATTTTCAGTCGATTGATAACAAATGGTACGAAAAGATCAATAATCTATTAATTCAAAACATGGCGCCGGGCTGCACCATGATGTTTAACAAAGAGTTAATTAAAGCAAGTATGCCTTTTCCTAGAGACTGTTTAATGCACGATTGGTGGTTAATGCTTGTGTGTAACTTATACGGCCAGATAAAGTTTATCCAAGATAAGACCTTTATCAAATATAGGCAGCATAGCAGCAATCAAGTTGGCGCAAAAAAAAATAGTATTGTTAACAATATTTTGAATCTACCCAAGTCAATTAATACGTCATCTGTTAATTTACATAAAACAATTAAACAGATGATGGATTTTAAAGAACGATACCACAACGATATACCATCCGAAACTAAAAGTTATATCGAAGCTTTAAATTTATTTTTAGATGCTAAATCATCGCCAATCCAGCGAGTTATAGAAGCAAAAAAAGTTAAAATGCAGAAAAGTTCATTCATAAAAACAGTGGGCACTTATTTGATAATTTTTAAAGGATTAAATAAATAATGTATATCTCAGTAGTTTCCCATGGTCATGGGGAAATAATATCTCACCTTAACACTTTGTCAATACTATCTACGAAGCATGAGATAATATTGACCGACAATGTTGGTGAAATGAAATTAAAAAATTACTGTCTCGAAAATGGAATCCACTATATTTTTAATGAAATTCCAAAAGGCTTCGGTGAAAATAATAATCAAAATTATAAGTATGCTGAAGAAAAATTAGGAATGATAAGTCATGACTATTTTTTGGTAATGAACCCTGATGTAAAAATAACGTCAGAATCCCTCGCTGAAGCAGAAAGGATAATGGCTATAAATAAAGCAGAGCTAGCAACTATAAATCTATATAAAACCGAAAATGAGCTAGATGCAAATATCCGAAAATTTCCGAAAATTTTCGATTTTATTAAATCATATATTTATAGAGAGAATAATACTATTCTTGATAAAAAAATGATAACTGATAATTGCTATGTCGACTGGGCTTCAGGATCTTTTCTGATATTTAAGAGTAAACTTTATAAAGAAATTGCTGGTTTTGATACTAAGTTCTTCATGTACTGCGAAGATCTTGATATCTGCCGCCGCGCTTTAACAAAAGCTAAACAAAAAGTTTTGTATATCGGTAGTGTTAAAGCAATGCACATAGCAGCTCATAACAACAGAAAGTTTTTCTCTAAGCATTTTATCTGGCATGTGAAAAGTGTATTGAGATATTGCTTCTTGACAAAGTATTAATTGCGGGAATTTATATGACATATTGGGCAGTGCTTTTCCTAACATATATAAGCACATTGGTTTCGAAAAAAAGCTTTAACATTTTTATTTTTATAATATTATTTTTCATGGCTGCATTTATATCACCAGAAGTTAGTCATGATTTTCAAAACTATTACAACGGTTATTATAATTCTGCTGTAATATTTCCCGAACCCTTGTCACGTATAATTTTCAATGGCGCCAAGGAATTAGGTTTAGGTATATCGGTTAGTTTTTTTGTTTTTGCTGTTATTAGTATCTCCCTAAAAATTAAAGCGTTGGTAAGGTTGCAATTACCTGTTTCTCTTTTTTTATTGGTGTATTTTAGTAAGCTATTTTTATTGCTTGACCTGACGCAGGTAAGAGCCGGGATAGCTGTAGCATTTTGTCTCTTGGCATTTGAATCTTACATTAAAAACAAAAAAACAAGCACAATACTTTATATCTTTTTGGCTTTTTTATTCCATTTAAGCTCAATAATGTTTTTAGTGATATTTGCTTTTAACAGAAACAAGCCAAGGCTCTCTTTTTGGCTGGCATCCATGCTTCTAGGTTTTTGTATTTCATTTATCAATATTAAACCTTATTTGTTTACTTTGATGATTTTTATGCATGCCCCTGCAAATTATTTATCATATTTAAGTGATGATTCTGAGTTTGTTGTTAACCCATTCAATGCCTTAGCTTTGATGAATGCAGCTTTATTCTTGGCATTTTGTATTTATAATTCAGCGTTAAAAACACCGGTGATTAACCTTGCATTTAAACTTTATGGCGTATCAGTAATCTCGTTTTATGTTTTTATCGATTTCCCTGTATTAAGTTTCAGAATTAGTGAGTTCTTTTTAGTTTATCAAATAGTACTTTTATCATGTTTCTATTTTTACATTAATGCTTCTCAGCGATGGATTTACTCAACTATTATTTTTATATATGCATGTGCTCAACTCTATCTGACTTATAATAAGGCTGCGATAATAGAATCTTATTCTTCTTTTTTAATTTAAAAATAACAACTTACAAGAATGTCAATCTAAGTCTACACATCATAGTATGTAGTGATGTAAAATATAACGAATATTCGAGCCGCGCATAAGTCGCGGCGACCACACCTGACAGGAGTATGTAATGTCCAAGCAACAGATCGGCGTTGTCGGTATGGCAGTGATGGGGCGCAACCTTGCGCTCAACATCGAAAGCCGTGGTTATACCGTCTCCGTTTTCAACCGCTCCCGTGATAAGACCGAAGAAGTCATCGCTGAGAATCCAGGCAAAAAACTGGTTCCTTTCTATACGGTTAAAGAGTTCGTTGAGTCTCTGGAAACACCTCGTCGTATCCTGTTAATGGTGAAAGCGGGCGCAGGTACCGATGCTGCTATCGATTCACTGAAACCGTATTTGGATAAAGGCGACATCATTATTGATGGCGGCAACACCTTCTTCCACGACACCATTCGTCGTAACCGTGAACTGTCTGCTGAAGGCTTCAACTTCATTGGTACCGGCGTATCCGGCGGTGAAGAGGGCGCTCTGAAAGGTCCATCCATCATGCCTGGCGGTCAGAAAGAAGCGTACGAACTGGTTGCGCCAATTCTGACTAAAATCGCAGCCGTAGCTGAAGACGGCGAGCCGTGCGTGACCTATATCGGTCCTGATGGCGCTGGTCATTACGTGAAAATGGTTCACAACGGCATTGAATACGGCGACATGCAGTTGATTGCTGAAGCCTACTCTCTGCTGAAGGGCGGCCTGAACCTCTCTAATGAGGAGCTCGCAGAGACCTTTACCGAGTGGAACAAAGGCGAGCTGAACAGCTACCTGATCGACATCACCAAAGATATCTTCACCAAGAAAGATGAAGAGGGTAAATATCTGGTTGATGTGATTCTGGATGAAGCCGCGAACAAAGGCACCGGTAAATGGACCAGCCAGAGCTCTCTGGATCTGGGTGAACCGCTGTCCCTGATCACCGAATCTGTATTTGCACGTTATATCTCTTCTCTTAAAGAGCAACGCGTCGCGGCATCTAAAGTGCTGTCTGGTCCACAGGCTAAACCAGCCGGCGACAAAGCTGAGTTCGTTGAGAAAGTCCGTCGTGCACTGTACTTGGGTAAAATCGTCTCTTACGCGCAGGGCTTCTCTCAACTGCGCGCGGCATCTGACGAGAACAACTGGGATCTGAACTACGGTGAGATTGCGAAGATCTTCCGTGCCGGCTGTATCATTCGCGCTCAGTTCCTGCAAAAAATCACCGATGCTTATGCTGAAAATGCAGGTATCGCGAACCTTCTGCTGGCACCTTACTTCAAACAAATTGCTGACGAATATCAGCAGGCGCTGCGTGATGTTGTTGCGTACGCGGTGCAGAATGGTATCCCGGTTCCGACCTTCTCCGCTGCGGTGGCATATTACGACAGCTATCGTGCTGCCGTTCTGCCAGCGAACCTGATTCAGGCACAGCGTGACTACTTCGGTGCGCATACCTATAAGCGTACGGATAAACAAGGCGTGTTCCATACCGAATGGCTGGATTAATCTGATTTAACTCAGTCTGATAGCATGGCCCGGTGAGTATCTCCGGGCTTTTTTTATCGCTTTCAGGCCCATGTTGACTTACTTTCTCCAGCCAACCACTTTCATTGCCACATAAATCACTACGTTTATCCCTTTCTGAAGCAAGGCATTCGTCTTGACAGTCCCTCAACTTAAGAGGTAAAAACCTCAACAGTTGTTTATTGCGGTGGTGTGCTTACGCCTCCAGAAACTCAAACTTGAAGAAGTTAAACGAATGAAAATAACTATCTCCGGAACAGGCTATGTTGGTCTCTCAAACGGTATTCTGATTGCACAAAACCATGAAGTGGTTGCGCTGGATATCGTGCAGGCAAAAGTGGACATGCTTAACCAGAAGAAGTCCCCGATCGTCGATAAAGAGATTGAAGAATACCTCGCGACCAAACCGCTGAACTTCCGCGCTACCACGGACAAAGAAGACGCTTACCGCGATGCGGATTTCGTCATCATTGCCACCCCAACCGACTACGATCCTAAAACCAACTACTTCAATACCTCAACCGTTGAAGCGGTGATTAAAGACGTTACGGCAATCAACCCGAACGCAGTGATGATCATCAAGTCGACAATTCCAGTGGGTTTCACCAAATCAATTAAAGAAGAGTTGGGTATTGATAATGTCTTCTTCTCGCCGGAATTTCTCCGCGAGGGCAGGGCGTTATACGATAACCTGCACCCATCCCGTATCGTGATCGGCGAGCGTTCCGAGCGTGCAGAGCGTTTTGCAGCGCTGCTTCAGGAAGGCGCTATCAAAAAAGATATTCCAGTGCTGTTCACCGATTCCACAGAAGCTGAGGCCATTAAGCTTTTCGCCAATACCTATCTGGCGATGCGTGTGGCTTACTTCAACGAACTTGACAGCTATGCCGAGAGCTTAGGTCTGAACACCCGTCAGATCATTGAGGGCGTGTGTCTTGACCCGCGTATCGGTAACCATTACAACAATCCGTCCTTCGGTTACGGTGGCTACTGCCTGCCAAAAGATACCAAGCAGCTGCTGGCAAACTATCAGGCGGTGCCGAACAACCTGATTTCTGCCATTGTGGATGCCAACCGCACGCGTAAGGACTTCATCTCAGATTCCATTCTGGCGCGTCAGCCGAAGGTGGTGGGCGTGTATCGTCTGATTATGAAGAGCGGTTCTGATAACTTCCGCGCTTCTTCCATTCAGGGGATCATGAAGCGTATTAAGGCGAAGGGCGTTCAGGTGATTATTTATGAACCGGCCATGCAGGAAGACGAGTTCTTCCATTCGCGTGTGATCCGCGATCTGGATGCGTTTAAGAAAGAAGCGGACGTGATTATCTCCAACCGTATGGCGGAAGAATTATTAGATGTAGAAAATAAGGTCTATACGCGAGATCTTTTTGGTAGTGATTAACACCAAAAGGCCCCATAGCCACGGGGCCTTTTATATGATTACTTAAGAGAGTTTCTTTATGTTAATACTGGATCATTTCCTGAATAAATTATTAAGATCATTTGTTTCCTTTAGATTAAAATCTTACAAAAACCTTAAGGTCGGCAAAGGCGTATTAATCAACAAAATGCCCTTAGTAAATATACATAAAGAAGCCAAAGTTATTATCGGAGAAAGATGCACAATCAACTCTCAAAATAATGGTTATCATGTTGGTATGTTTATGCCAACTAAACTTATGGCAGACCGAGCAGGCGCACTAATCAAAATCGGGAGTCAAACTCGTATACATGGTTCATGTTTACATGCATATAAGTCGATTATAATAGGCGAAAGATGTCTCATAGCGGCTAACTGTCAAATAATAGATTGTAATGGCCATTTACTATCCTGGTAATGCTGCCAACTTACTGATTTAGTGTATGATGGTGATTTTAAGGTGCTTGC